>Ga0208113_1000970_pt1 | contig 13915 bp, 13 predicted proteins | sample Knorr_S7_td_NADW_FD_185598 | JGI IMG/M metagenome (GOLD analysis project Ga0208113, IMG submission 185598) | Marine microbial communities from Southern Atlantic Ocean transect - Knorr_S7_td_NADW_ad_2505m_LV_A (SPAdes) (version 2) | ecosystem: Environmental > Aquatic > Marine > Oceanic | place...
GGACTTGGCTTCTCTTTCGGTGCGCACCGGCTCCCGGTCTTCTCCCATCGCTCGGGACTGAACATCCATGGCGCGTTTGCCGAACCTCCGTTGGAACCAGCCCGTGGATTGGGACGCCAGATTACCGATGGTTTCGATTCCGTCGGCCCGAAGCCGCTGACCGGTCTTGGGTCCGATGCCCCACAGCTTACCCACCGCGAGGGGCGCCAGGAATTCCCTTTCTTCGCCGGGTGCCACAACAACCAGACCGTCGGGTTTGTGCAGGTCCGAAGCGATCTTGGCCACGGATTTGCTGGTACCGGCACCGACGGACAGAGTTAGTCCGGTCTTTTCATGAACTGTGTTTTTCAGTTCCAGAGCAATCGCCAAGGGCAACCGGCCGGCATCCACAACTTCGGTTATATCCAGATAAGCTTCGTCCATGGACAGGGGTTCCACCAGTTCGGTGAACTCATGGAATACATCCATCACGGCGCGAGACATCTGGCGATAACGGTCGAACCTCGGGTGGATGATGATACCGTGGGGACACAATCGAACCGCCGTCCGCATGGGCATCGCCGAGTGGACCCCGAATACGCGCGCTTCGTAGGATGCCGTCGCCACCACGCCCCGGTTCTCTGGGTCGCCACCCACCATCACCGCCTTCCCGGCTAGATCTGGATCGTCCAGCACTTCGACAGCCGCATAAAAGGCGTCTAGGTCGGCGTGGAGAACGTGACGCGCCGATGGGACGGCAGATCGATGGGAACTGGTATGGTCAGTCATTTCCAACCAGTTAACTCGCTTGGAAAAAAGTACGGTGATATCGCTGTTCTGCTTATTGTACCCTGGCCGTACCCGGCTGGCAGCCATCGCTGGTCAGCGCTTGGCGACGGAAATCGTTGCATGGCCAAAGATTTCCCGCTATGCTGGAAACTGCGGCGCACCGGTCTAATGGACCCTCGAATTCAATAACCGATGGCGCCAATCATCATACTCACCATGATTCAACTACGATGACTTCCCCGGTAACGAATACCGGGTCTCCCAAGATTTTCTACGGTTGGTGGATGGTCATGGCTTGCTCAGCCATGGCCTTTTTTGCCAGCGGCATATTTTTTCGGGGTTTTACCGTGTTTGTCCCGGCGGTGCGCGACTCTCTGGGATTAAGCCAAGCCCAAACCAACCTCGTTTTCTCACTTGCTCGGGCTGAAGGCGGGTTGGAAGGTCCGGTGGCGGGATGGGCCATAGATCGTTTCGGAAATCGAGCCCTTCTAGTCCCCGGTATCATCCTGGCCGCCATCGGCTATTTCGTGTTCGCCGGGTTCGTCCACAGCTACTTAACATTTGCCCTGGTATACCTGGGTATGATCTCCCTGGGCAATAGCATCGCTTTCCAGCATGCTTTGTTCGCCGGCCTTAATCAATGGTTCAGACGCCGCCGCTCTTTGGCTATCTCAACCCTAGCCGCCGTTTCGTCCCTGGGGGGTCTGATCCTGGTTCCCATCATGTCGTTGATAATCCTGAACCTAAGCTGGCGATGGGCCATCTTCGGGGCGGGCGGAGCATATCTGGTCGCGATATTGCCATTTACGCTGATGTTCCGGAACCGTCCCGAGGATATCGGCCTGCTACCCGATGGAGACACATCCCCGCCGCTGATTATCTCCAGCAGGCGTGGCGCCACCAGCAATCTGGAGGAGCGGGATTACACCGTTAAGGAGGCGCTTAGGACGCGCGCCTATTGGATGCTGATGCTGGGTGCGGGCCTTCGGCAAATGGCGACCATCGGCATACTGGTCAGCATCATCCCCATTCTGGAAAGCAAGGGAGTCAGCCGGCAGACTGCCGCTAACCTGACGGGCGCCATATTCGGAATCAACTTCCTGTCCAGGCTGGCTCTGGGATACTTGGGTGACAAGTGGCCAAAGTCGGGGATATTAGGCGCTACCTTGGCTTTGGAGGCCATCGGATTCGCCTGCCTGTTCTTCGGTTCCTGGAACGACGGCCGGTTCGTCCTGCTGATTATCTTCGTGGTGCTGGAGGGCTTGGGCGACGGCGCGGGAATCATCGTTTGGGCTGCGTTGGGCGAGTATTACGGCCGAAATAAATTCGCCAGCCTGCGGGGAATCATTACCTTTTCCCACAGTTGGGCTCTGGTGGCGACGCCGGTGTTCGCCGGGTGGGCCTTCGATCACTATGGGAATTTTGACCTGGCCCTTATCCCGGCCATCGGGTTAGCCGGCGCGGCCAGCCTTTGCTTTTTTCTGGTCAAGAAGCCGCCTCAACTGACCCAGGAGGCAGCGGCAAATCAATGATGCCCATGGCTAATGCCCCGGTGACACGCTAAAATACCTGGGACTTACTCGCGGCCCGGCTTGCCGCTGGTTTGGCCCAACCCGTTCGCCAACAAGTCTTGGAATTGCACCGAGGGAGGTAGCATGGCAACCATTCTTGAGGAGTACATTACCAAACATCCGGGTTCGGCCCGCAGGTACGAGGAATCCACGACACTTTTCCCTGGAGGCGTGACCCACGATTCCCGATACGCCATGCCCTTTCCCTTGTTCATGACTCACGGCTCCGGTCCCCGGAAGTGGGACGTGGACGGAAATGAGTACATCGACTACGTTTCCGGCCACGGCGCTTTGCTCTTGGGGCACTCCCGCCCGGAGATCGCCGAGGCTGTTTCCCAGCAGATCCTGCGCGGCACCCACTTGGGCGCGTCCACCGACGAGGAGCTCCGTTGGGCGCGGGCCATCAAGGCGTTGATACCTTCCATCGAAAAACTCCGGTTTCATAGCTCGGGCACCGAAGCAACTTTGATGGCCATGCGCCTGTCCCGGGCCTACACCGGGAAGGACAAAATCATCAAACTACAGGACCACTTCCACGGGTGGCACGATTACGCCATGGCCGGCTCCGACCGGGCCGCGCCTGGCATTCCCTTGGCCAGTTGGGGGAGCATGATTATCGTACCTTCCGGCGACTTGAACGCGGTGGAAGATGCTCTCAATGGGGACTCGGACATCGCCGCTTTGATTCTAGAACCCACCGGCGCCCACTACGGACAGTTGCCCTTCGACGCTCCCAACTACTTGAAAGGGCTGCGAGATTTGACCGCTCAGCACGGTGTGGTGCTAATCTTCGACGAAGTTGTCACCGGGTTCCGGGCATCGCCGGGCGGCGCTCAAGTTCGCTATGGCATAAGCCCCGACCTCACCACGATGGCCAAGATTGTTGCCGGGGCTTTGCCCGGAGGCGCCGTGGGCGGTAAGGCTGAAATCATCGACATGATTGCCCACCGGGGCGACCCGGAGTGGGACAACACCCACCGCGTCTATCACCCAGGGACGTTCAACGGCAATCCCCTAACCGCCGTGGCCGGGGCCACTTGCCTGGAAATAATCGCCAGCCAGCCGATCAACCAGCAGGCAGACGCAATGGGAGCCCGGCTCAAGGTGGGGATCAACGACATATTCGGGAAGATGGAAATGGCCGGCCACGCCCACGGCATCGCCTCCATGATTCACGTGGTCATGGCCGACTGCGGCTGCGACCGGGAGCTTTGCACCATGCCCCACAGCCAAATAAAGGAAGCCACGGCCTCACCGGCGGTGACCGCTCTCAAGCGGGGGCTGCAAAACCTGGGCGTTGACATAATGGGCCGGGACGCCTTTCTAGTTTCCGCCACCCACACCGAACAGGAAGTGGACCAAACCTTGGCCGCCTTTGAAACCACCCTAGCAGCTATTCGGGCCGAAGGATTGGCGTAGGGGCACGGCTAGCCGTGCCCCCACAACCTCGTTGCTGCCACCAGGCCACTTTTCTGCTAGAATCCCCTGGGTCGGCAACCAAGCGTAATTTGAACCCCTCATAGAGGTGAATCGTATGCCATCTTTCTGGGAAACCCTTCAAGTAAACGGTCAAGAAATGCCGACCTACGTCAGCGTTCCCAGCGGCTCCGGCCCCTTCCCTGCCGTGGTGGTTATTCAGACTATCCGCGGCGTAAATCAATTCATTCAAGACCAGTCCGATAAGCTGGCGGCCGAGGGTTATGCCGCAGTGGCTCCCGACTTGTTCCACCGGATCACCGACCCCAACCTTACCGATCCGTACGAGCGGGGAGCAACCCTGAGCGACCCGGAAGTCGTCGCCGACTGTGACGCCACCATGGACTTTTTACTGGGCCACTCGGCGGTGGATAACGACCACATTGGTATCGTCGGTTTCTGCATGGGCGGGCGAGTGGCCTGGCTGGCCGCCGCCACCAACCCGCACTATAAGGCCACGGTGCCCTACTACGGCGGTAGCATCATGGTGACGAGAGGCGCCGGTGTCCAAACTCCCTTGGAGCTTGCCGACAACATCAACTGCCCCATACTGTTCCACTTCGGTGAGATCGACGCAAATCCGTCCCAAGACGACATGGCCAAGCTGGACGCCGAGTTGACTCGACTGGGGAAACCCCACCAGTTCTTCAGCTATCCAGGCGCGGACCACGGCTTCGCGGACCACACCGGCGCGCGTTATCATAAGGATGGCGCGGAAATCGCTTGGCCTCGCACCCTCCAGTTTTTCGCCGCCCACTTGAAAGGCGCTCCCGTCGTCTAGCGACATCGGGTACTTGTAACTCAATCGATTGTTCGGAGGTAAATCGACATGCCATCTTTTACCGATAAGCTCACCGTTGACGGCCATGAAATGGATATGTACGCCAGCGTTCCCAGCGGGTCCGGCCCTTTCCCCGCAGTGGTTATAGCTTTCCACGTGGGGGGATTGGACGAGTTCGACAAAGTCATGGCTGATCGATTGGCAGCCGAAGGATACGTCGCGGTCGTACCCGACTTGTTCCATCGTCTGACTGAGGAGCAAATGAATGGCCCACGTTTGGACCGGCTGGGGTATTTGAGCGACCCGGACATAATCGCCGATTGCAACGGCGCGGTCAGCTTCCTGCAAGCGAATGCGGCCGTGGACGGCAACCGCATCGGAGTCACCGGTTTCTGCATGGGTGGCCGGGTTGCTTGGTTGATGGCCGCCTCAAATCCGGTGTTCAAAGCCACCGTTCCCTACTATGGGGGCCACATCATGCTGCCCTGGGGCGATACCACTGAAACGCCTTTTGACCTGACCAGCAACATCAACTGCCCAATGATGTTCCACTTCGGCGCAACCGACGGCAACCCTTCGCCGGATGACCGGGTGAAACTAGATGCCGAACTAACCCGCTTGGGCAAAGAGCACGTGTTTTACTCCTATGAAGGGGCAGGGCACGCCTTCATGGACTTTACCAACCCGGACCGCCACCACGAAGGGGCGGCTGCGGAATCGTGGCCCCGTACTTTGGAGTTTTTCGCCAAGCATCTTAAGGGAGCCGCAGTCGGAAGATAGCTTTCGGCTATCAGCAGTCAGCCATCAGCTTTCAGCTTTTAGCTACCGCTGCTGATGAGCAGGTTAGAACCTCGCGGAGGACTTCGTCATTCCGGCGCAGGCCGGAATCCAGGGAACATTCGCACAGCGAAGATTGACGTTGGTAGCTGACAGCTAGAGGAGTGGATTTCATGGTTAGAGTAAATCTAGACTTAGAGAAAAAAGATGACCTGGAGGTCCTCGGGACAACAGGTTGGAAAATCGCCCCCGGATTCGTACCGGGGGAACCCAACCAAGGACTAGTGGCCGAGATCAAAGCCAGCCCAGCCCGTCTGCCCGACTACGACGATTCCTGGTGGGAGCAGGACGCCGACTTCCAGGAACGGCGGTCGGTAGGCTTTACCTTCGCTTGGTACCGCCTTCACATCACCGTGCCCGACCGGGTCCGAGGCACGTCCGTCGCTGGAACGCGGATGGTGTTCGAGACCAACGTTGACAATTATGGCGAGATATACATCGATGGCGTGATCGACCGGGTGACCGGCGTTGTCACCGGCAACAACGTGGGCAAGCGGGCAGTCGTTGAAGATCAAGCCGTGCCGGGCACCAGCCACGTAATCGCCGTACTGGTCGCCAACGCGCCGCTGGGAGAACCAGTAGGCACTATTTTTATGCGCTACGCCACGATTGCGTTCGAGTAAACGAGCGGTCAGCGGTCCCCCAGTCTTATTACAGAGTTACACCAAACTTCCCCCTTTCGTAAAGGGGGACCGAGGGGGATTTCCCCACAACACCCATCAATCCGTCCACCCATCAACTAGCTGACTGCTGAACGCGAACAGCTTAAAAACGAGGTTACACTGGTGGCGTCTTCATTTGCCGGCAAAACCAACGCTCCGGAATTTCCGGTTGGATTGGAGTGGGTTAATACCGACCGGGCCCTGACCAAGGCCGACTTGGCGGGCAAGATCGTTATCCTGGACTTCTGGACCTACTGTTGAATCAACTGCGCCCACATTTTTCCGCAGTTGCGGAAACTGGAGCAGAAGTACGCCAACGAGTTGATGGTGGTGGGGGTCCACTCGGCCAAATTCCCCAACGAAAAGGTCAAGGACAACCTGCATAAGGCGGTCCAGCGTTACGAGCTAGGACATCCGGTCGTCAACGACGTGGATTTCCAAGTATGGCAGCAATACGCCTGCCGCGCCTGGCCGACACTGATGTTCATCGATCCTCTGGGGAAAGTCATCGGCAAGCATGAAGGAGAACTGTCCTACGAGCAGTTCGACACCCTGATAAGTCAGATGGTCTCCGAATTTGACGAAGCAGGCATCCTGGACCGGACCCCGGTCACGTTCGTTAAGGACGAGGCGCCCGATTCAACGTTGTCTTTCCCAGGCAAGGTGGTGGCGGACGCTGACTCCAACCGATTGTTTATATCCGATTCCAACCACAACCGGATCATCGTCGCCACGCTCGACGGCGAGGCGTTGAAGGTCGTTGGCTCCGGGGAACTGGGCATGGTGGATGGAAGCTTTGCCACGGCATCCTTCGATCATCCCCAGGGAATGGTCCTAGTGGGGGACCTGCTCTACGTGGCCGACGCCGAGAACCATGCCATCAGAAGAGTGGACCTGGCTGCGGAGCAAGTGGAGACTACCGCCGGGACCGGGACCCAGGGTTCTATGCGGGAAGGGACCGGTCCGGGTTTGCAAACCGAGCTTAACTCACCCTGGGACTTGGCGTTTCATGAGGGCTATTTGTACATCGCCATGGCAGGAATGCATCAGCTATGGTCCATGGACCTGTCAACCGGGATGGTAGGTCCATATGCGGGTAGCGGACGGGAGTCCCTAGACGACGGCCTTCTGGCCAGCGCCACTCTGGCCCAACCCAGCGGCATAACATCCGATGGTAACCGGCTTTATTTCGCCGACAGCGAAACCAGCGCCGTCCGCTCCGCCGATCTTGACCCCTACGGTAGGGTGCGCACGATTATCGGGCTTGGCCTTTTCGAGTTCGGCGACGTTGACGGAGCCGATCACAATATCCGGCTGCAGCACCCCATCGGACTCGCTCACCACGACGGCACGATCTACTTGGCCGATACCTATAACCACAAGATCAAAAAGGTGTTGCCGGTGATGCGAAGCTCCTTCACCTTGCTGGGCAACGGGCAGGCGGGCGACCGGGACGGCGCGGGGAATCAGGCCCAGTTCTCCGAACCCAGCGGATTGAGCATCGCCGGAGGGAAGATCTACATCGCCGACACCAACAACCACGCGATACGGGTCGCCGATCTTGAAAGCGGCGAAGTAGTGACGTTGAAGTTGAGCGGAATCTAAGACAACGATCACGGACATAACATTGAGCAACGACAAGATAGCTGGAGAATCCACGATAGGCGAGCCTGGTCAGTTCACTCCGATCTGAGCGTTTCATGAAGACCGAAGAACTATCTGCCTGGTTGGCCGGAGTCCCAAAAGTTGAGCTGCACCTTCATCTTGAAGGGGCGATTCCCCTGAATGCGCTGTGGGAGCTGATCCAGAAATACGGCGGTGAGCCTTCGGTCCCCACGTTCGAAAGCCTGGCGGACCGATTTCAATTCCGGAATTTCGCCCAGTTCATCGAGACATGGATCTGGAAAAACCAGTTCTTGCGGGAGTATGAAGACTTCACCTTCGCTTCCCAAGCCTTTGCCCGGCGGCTTTCACTGCAAAACATCCGCTATGCCGAAGTCTTCTTCTCTCCAGTCAGGTTCCTAGACCAAGGACTGGAAATTCCAAGGCTTCTGGAAGCGATTCGGCCGGGCTGTCATTGGTTCCGAAGGTAGAGGTAGCACTGATCCCTGACCTGGTTCGCGACTATGGCCGTGAAAGAGCGTTAAAAACGCTGTGGGAGATAAACGACGCCAGAGAACACGGCGTCATCGGCGTCGGCCTGGGAGGCTCCGAGCAAAAGTTTCCCCCGGGGCTATTCGCTCACGTATACGAAGAAGCCCGCAGTCTGGGATTTCGTACCACAGCCCATGCCGGTGAAGCAGCCGGGGCTGACAGTATCTGGGGCGCGGTACTGGATCTAGGCGTCGATCGAATCGGTCATGGGACACGGGCTGAAGAGGACGAAGATCTGATGAGTTATCTGGTGGAAAATCAGGTGCCGTTAGAAATGTGCCCTCTCTCCAACGTCAGCACCCGCGTTGTAGACATCCTGGAGAACCATCCGGTCAAGCGCTATCTTGATAGGGGATTAATGGTAACGGTGAATACCTACGACCCAATGATGTTCGGGAACTCCCTAGCGGAGGAGTTTCAGGCGCTGGTGGAAGTTCACAATTTCACTCGAGACGATATCCAACAGTTGGTTTCGAATGGTATACAGGCGTCATGGCTTTCAACTGAACGGAAGATAGAACTTCCGACAGAATTCTCAGGAGACAGCCGGGAGGAGCTTCTATCGACTTGATGTGGTGAGTAACCCTGGGCAGCGCCGGCCGGGTTAGTACCCTTCTTCTCCGGCGCGGTTAATCACGAAGACACGGTCGCGATGGGCCAGGTCTTGCTCAATACTGGTCGTGGCTTCCGGGAAAAGTTGCCGGGACAGCTCCTCCACTGCTGGTACCTGCTCCGGGTCCAACTCCAGCAAAATGATTCCATTTTCCTTGAGCTTGTCCGGGGCTTGTGACATCAGGCGCCGGATCAAGTCCAATCCGTCGTCCCCTCCATCCAGGGCCGCGCTGGGTTCCCACTGTATCTCCGGTTGGAGCGTGGGAATGCGGCTGGTGGGGATGTAGGGAAGGTTGGCCACAATCAGGTCCACCGGCTCCGGCAGCGGCTCCAGCAGGTCGCCCTTGGCCAGCTTGATCCGGTCGGCCACGTTGTGGGCGCGGATGTTGTGGCTGGCCACGTCCAGAACAGCGTCGGCGGCGTCAATAGCGTATATCCGGGCTGCGGGAAGGTGGATGGCCAGATTTATCGCGATCGCTCCGGTACCGGTGCCCACGTCGGCAATCACCAACTCCGTTGTCTCCATTCCCATCAGAGCCATGAAAAGGGCGTGCTCCACCATGGTCTCGGTCTCAGGCCGGGGTATGAGCACATCGGAATTAACCAGTAGATTTACACCGTAGAATTCCTTGTAGGCCAGGATGTATGCCAGCGGTTCCCGTTTTAGCCGGCGTTCCACAATCTGGGCCAACTCCCGTTCCTGCTGGGCGTTGACGCCATCTTCCTGGTGGGAGAAGAGGTCCTGGCGAGGCATGCGCATCACGTTCATCACCATGACCTCCGACTCCAATCGGGCGTCAGGGATGCCCACGCTCTCCAGATTTCCATGGGTTTGCTGTAACGTTTCTCTGATGGTGGCCATAGGTTTAGAGCATCCGAACGAAATTTGAATCGAGGTAGAAGGGGATGGTTATCAGGAGCAGGCCGGGAAACCGGGACCGGAAGAGCCGTTTAGCCCGCCAGGGTTTCAGCCAAGAGCTTCTCTTGTTCCCAGTTAACCAGGGAGTCGATCAAGTCGTCCAGCTCACCATCCATTATCCGGGGCATGCCGTGGAAACTGGCGCCGACCCGGTGGTCGGTGATTCTGTCCTGTGGGTAGTTATAGGTGCGTATCTTCTCCGAGCGGTCAGCGTGGCCCACCTGGGACCGGCGGGTTTCGCTCCTCTCGGCAGCGAGTTTCTCTTGTTCGGCGTCATAGAGCCTGGCCCGCAGCATGGCCATGGCCTTGGATTTGTTCTTGTACTGGGACCGTTCGTCCTGACATATCACCGTCAGACCGGTGGGCTCGTAAACGATGCGCACCGCAGTGGCGACTTTGTTTACGTTTTGGCCGCCATGGCCGCCGGCGTGGAAAATATCGATGCGCAGGTCGTCGGGACTAATCTTGACGTCCACTTCATCCGCACGGGCCAGGACCGCCACCGTGGCCGTTGAAGTATGGATACGGCCTTGAGCCTCGGTATCGGGAACCCTTTGCACCCGGTGGACGCCCCTTTCGTATTTCAGGCGGCTGAAAGCGCCCTTGCCCTGTATCTCAAAGACTATTTTGTTGAGCCCGCCCAGGTCCGACGGGCTAGAGTCCATCACATCCACCTGCCAATTGTGCAACTGGGCGTAGCGGGTGTAGGCCCGGTAGAGGTCGCTGGCGAACAGGCTGGCTTCGTTGCCGCCCGCGCCGGAGCGAATCTCCACTATGACGTCCCGGTCATCGTTGGGGTCTTTGGGCAGGAGCGCTATCTTTAACTCTTCGGCCAAGTGGTCAAGCTGCTGTTCCGTCTCATCCAACTCGTCTTTGGCCATCTTAGTCAACTCGGCGTCGCCACCTTCTTGAAGCAGGGCGTTCAAGTCCTCCTGATCGCCGGCTAGTTTTCGGTAGCGGTGGGCGATGTCCACCAGAGCCTCGAACGAAGCGCGTTCCCGGGCAAGGGTTTGTACCTGCTCGAAGTCAGTGGCAACTTCAGGACGGCCCATCGCTTCTTCGATCTCGTTGTAGCGAGTGAGGACCGGGTCTAATTTGTCGAATATCGAAGGCATGTCGGTTCCTAGTTAGTAATCGATGGCAGACATTGGTAGTGCAAAGCGGCGCCCGTATGCGAATTCTGACTATTGTATTACAGTTTATCCCAATTAAATCGGTCTAACAAGAGAAATTACGTAGCATCCACGCCCGGTTGGGATACTCCCGCCAAAGGACCAGTGACAACGGGCCCATTCGAGCTGTTCTAAAACCGTAGTGTAGGATTGGAACCAAGGTTTTGTCCCGCCGTGAGTCAAGGCAAGCCTGACTGTTCTTGCTTGGTGGTTTAAATGCAAAGGGTTCGTCTACAAATCTGTTGGTTAATTGTAACTGTGTTGGCCTTCGGTTTAGCAGGCTGCAATGGCGATTCAGCCTTCGGGGTTACAGACATACCGGAGCATACGATGATTCCCTCTCAAACGGTAGAGCCCAACGCAGTCTCGACCCGGCAGCCGCCGGAAATTAGACTCGGATACACTTACCAGCGGCCCGATGGAAACCGGTATTTGCCTGGACGAGGCAGCGTGCCAGAAACCGCGCCATTGCACATTCCGCTGGGTGGTAGGACGCAATGGCTGGTAGCCGCGCCGGCGGGCGATGCCAGTATTTGGGTAGCTGTTTTGGAAGATGGGTCGGTTCAGGCGTTTTCCATCGCTGACGGCCAAGTACAAGACCAACCGATCACTCCCGGAATACTCCAACCGGGGATGCCCCCGCTGTTGATGCTAACGGACGGCAGCGCAACCCTGGTTTCTAGCCTGGATACCAAATCATCTAATCTCACGTCTCCGGTAGTGCTCCAACCGTCCGGAAATATGGCGTATATCCGGTCTAACGGAGACTTGGTTGTGAGAATAGGCGGCCAATCCACCGTGTTGCCATTGAATGCCCTCCCCGATGCCAGATTGCTAACCGACGAGGATGAGCGACTGCTACTCCTGACCGGTGCTACCGGGAGTTACCCTCACGGAGTGCTGGGGGACAGAATCGAAGCGCAGAGCGTGACTATGGTAAGTACGAAGCCGAGGGTGCAGGTTGTCTGGACGGCGCCTTTGCCCGATGGGGACGTGCTGGAGGGTATATCGCCCATCTGGACCGATCTGGACGGAGACGGCACTCGGGAAATCCTGATTACGGTTAGCAACTCGCGCCTGGGCGCACGCCTGGCTGTCCTCAACGATGCGGGAGACCCGGTGGCGTTTCAACCCGCCGTTGGCCGCGGCTCCCGTTGGAGACACCAATTGGCGGCGGCGCCCTTCGGTCCGTCTGGTGAATTGGAAGTTGTCGATGTGGTTACACCCCACATCTGCGGGACCGTGGAGTTTTACCGTTTGGAAGAAGATAGCCTGCGTGTGGTGGCCAAAGTCCCGGGGTTCCGTACCCACGCTATCGGCTCTAGGAACTTGGATATGGCTGTGGCAGGCGACTTTGACAGCGACGGGCGGCTGGAACTACTGGTTCCGAGCCAGGGTATGGATGAAATCGGAGCCATCAGACGCACCGAAGCAGGGGCGGAGGTAGCCTGGGATTTACCAATCGACGGCAAAGTAAGTACCAACTTAGCGGCCGTGACCACGGATACCGGCGGGTTAATGATTGGTTTGGGAACGGATGGCGGTGTACTTCTTGTCTGGCCGGGGCCTTAACTGGTTGCTGGGGCTGTAGACCCCGGTTCCATCTTGGGTTTGTCCCCCCAATGCAAAGTCACGGCGCCGAAACCCAGACGGCGGTAAGACACTCCGGTTAATCCCAAGTCTTGGAATCGCCCGGCCAGCGTCCCGGCATCGATGAAGTGATCAACGGATTGAGGCAAGTAGGTGTAGGCGACACGGTCTCGAGCGATTAATCTTCCCAGAATCGGCACCAGGCCCTGGGTGTAAATCCTCATCAGGGCAGACAACCCGCCGGGCCGCATGGGCGTCAATTCCAGCGTGCTGACCCGCCCGCCCGGCCGCACCACCCGCATCATTTCGGACAGGGCTTGGTCCAGGTTCGACATGTTCCGAAGGCTGAAACCGGCGGTGGCGCAGGCGAAGCTGTCGTTGGGAAAGGGCAAGGCATGGGCATCGCCCAGGACGAAAGTGACCTTTTGCGCCAGGCCCTTTGACCTTCCCTTTTCCTGCGCCAAGGAAACCATTTGGGGCAGCACGTCAACTCCGACGGAGCCATCGATGCCGGGGCAACGGGCTAGCGAGAAGGCCAAGTCCCCGGTGCCGGTTGCCACGTCCAGCGCTTTGCCGGTCAGGCCCCCGGTGGTGAGCTGAGCTGTTTTCTCCTTCCAGCGCAAGTGAAGGCCGCCGGTCATCAGGGTGTTCATCAAGTCGTAACGCCCCGATATCCGGGAAAACATCTCCGATACGTAGCGTTGCTTGTCTGGGCCCTTCAGCTCCGCCATACGGTCAAGCCAGCATCATCCGCATTGGGTGGAGGGTACGGCTGAACGGATTGAATACTAGTCCCAATTCTTCTAACGTAACAACGCCCAATAGCGCCTCGTCGCCCGGCTCGCCAAGAATGACCGGCGTGTGAGTCTCCCCTTGAGACAGCACTAGAAAACACTCGGAGATGTTCCGCCGGATGGTAGTCCCGTCGGCCAGAGTAAGGATTGCTCGCGGGTGGCCACCAATCCAACCGACTCCCATACCGGGGCAGGCAATAGAGAGTAAGTGGCTCCGCTATCAACGAGGAAGCTTACATTTTCCTCCTTGCCCTGGGGACCGCGCGCCGTTCCGTCGATGTAAGTTATTCCCATCAGCCGCCATTCTCTTGGTATTGAAGGTCATTGGGCAAAACTTCGTCCAGATTCAAGGCTACCATAATCCGGCCGATGACGAACCGCACCACGTCTTCCACACTCTGAGGCTTTAGGTAGAAGGCCGGTTCCGGCGGTAAGACCACCGCTCCCATTCGAGCCAACTTAAGCATGTTTTCCAAATGAATACTGTGCAGGGGAGACTCCCGGGGAACCAGAACCAGGCGCCGGTTCTCTTTAAGACATACGTCGGCGGCTCTCAATAAAAGGTTGCTCGACAGTCCG
>Ga0208113_1000971_pt1 | contig 13915 bp, 16 predicted proteins | sample Knorr_S7_td_NADW_FD_185598 | JGI IMG/M metagenome (GOLD analysis project Ga0208113, IMG submission 185598) | Marine microbial communities from Southern Atlantic Ocean transect - Knorr_S7_td_NADW_ad_2505m_LV_A (SPAdes) (version 2) | ecosystem: Environmental > Aquatic > Marine > Oceanic | place...
AGAACATCTTATGCCTCTGTCAGGAGCTCGCTCTACCTACAAATAGTCTCCATTAATTCCACGTCCAAAACTGCCCCATTTTCGCTGAAGTTCTACAGTGGAAAGGCGTTTAAGATATTTTTGCAAGCTTGTCTCGCAACTGTTGGACCTCGGCGTTTAGGCGTCGGTTGTCGTCTTCAGAGCGTGTCAACCGGTGGGTCAATTTTAGTATCACGTCCACACCTGCCAGGTTGACGCCCAGGTTGTCCATGTAGTTTCGGATCCGCCGCACGCGCTCGATGTCGCGATTTGAAAACACCCTCTGGTTGCCCTTGGTCCTGGTGGGTTCGATAAGCCCAAGACGCTCGTAATATCTGAGGGTCTGAGTTCGCACTCCCAGAATCCGCGCCGCGACGCTTATGATGAAAACGGGTTCGTCCTGGTCGAAGATGTTGTTCACGATCATGGTTCTTTAACTCCTGACATACGCATGTCGAATCATGGCGTCAACTCTGCGTCCGTCGCCCGCATTTCTTTGTACTCTCGGATGATGGCGAGTTCATCTTTATTCAGGTTTGTGGGGAGACTGGGGCGCACCGTGACATAGAGGTCGCCTCGCTCCTCTGGATTGTTGAGCTTAGGCATCCCCTGGCCTCGAAGCCTGATGCGCTGTCCGTTTTGGCTTTCAGCCGGAATCTTCACCCAGACCTGTTTACCTTCGATGGTTGTGATTTCGGCCTCGCCGCCCAGTATCGCGTCCTCGAATGGGATATCAACATCTGTCTGCAGATTGTTGCCGGTTCGTTTGAAGGTCGCATGAGGGTCAATTGTCAGATTGAACCGCAGGTGAGTTCCGCTGTCGGGAGATATTCGCACCACGCTCCCTGTGTCGACGCCAGGGGGAATGTTTACTTCGAATCTTCGCTCTCGCCCCCTAACGTTCAAGGTAGCCGTGACTGATGTCCCGTTGAATGCGTCTTCAAGCGAGACGGCGACAGCAGTTTCGGTGCTGACTGACCTGGAGCCTGAGCCTCTGTATCCTCCAAAGGAACTGCCGCCGATGTTTCCGATCAAGTCTTCGAGGTTCGCGAACGGATCACTAGCTTGCGACGTCCGACGCCTGCTTCCTGATGTGAATGTGTCGAACGGCGAACCTCCGTACTGTCTTCGCTGTTCCTCAATGCGGTCGGCGTTCTTCCAATTGTCCCCGTAGCGGTCGTACTTCCGGCGGCTGTCGGGCTTGGAAAGCACCTCGTAAGCTTCGTTGATGCTCTTGAACCGGGTCTCTGCATCATCGTTCCCAGGATTCAGGTCCGGGTGGTACTGTCTGGCAAGCTTTCTGAAAGCCTGTCGGATTTCCGCGTCCGTGACGGTTTTCTTGATTTTTAAGATGTTGTAGTAATCTGCCATTGCTCTATCCGTTGGTAGTTATGGTCTCAGGTAGATTATAGTATGGTTGGTATTATAGAGTCATAAAACATAAAACAATTATAGTAAATATATTGATATATATAATTTAGCAAGATTAAAATTATTACAGAACATGCGGAGACTACAAACCGCTTAAATCGAGAAAATGCTTTACCAAGAGGCAACAATTGACATTACAGATACGAGACCCATTCAGAGATTTCAGGTATATCGATAACGTCAGAAACCGGTTCTGGCGGAGCTATGGCCCAAGATCGCATGCGTCCCGCGCGAGGAGTTGGGCAATCCCTCTGGACGTAGTCTAGAAGGACGACAATGTGGTGATCACCGCGTCGCTGCCTGGTCTTAGAACTGACGAAATTCGCGTCACAATCGAGGACGGAGCGCTGAGCATTGCCGCAGAGAAGGCAACCGAAACTGAGGAGTCCTCCAACGACTACCTGCTCCGAGAGCGTCGCGCCGGAAAGTTCCACAGGGCTATCAGGCTCCCGGATACTGTTGATGCGGACTCAGCCGAGTCCACGTATGACGATGGAGTCCTGACGATCTCGCTGGCAACGGTCGAAGACGAAAAGTCCAAGAAGTTGGAGATCAAGGTCTGATAACAGCCTGATCACCACAGGACAAATCAAAAGGACCGGTTCATTTCGGGCTTTTTTTGTTGGGGACCAACAGAAGGTGTATGCTGGGACGAGCGCTTGCTATAATACGCAGGCCGAGGGATTGACATGCCGAAAATCTATACCAAAACAGGCGACGAAGGCGACACGAAATTGCTTTTTGGCTTGACAGTTTCCAAGAGCGATCCTCGCTGTGAAGCCTACGGAGCCACCGACCAGGCAGTGTCGGCGATGGGATTGGCCCGGGCCCTATGCGCTGACGATCGGGTCAAGGAAATCGTCCTCCAGACCCAGCACGAAATGTTTATCGTCGGGGCAGAGCTTGCCACCGATGAATCCAAGTACGAATATTTGCAGAACAACCTGTCCATCGTGACGCCGGATATGGTGACTCGCCTCGAAGAATGGATCGACGAGTTGAACGGGCTGATGCAACTGCCCAATGCGTTCATTATTCCGGGAGCCTCGGCGGGGTCCGGCGCTCTGGACCTGGCAAGAGGCCAACTCCGCACATCTGAGCGCCGGGTAGTGGCTCTGAAGGAAGCGGGCTTGCTGGTGAACTCAGAGGTGCTGCGATACGTCAACCGGTTGTCTGACCTGCTGTTCGTCCTGGCACGATACGAAGACCGAGAACTTCCCATCGAGGTGCTTACGGGCGCGTCACGAAAGACCGGCAGGACCGAATGAGCGAGCCTCGAATTACGATCGTTGACTACGAGGCCGGCAACGTTCGCAGCGTGCAAAAAGCCTTTCAGAAGGTTGGCGGCCAAGCATCCATCACCTCCGATCCTGACGAGGTTATTCGCGCCGACGCGTTGGTGGTTCCGGGACAGGGGGCTTGTGATTCCTCCATGAGTCACATGCGCGAGAAAGGCCTGGTCGAGCCGATCAAGGAGTTCATCGCCAGCGGAAAGCCGTTTTTCGGCGTTTGCCTGGGCCTCCAGCTACTGATGAAGGACTCTGAAGAGGGAGATGAACCCTGTCTCGGAGTGCTTCAAGGCAGGACTCGACGGCTTCCACCAGGCCAAAAAATCCCCCATATGGGCTGGAACCAGGTGGATTTTCACATTCGCCATCCAGTATTCGACACAATACCCGACGGCTCGCACTTCTATTTTGTCCACAGCTACTATGCCGACCCGGATGACAAAAGCGTCGTGGCTTGCACTACAGACTATGGTGTTGATTTTTGCAGCGGGGCGGTTTGGGAGAACGTCGTGGCTGTGCAGTTCCACCCCGAAAAGAGCGGCGCCTTGGGCCTGAAAATTTACAAGAATTTCATCGAGGACATTAAATCCTAGATTTCCACGAACGGAGCCTGACTTTTGGATGTCATTCCTGCGATAGACTTGCGAGGCGGCCGTTGTGTCCGGCTGTATCAAGGCGACTACACCCGCGAGACCGTGTACTCGGACGACCCTTTGGAGGTGGCGGCGCGATGGATTGACGCCGGGGCGTCTTGGCTCCATGTCGTGGACCTAGATGGCGCGAAGCGAGGGCAGCCGGTTAACGTCGACGTGATTGGCGCAATCGTGGCTTCGGTTAACGTGCCTGTTCAGGTCGGCGGAGGTATTCGAGACCTGTATAGCGTTCGACGGCTTCTGGACCTCGGTGTCACCAGGGCGATGTTGGGAACAGTTGCCGTCCAAGACCCGGAGTTGGTGAGTCGGGTATGCATTGAGTTTGGCTCTGACGCTGTGATGGTCAGTGTGGACGCCAGGGATGGTTTCGTCTCCGTTTCAGGCTGGACCTCTAACAGCAAGCTTCCGGCGTCCCAGCTAGTAGAGACAATGAGAGAGGCTGGCGTTCAGACCTTTCAGTACACGGATATTTCTCGTGACGGAACGCTGACCGAACCGAACTATTCTGCGATTATCGAGATGGTGGCACAAACCGACGGCCATCTGATCGCGGCAGGCGGCATTTCCGAACTTGACCAATTGTTAAGATTGGCCGAACTCGGAGCGTCGGGCGCGGTCGTTGGCACTGCAATATACACCGGCGATATCGACCTGGCAGAAGCAGTCGATGCGCTGTCTCAGGTAGGAGGGTAGATGCTCACCAAGCGAATCATTCCATGTCTGGACGTCGACGCTGGTCGTGTGGTTAAAGGTGTCAGTTTTATCGACATTCGCGACGCCGGAGACCCTGCCGCGCTTGCGTCGTTCTACGACAAAGAAGGCGCGGACGAGCTTGTTTTTCTCGATATTACGGCAAGTTCAGACGATCGGAACATCATGATTAACGTCGTGAAACAGGTGTCTGAACAGGTTTTTATTCCGCTGACGGTGGGCGGGGGCATGCGCAGTGTCGCGGATGTCAAAAGGATGCTGGATGCCGGAGCGGACAAGGTGTCACTGAACACCGCGGCGGTGCAGAATCCGGAGCTTGTGGTGGAGTCGTCGGAGCATTTCGGTTCGCAAGCGATAGTTGTTGCCATAGACGCGAAACGAGTGACTGTGGAGGACGCATCCACAGCCCCTAAATCATCGGACCAGTCACTGGGTTTGGACGAATCTTCCGGATGGCAAGTGTATATCCACGGCGGCAGGACTCCTATGGGCATTGACGCCGTCAAGTGGGCAATCCGGGTCGCGGAGCTTGGCGCAGGGGAGCTTCTTGTCACCAGCATGGACACGGACGGCCACCTGACGGGCTATGATCTGGATATTCTGAAGGCAATATCTGAGGGCGTGACGATTCCTGTTATCGCCAGCGGCGGCGCAGGCGAGCCGGAACATCTCCGACAGGCGGTGGAGACAGGCAAAGTGGATGCAGTCTTGGCAGCCAGCATTTTTCATTTCGGGACGTACAGCGTAAAGGACGTTAAGGACTACATGGCTTCTCACGGCCTGCCAATGCGCCCGACCGATTAATGACGGGGAGTCCGCAATTCTAACAACAAGTTCACAAAATCAAAAAAGCGCGTCGGTCAAGCAGGCTATTCTGTGCTGCCTGGCGTTTTCGAAAAATCATGAGGTGAGGAATTGGGAACGATACAGCTTGATGACAAGGGTTTGGTGCCAGTCATATGCCAGAACGACGAGACCGACGAGGTCATTATGCTGGGGTACACAAATCCAGGCGGCCTGAAAAGGACGCTCGAAGGCAAAGAGGTATGGTTCTACAGCCGGAGTCGGGCTGAAATGTGGCACAAAGGCGAGGTGTCGGGCAACTACATGCGGATTACGTCGGCCACGATGGATTGCGACGGCGATACCTTGCTGCTCAAAGTGAAACCGGACGGCCCAATTTGCCACACTGGCGACGAAACCTGTTTTTCCACCCTTTTCGACGAGCTTCCAGATTTTGAGCGATCGGAAAAAGGCCCTGGGATATTGGAGGAGTTGTTTTCCGTAATTCAGGACCGCAAAGAGGAGATGCCGGAAGGCAGTTACACGACTCAGCTATTCAACGAAGGCGTTGAGCGCATCGCACAGAAGGTGATCGAGGAGGCCGGAGAGACCGCTATCGCCGGGGCCACAGGAGATCGTGAAGGGATTGTCCGAGAGATGTCAGACCTTCTATACCACTCGCTGGTCCTGCTGTCTGCGCTGGGCGCGAAGCCTGAGGATGTGTGGGAAGATTTGCGGAGCCGTCGAGGCTGACCGACTGAACCTAGATGCATGGTTCCGTCGTACTGGACCGAATTGAAGAATCTTGTCGTTGATGTGACTTTGACGGAAATGTAAGTATCTTGTCGCTCCACCTCAAATCAGCGTGCCGACCTGTCTTTCCCTTTTGCGGATTACGTCTGAGTCTCCTCCGTGGTCGGTAACTGCGAAGCATCAAGCTCTTCCGCTTGGTCTGACTCCAATGCCTGTTTCATGGCCGCGACCGCAACTTCTATCTGGTCGTCGTCAGGCCAGCGGGTTGTGAGTTTCTGGAGCATGAGGTTCGGGCTGGTAATCAGGCTCACCAGCCTGAAGCTAGAGTACCTGCTGCTCAAGCGAATAATCTCGTAGGCCCCAGCCGCGATTAAGGGAATGAAGATTATCCGGGATGTGATGAGCCACCACAAAGGGTCTCGGGGGATGAACGCGAACACCACGATTGCCACCACCATCACTGTGAGCAAAAATGCCGTGCCGCATCTTGGGTGTGCAGGAGAGTATTTGCGAATATAGTCTATTTCTAGGGGAACGCCCTGCTCCTGGGCGTGGACCGTCATGTGTTCCGCGCCGTGGTACATGAACACGCGGTTGATCTCGCCCATCTTCCCAATGAGCCAAATGTAGATCAGGAATATAATCATCCTGATCACGCCTTCCATAATGTTGGAAAACAGGTCACTGCCGAACATGCCCTCTAGCGGCCGGCTGGCGAACAGCGGAAGCAGGAAGAAAAGTCCGATTGCGAACAATAGTGATATGGTCAGCATAAAGGCAACTGACCCCGCGCCAAGCTCGTCCTGCTCTACCTCGTCATCTGGGTCCGCTTCCGGGTCTTCCATGCTGACGTTGGCCGAGTAGGTCAGCGCTCGCATGCCCAGAGCTAGGGTTTCCACGAGAACGATGACCCCTCTGACCAATGGGAACTGACGCAAGGTGCCTGTGAACAGGGTGCTGAGCGGTCTTGACTGGACGGCAATGGCTCCGTTGGGCCGGCGCACCGCCACAGCCATGTGACGCTGTCCCCGGATCATCACCCCTTCCAGTACCGCTTGGCCTCCGTAGGTGGGTTTGTTCTCCGTCGTCATATGCCGCCTGTTCCTCGGTGTTTGTTAATCCTGATCGGTGTTCATCAGTAGATAATACAAAAAGAGGGGTGAGAAACGTCAATCTCACCCCTCTCATGTGTTCAACGGATATGGACTACCCTAAGCTGAACCGGCGTTTGAGCCTTTCGACTCGGCCCTCGGTATCAACGATTCGTTGCTCGCCCGTAAAGAACGGGTGGCAGTTGGAGCAGATTTCAACACGCAGTTCCGGCTTGGTCGAGCCAGTCGTGAACGTGTGTCCGCAGGAGCATGTCACCGTTGCTTCGGCGTGGTACTCCGGGTGTATTCCTGTTTTCATTTTGGCCTAGTCTCCTCTAGGATAAACGCTGGCTAACTTGCGTCCCAGTTTTCCGTACTCGAATGCGACAGTCCCGTCGATAAGCGAGAACAGGGTGTGGTCTCTTCCCAGACCTACGTTCGTGCCTGGGTGGATGCGCGTTCCTCGTTGCCGCACGATGATAGTTCCTGCGATGACCGCTTCAGAGGCGTATTTCTTGACGCCCAGCCGCTTGGAGTTGCTATCTCGTCCGTTGCGGGTGCTTCCCCCGCCTTTCTTGTGGGCCATTGTCTGTTCTCCCGTCTTTTCAGGGGGTCACTGTATCGAGATGCTAGTAACCCGCAATTCGGTGTAATGTTGGCGATGCCCGTTCTTTCGGCGGTATCGGGTCTTGCTCTTGTACTTGAAGACGATGATCTTCTTGCCCTTGCCGTTGGCTTCGATCTCGGTGATAACTTTGGCGCCCTCAACGTTCGGGCTGCCCAGCTTGACATCGCCATCTTGTGAAACCATCAGCACGTCGGTCAACTCTACTGTGTCGCCGATATCGCCAGGGATGGACTCGACGCGGAAAGTGTCGCCGGTTTCGACCCGGTACTGCTTTCCACCTGTTTTTACGATTGCATATTCTGACAATTTCTCATACCTCGGATGTTATTGTAGTAACGCAGGGTCAAGCCAGTCAAGGTGAATCGAATTCGGCCCAGGCTGAAGGAGCCGCGTATTTCAGGTCTAGCCGCCGAGAAAAACCTTGTCGGCCTTCCACAACGCCTCGTCTGCGTCGAACTTCATTATGGCCAGAAACGAGCCGTCCGTGCCGTACACTCGGCACCGCTCTTCAGGTTCGTTTGGAGGAATCCTGACCGACGAAGGAATGGGCCTGCCATTTTTTATCAATTCCTGCATCCGCTGTCCTGCGATGATCGCTCTCATGCTGCCGAGAACCACATCCGGCGAGTGCAGATGCTCGGTCCAGGCGCCGTCGGCGAAGCTATCTTCCATTTCCTCCAGCGTCAACGATTCGTTCAGGGTGAACGCGCTGGCCTTGAGGCGCACAAGCGTCCTGAGGTGTCCGCCGCACCTCAGAGCACGGCCCAGGTCGTAAGCCAGAGAGCGCATGTAGAAACCTCTGCCGCAGTGGACCTCCACTGTCGCCTCTGGAGGATTCCACTCGGTCAATTCAATCTGGTGCACGACGACTGGACGGGGTTTGCGCTCGACTTCGATGCCCTGACGGGCGAGGTCGTAGAGCCGCTTGCCATCTTTTTTCAGAGCCGAGTACATGGGCGGAACCTGTTGGATCTCCCCTAGAAATTGCGTCAGCGCTGATACTACTTCTTCTCGCGTCAAATGCGAGGCGTCGGCAGTCTCGGTGATTTCGCCCATTGAGTCGTATGTGTCAGTCGTGACGCCAAGTGTGATCGTCGTGCGGTACTTCTTGGAGCCGTCCAACATGTACTCCATCATGCGGGTCGCCTGACCTATGCACACAGGAATCACGCCGGTCGCCACCGGGTCGAGAGTCCCGCCGTGGCCGACCCGCTTGAATCCGCTGGCGCGTTTGACGCGTCGCACCACATCCATAGATGTGATGCCGTATGGCTTGTTGATATTCAGTATTCCGGCCGGAGGCTGTTCGCTCATTGCTCAGTTTCTTCTGTAGGCTCTTCCGGCGGGATGTCCAGGCTGTCTAGGAGTTCGAGAATCTCGTTGCCCTGCTCGATGGTCTCGTCCAGCCTGAACGAAAGAGAGGGCGGTCTCCTGATCGCTAGCCGGTGGAGCAGTTCATTTTGTATAAATCCCCTGGCCGATGACATAGCCTTGAGCGTGTTCCGTTTGTCGGTGTCACTGCCGTACACGCTCACAAACACCCTGGCGTATGACATGTCCCCGGTTGTTTCTACGCGCGTTATGCTGACAACGCCGGAGATACGCGGGTCTTTGATGTCAGTCAAGATCATTTTGCTGATTTCGGAGCGCAATTGGGAGTTAATGCGTTCAATTCTGCGATTCATCGTGTGGCCTTGCCGAGTTTGAAGGTGAGTTGTTTCCTGTGGGAAAACCGTTGGAGCTTTCTCATCCAAGAGGAGGACGAGAAAGCTCCAACACGATATTCTACGATTTTGGAATTTGCGAAGGTGTCTACCGGACCCGCTCTGAGCGGTATGCCTCGATAATATCGCCTTCTTGATAGTCGGTGTGGCCGTCTATGGTGACACCGCCTTCGAATCCCGTGGCGACCTCTCGGACATCGTCTTTGAAGTGTTTGAGGCTGCCGACGGGCCCTGAAGCGATAACTTTGCCGCCTCTCAGGAGGCGCAGCGTTGTGCCACGGGTCACCGCGCCATCGTTGACGTAGATGCCAGCGACTTTGTTGCGACGACCAAGGCTGAACACTGCGCGAACAGTCGCCCTGCCTTCCAGCACATCTTCGTACACAGGCTCCAAGAGACCTTCAAGCGCCTGTTCCACATCCTCAGTCAGGTGATAGATGACGTCATATGACCGAATTTCGATCCCTTCCTTATTCGCCAGCGCGCGGGCGCCTGTTTCCGGTAGGGTGTTGAAACCGATTACGATGGCCTGTGAGGCTACAGCCAAAAGTATGTCTGGCTCGGTTATCGACCCGCTGGCGGCGTGGACGATGTTAACCCTGCTCTCTTCGGAGTTGAGCCGTTCCAGAGCGCCTCTAACGGCCTCAACGGTTCCCTGTACGTCGGTTTTGACGATCAGGTTGAGTGATTTGACCTCGCCTATCTGCATTCTGGTATGGACATCTTCGAGCGTTGGGCCTCCGGCGCGTTCGTCGTTCCGGCTTCGCTCGTAGTCATCCACCATCTGTCGAGCGGTCTTTTCGTCGGGCGCCGTTTCAAATATGGACCCGGCTTCAGGAAGTTCGCTCAGGCCCAATAGCTCCACAGGAAGTGACGGACCTGCGGTTTTGATGTTTTGGCCTCGGTCATTGAACAAGGCCTTGACACGGCCACGAATGCCGCCTACGACCACATTATCTCCGACGTGCAATGTGCCTGTCTGGATCAGCATTGTCGCGACTGTGCCTCGACCCTTTTCCCTGCGTGCCTCGACAACTACGCCTCTGGCGTCGCGGTCGGGGTCGGCCTTCAATTCGCCGATTTCCGCGACCACAATTAGGTTCTCCAGCAGGTCGTCTATGCCTTCGCCTTTAAGTGCGGAGACTTCGACGGCGACGGTGTCGCCCCCCCATTCTTCGATGAGCAGGTTTTGTTCAGCCAGCTGCCGCTTCACGCGCTCAACATCGGCATTCGGAGCGTCAACCTTGTTGATGGCGACGACGATGGGAACGTCAGCAGCGCGACCGTGGTCGATGGCTTCGATTGTTTGAGGCATGATGCCGTCGTCGGCGGCGACGACCAGCACTGCGATGTCAGTGACCTGGGCTCCACGGGCCCGCATGGCGGTGAACGCCTCGTGGCCCGGAGTGTCCAGGAAGGTTATGATTGTGCCGTCGTGGTCGACCTGATAAGCGGCCACATGCTGAGTGATGCCACCCGCTTCGCCATCCACGACGTTGCTGTTTCTTATTCTGTCCAGCAGAGTAGTTTTGCCGTGGTCGACGTGGCCGAGAATTGTGATAACTGGAGGGCGTTGCTGGAGCTTGTCCTGGTCCTCATCGTCTTGCGAAATGACCAGAGACCCGGGGCCGGTGTCAGCCTCGGCTAGAGGCAGGATTCCAAAGCCCATAGGGGCCGCGACAGACGACGCGATGTCGTGCTCCATGACCTCGTTGATGGTGTACATGTAACCGTGGCGCATCAGCTCTTTGATGATTTCCACAGGGTTAGTGTCCATCATGTCGGCCAGGTCGTGGACGGTAATCGTCGCTGGAATATCGAGAGGAACCAACCCCTGCATTTGGATAGCAGCGGCGATGTCCTCGCGAGAGTGTTCTTTGGCTCTACTTGTCATACGGCCCATCCACCTCGTGTTTCTGGTTATTCATGATTCTGGTTGACGATTCTTTATCGCGATGTTTCTACAAATTGAATTATGGAATCGGTCAACTCATTCCAATTATCATCTTCAAACTTAACCCGCAGAACATGCTCTACACGACCCCGATGCAGGCCATCAGACCCGCAATCGCCATCGCGGCAGACGTAGGCGCCTCGGCCATTGACCCGGCCCGAAGTATCAACCACGATTCCGACGGAGGGTGTCGCCGCGATTCTCAGGAGTTCTCGCTTGGCGGTCTTCTTGCCGCACGAGACACATGTCCTCAGAGGGATGTGTTTATTCTTTGCCATATTCGTGTTTCCTTGCTCAAAAGTATGGCGAATATCACGTTTCGGCTGAAACTATCGCCGATTACCTCCGACGACGGCGAGAGTTAGTCCGACGCTTGCGCGGCGGGGCGGCGGGATCCTCTGGAGTCTGCGTGCCGCTCCGTCGGGCGCGACGGGCAGTGACGCCGCCTCGCAGTCCCTGAATATCCTCTGCAAACCTGATTGAACCGGGTTCTTCCGCTGGTCGAATCTGCGGGATGCTCCACACGTCTTCGGGTATGTCTCGAATTGACGCTTGTTCGACTACGGCGACGGCGGGTTCAGGCTCAGTGTCTGGCCTTGTTGCTTCTTCCAAAGCTTCCAGATCGAATTCATCCTCCGAGTCCAACAGCGATTCTAGATCGTTCTGCGGTTCTACTTTTGCGGCCACCTGAATTATTTCAGGTTCCACAGGCTCCGGTGTGACCGGCACAAGGATGTCAGCGACAGACTCAACCAACACTGGCTCTGCTTCGATTGGCGCTGCCGGCGCAGGAACTTCGACTGGCGCTTTAATTACTGACGGTTCAGCAAGCGCCGGTTCTGCGGTCGCAGCGATTTCGATTGGCGCATCAACGACAACCGGTGCTTCCACGACTTCGGACGGAACTTCGACCACCGCAGGCGTTACTGCGGCTACTGTTGCTGCTTCAGCCTGGATGCGTGCGCGTTCTTCGGCGTATGCTTCGGCTTCGGTCGCGCTTTTGATGTCGACATTCCATCCGGTGAGTTTGGCCGCTAGCCGGGCGTTCTGGCCCTCTTTGCCGATGGCCAGCGATAGCTGACGGTCAGGGACCACCGCGATTGCGGCTTGAGTGGTCGGGTCCAGTTCAACGCGCATGACCTGGGCGGGGTTCAACGAGTTCGCGATGAACCGTCCCACGTCTTTGTTCCACTCCAGGACGTCGATTTTCTCGCCCTGAAGCTCGTTTACGATGTTCTGAATTCTGACGCCTCGAAGTCCGACGCATGACCCTATGGGATCAACGCCATCCTGACGGGCGCGAACGCCAACCTTGCTTCGGGAGCCTGCCTCACGGGCGATGGCCATTATCTCCACTGCGCCGCTGTATATTTCGGGCACTTCCATCTCGAAGAGCCGTTTGAGCAGGTCTTTGTCGGCCCGGGACACTATGAGTTCCGTGCCCTTGGCCGTGCGTTCTACCGAGCTAAGGAGCGCCTTGAACTTTTGGCCCTGGCGATATCGCTCTATCGGCATTTGCTCGGAAACAGGCATCACGGCCTCGCCTCTACCAATGTCGACGACGACCTGGCGAGGCTCAACCCGCTGGACTGTGACAGAGAATACTTCGCCGACCTTGTCGGTGTACTCTTCGAACACTATTTCGCGTTCGGCTTCCCTTAGCCGTTGCATGACAACCTGTTTGGCGGTCTGAGCGGCGATGCGCCCTGCGCTGTGTGGCATGCTTTCGGTCGCAATCGATTCACCGATTACGGCGTCAGGTTTGATGGCCCTTGCGTCGGCCAGATTAATTTCGATGACATCATCCTCAACCTCTTCTACGACGGTCTTGAGGATAGTAACCGTTACCTCACCCGAGCCAGGGTCCAGTTTGACAGAGATGTCCTGTCCCGCGGCTATGGAGTCTTTTCGGTACGCTGACGCCAACGCAGCTTCTATCGCTGAAAGAACAATCTCTCTGGGGAGATTTCGTTCCGCCGCAAGCTGTGTCAAAGCGACAAGAAAATCGCTCTTCATCGTTTCAGCCACCCCCTGTTTGGTTGGTAACACTTTCCCTTTTCAACAAAGAAAGTGGGGCCACCCCACTTTTCCAGAAAAAGGCTCAAATTAATTCACGCTGAGTATAACATTTTCCTATGACATGGACAACCTTATTCACGCCTCAACTGGGACTCCAAGTGCCTTCAAATTCAGGACCAGTTTTGATTAAAATGGCTTATGGCGACATTATCACAGAGCGCACAAAAATATCCGACAGTCTATTGGCAGATTGGTCAATTTACTGGATTCGGTTTTTATTTGATGACGGCGTTATTCTGTCTCGTGTCGGCTTGTGGCGGCGGAGATTCAGAGGAGTTGTTGATTTTCGCGGCCACGAGCCTTACTAACGCACTGACGGAGATCGAGGCGGATTACGAGGAAGCGACAGGAGTCGAAGCTCGGATCAGCTACGGCGGATCCCAGGCTCTGGCCCGGCAGATCGAGTCCGGCGCCCCGGCGGATGTTTTCATATCCGCTGGCGCTGGCCCTGTGACGGGGTTGCAAGATGCGGGCTTGGTGGCTGAAGGTTCTGCGCGTTCGTTGCTGGTTAATCGATTGGTCTTGGTCGCCAGAGCTGATTCGAGAGAACCGGCGTCGCTGTCAGATTTGACACGGAGCGACTACTCGAGCATCGGGTTGGCTGACCCTGGTCTTGCGCCCGCAGGGGCCTACGCCCGTGAAGCGCTTTCCCATGAAGGTGTCTGGGAAGCGATTCAAGCCAAGGTCGTGTTCGGCGCCGACGTTCGGGTCACACTGACCTACGTGGAGACGGGAAACGTCGACGTCGCGTTGGTCTACGCCACAGACGCCAAGACCGCTCCTGATCTTTCTTTATTTGAT
>Ga0208113_1000979_pt1 | contig 13852 bp, 8 predicted proteins | sample Knorr_S7_td_NADW_FD_185598 | JGI IMG/M metagenome (GOLD analysis project Ga0208113, IMG submission 185598) | Marine microbial communities from Southern Atlantic Ocean transect - Knorr_S7_td_NADW_ad_2505m_LV_A (SPAdes) (version 2) | ecosystem: Environmental > Aquatic > Marine > Oceanic | place...
AAGATGCAATTAACTTTGCATAATAAAAGTAATGTTTCAAAAGTGGTGTTGTAGTTGACTTTAAAATGGCTATTCTCAATTAGATTGTTAGCAAAACTAAGGTAATTATATGCTGATGTGTAGGCTGCTGAATCAAAAGCTTTTTTCGCGGCTAAAAAGTTAATCTCTATGACTTGCTTAATTTCAATTTGGGTATTTAAAAGTTCAGCTGCTTTATTAAATTGGTTGGCAACATCAAATAAAATAGTGTCTAAAATATTGTTATTTAATGCATGTTGATAAAGTAATCGAGCAATATTGATGTGAACTTTTTGACGTTCACACTCTGGGATAAGAGAGTAAGCCGCTTGTTGAACACGATCATGTAAAAACTTTAACTGCACATTTCCTATTACAGCATTCTGAGAGGGTATTACGTGAGCAATTGATTGCGGTGTTAAAATTAGCTCTTTATCAATTGCTGGAACTAAGGAATTAATAATTTGTTGAGCAGTAAACTGGTTATTTGAAAGGGCTACCAACATATTAGTGTCGAAGGTATTACTGACACTTGCTGCGTATTTTAATAACTCACACGCTTGATTAGGTAATTCTTTGATTTTTTTCGCCATAAAATCGACTACATTATCAGTCATATTTTCAGCTAGAATAGTCTTAGCATCCCAGCACCAACAATCATGATTTACATCATGATATAAAAGTCCCTTTTCATATAATTCAGACGTAAATTGTAAAACAAAAAAAGGATTCCCTAACGTTTTGTTATAAATAATATTACTTAAGGAATGACAATTTTCCGGCGAAATATTTAAAGTGTCACTGATGAGTGTGTTAATAACTTTTTGTGGTAAATTATTTAAATATGCATGGTTGATAGTTACGTTTTGTTTTTTGATATCAGCGATACATTTAAAAAAGGGATGATGTTCATCTACTTCATTATCTCTGTAGGCTTGTATTAATAGTAGGTGATGAAGCTGTGAATGGTTGAATAATGACGACAATAATTCTAAAGAGGCTAAATCAGCCCACTGCATATCATCTAAAAATAAAACAATTGCTCTTTCTCTACTGCAAATTGCTGAAATAAAACTTTTAAATAAACTGTGAAGTAAGTTTTTATCTATTTTAATTTCTGGTATATCTTTATCTTGTATTTTTAATATTAAGTTCAAATCAGGTATTATATTGCATAAATACCCTTGTTTTTCTTCAAGGTATACATTAAAGATACCTCGCCAAATTACTAGCTCTTCATTAGACTCTGTCAGAATATATCGGCAGAACTTATTTAACGCCTCAGTAATGGCAAAGTAGGGGATGTTCCGCTGAAATTGGTCGTATTTTCCAGCACTAAAATATCCACTTTGGCCCGTCATAGGCTTGTAAACTTCTTTCACAAGTGCTGATTTTCCAACACCAGAGTAACCTGAGACCAAAAAAATTTCACAACCACCGCGCGCAACTCTAGAGAAAGATTCATGTAAAGTGGTTATTTCTTTTTCACGACCATAAAGTTTTTGAGGAATATTAAATGTTTCAGCAGTAATCGAATTAATGTTTGGTAAATTTACATTTTTTAGTGAAGGGTCTGTTTCAAAATGAATACTTATAAGTTCTAAATCTTTCGCAAGTCCTGATGCTGATTGATAGCGTTCTTCAGCGTTTTTTTTAAGTAACCGAGAAACTATATTAGCTAAAACTTGTGGAATATTAGGCATTACTTTATTGATAGGAACTACTTTTTTGGCAATATGGCAATGAACAAGCGCGAGTTGATCTACTTCATTAAACGGAGGGTGGCCAGATAGTATTTCGTAAAAACTGGCACCTAGTGAGTAGAGATCACTTCGAGAATCAATTTTTCTATTGATTCGTCCAGTCTGTTCTGGTGATAAATAAGCAAGTGTGCCTTCTAAAACCGTAGGGCTAGTTAAGTTTTGTGATGATTTAGAGAGTGAAGTGGCAATATCAAATCCAAATAATTTGAAGTCATTTAACTTTTCATCAACCAAGATATTAAAGGGATTAATATCTTTATGAATTACTTTTTCTGAATGTAAGTAATGAACAGTGTGAGACAGCTTTGTGGCTAAGGGTAAAAAAATACTAGCATCAATAGGCTTATTTGAAATTATCTGAGAAAGAGATTTACAGTCAAAATGCTCAAAAACAATCAACGTACTTTCATCGTCGTTTATGAAAGACAGAGGTTTCAAGATATTTGGGTGGTCCAACTTTGCCAAGAATGAATGTTCTAAAACAAATTTGTTAATTGTCTCATGATTTCTACAGGCATCTTTTAGAGATTTAATTAAAACGAGTTCGCCAGTTTCATGTGAACGAGCACAATGAAGAGAAAAGTAACTTCTGCTTAATATGCAATCATCTAAACTATACCCATGAGTTGGCAAGGTCACTCCAAACTTAAAATAGTTAATATTCATTACTACTAAGTTAGTATAGTAAAACCTTGCCTATCTTCCATCTATTTTATTAACTATCTTAATCAGTTAAAACAATGAGATAGAGTTTAATCTGTTTCATAGAGAGCTCAGAAATTAGAATGTTTGGGTTAATCGCGTAGTATGAAATCACTGTGGCAGGGCGCTTCACCAGGGTTTTCATCTAACTTTGTATTAGGGCAATTTTTAGTAAAAAATAACGCTTCTTCTAGAGAGTTCATTTGGCTGCAATATTGTCGGTCATCACATTCATACTCTGGCTTTTCATAATCTGATATTGTGATTTCGCGGTTATGACGGTAATTTGATTTTACGGGATCAATGATTTTTGTTTGCAGCGTTTCAGTTGGTGAGATACCCCCATAATTAACTGCATAATAATCCCATGCGAAATAGCCGATAATGATGATTAGAAAAAACTTCCTCATGATGAATCCTTGTTATTATTGTTTAGACTAATGTGAATCGTGAGTGGTATTGAGGCCCTAAGCCTTATGGTCCAACACGAAAGTCTTACTATAATAAGGAGAAGAAATAATATTAAGTAAAATTAGTGGCTTATGAGTTAAATACGAAATTTCTTACACTAGAAACAAACTAAAAGTTTGAAATAATGAATTTTTTAAATGTTTAATTATTAGAAATGCATGCTTTAGATAACTAGCTAAAATAATTGCTGATAACTAAGTGTTATTCCCATAAATTACGTTATGTTAAATTAGTTAAAATAATTAAAAGTGGGAGTTAGGTTGCTAACTAGCCCACTTTTAGAAGGGTTTCAAATAGCTTAATTTAGCTCAGAATCTACCCAAAACTTAGTGCCTTTAAGTACAGCTTGTAGTGCAAGGCCATTTTCGGTCAAAGAGTAAACAGTTACTTGGTCGGCAAATGCTTCAGCAACTAAAGCACCACCTTTATCTTCATATTTTGCCGCTGCATCAGCGTTTCCACCGAATGCCCAACCGTGTTCAATAAAGCGATTTACTGCTGCTTGATTATGAAAAACCATAACAACATTAAAGTCTTTAACACCTAAACCTAGGCCTAAACCTGCTTCACCCATATTCATATAAGTTGATTTACCGGTTAAGTTATTTTTTACTACACCATAACCACCACCAAAACTGGCTAAAACAACATTGACGTTGGCATTATCAAAAACCGCATAACCGGCAGAGTTTGATATTTGTTGTTTAACATCTGGTTTTTGTGCATAAAGCTTACTTAATGTATTATTTTTCATGTTTTGCACTAAAGCACGTTTTTCATCGGGTGATGCACTACCTGTAGTAGCGCAACCGGTTAAAATTGTCGTGATCAAAACTAAACTAATAGCGATATACTTTTTCATACATATTCCTTGAATATTAGTATGGCAATCTAGTAAATGTTGCAAATACTAAAGATATCTTAAGTCCAATACTAGACAGTATCGGACTTTATGGTAATCTTATAACTAGCTATTTTACAAGAAATTACATCATTATGCTCGTTGCTCTCGTCGATACACTAAAACAACTGCGTTACCAAATTGCCCATCTTGAAGATGATACTCTTGCAACAGAATATCCAGAACTTGATAACTTTATACATCACGTTGGATTGACAGTTGCTGAATCAAAAAATGACTTAGTTTTTCTTTATCAGTTTTTGTATGTGTATGGCCGAAAATCAGAAGCCACATTTAATCGTTTTCGAAATGAGCTTGAGCGTTTTTGTTTATGGTCGTGGTTGGTTGCTGAAAAATCGGTATTTGATCTAAAACGTGACGATATTGAAGCTTATGTTGATTTTATGGTTGAACCAGATTCAGCCTGGTTATCAAATTCAGTGCAATGGCGTTATAAAGATGAACAAGGGATAAGACGACTAAATACAAATTGGCGTCCTTTCATCAATAGAGAAAATATTGCTAGCCAACAAACACTCGCAGCTATGTTTACAGCACTCAATGTTTTTTATAAGTTCGCAATTTTAGAAGAAAAAACATTTGCTAACTTTGTACCCGTTGTTAAAAAGAATAGTCCTTACTTAGTGGTGCAATCGCAAATCAAAATCCCCGATACACTCAGTGATATTCAATGGGAATATGTTTTTGGTGTTACTCGGGATTTATGTGAACAACAACCTGATTTAGAAAGAAATTTATTCACTCTTGCTTGCTTAAAAGGATTGTACTTACGAATATCTGAGTTATCAGAACGACCTCAGTGGTCACCCGTTATGTCACATTTTTGGCAAGATAATGATGGCTTTTGGTTTTTAAGAATAATGGGGAAAGGTAATAAATTACGTGATGTTACTTTAAGCGAAGATTTTATCACGTATCTAAAACGTTACAGACTTTACCGTGGTCTACCTGCCCTGCCCCGCGTTGATGAAGCTGAACCGCTTGTTCACAAAATTCGTGGTAAAGGGGGAATGACTGTTCGACAAATTCGCCGTTTAGTACAGCAAAGTTTTGATTTAGCAAAACAATCATTATTAGATGACGGCTTTAAAGATGATGCGGAACAACTTGAAGCCGCCACTGCTCACTGGCTAAGACATACAGGTGCAACACACGATGCACAAACAAGACCTCTTAAGCATTTATCTGAAGATTTAGGTCATGCCAAAATAGCTACAACAGATCAAATTTATATTCAAACTAATATAAAAGAACGCGCAAAGTCTGGAATAAAAAGGAAAATCTAATGGAATATACAATACTTGCGTTAGTCGGTTTAGCTTTATTGTTTTACTCACTGACGATTCGGCAATTAGAGCGAACAGAAATTACCGGGCCAATGTTTTTTGTGTTGGTCGGAATTGCAATGTCTTACTTTTTACCGAGTGAGTTCAAATTAGGTGAAGCTGGACTCAGCGACATTTTACCTTTGGTTGAACTCACACTCAGTATTTTTTTATTCACTGATGCAGCAAAATCAAAACTTCCTGTATTAAAACATAGTTATCAGTACCCTAGCCTGTTACTTTTTGTCGCTTTACCAATGACATTATTGTTAGGTGTGGCCGGTGCATTATTTTTCTTTTCTGAATTGTCACTTTTTCAATCTGCTTTGATTGCGGTGATCTTAACGCCGACTGATGCCGCGCTTAGTAAGGGAATTTTAGAATGCACATCGGTTCCAGAAAAAGTTCGCGAAGGAATAAATACAGAAAGTGGTTTGAACGATGGCCTTTGCGTACCGATTTTTTTAGTTTTACTTTTATTAGCTCAAAATCCAGAAAGTGCTGTAACTACCGTTGATACTCTACTTGTTTTTGCAAGAGAGTTAGGAGTAGCACTTGTTATTGCAGGCGTGTCGATGGCCGTCTTTATTCCACTTTTAAAAATTGCATTAGCACGCCATTACTTTGCAAATAATAGCAGTCCATTTTTATTGATTGGTTTAGTCATGGCCATTTTCTCTTTAACACAAAATTTTCATGGCAGTGGTTTTATTGCTGTTTTTGTAGCTGGACTTTTATTTGATTACTTAGCACCTAAAAAAATTCGTTCTACATTAGTTAAAGATTCTGAACATATCGCTGAATTCGTTGCGCTACTGATTTGGTGTTTATTCGGTTTTGTATGTGGTCACTTAATTGTGAATGATATTACCTGGCCAATTGTTTTTTATGCGCTATTAAGTGTGACGATTTTTAGAATTGTGCCGGTACTACTTTCACTCATGTTTACTAATCTAAATTTCAAAGACAAATTTACATTTGCTTGGTTTGGTCCACGAGGTTTGGCATCTATTGTTTTTACTTTAATGGTGATGGATACAGCAATTACAAACAAAGAGCAAATTGCCACCGTAACATTAACAACCATTTTATTTAGTGTGTTTATTCATGGCATGAGTACCAAGCCAATCGCAAAAAGTTACCAATAAAAAAGGCGCGTTAAGCGCCTTTTTTATTTTTTAAAACTTACAGTAGCTCTGCAATTAATTGCAGTGGATGCTTTGGCTTAAATTTTTCATAGCGTTTCACTTGGCTACGACAAGAAAACCCAGTTGCTAAAATAGTTTCAGGCTCATTATTAGAAATAATTGGTTGCCAACTCATTTCATAAAGTGCGCGTGAATTTTCTTGGTTTTGTTTTTCATGGCCATAGGTTCCTGCCATACCACAACAACCTGTACTAGTCGTATCTAGTTGTAAATTTAAATCAGCAAAAATAGTTTGCCAAACTTTAGATGCATTTGGCATAGCTGTTGTTTCAGTACAATGACTTAACAATTTAAATGGCGAATTCGATTTTGTGGCAAGTGTAACCTGTTTGAAGTTTTGCGTTTGAAGCCATTCATGCGCAAGTTCAACTTTAAAATTTCCACGGTTCTCTTTTAAAATTGACACATATTCATCTCTGTAACACATAACCAAAGATGCATCGAGCCCAACTAAAGGTGCATTGATTTCACTGAGTGAATTTAAAAACTCAGCTGCATTTTTTGCTGTTGTTTTAAATTCATTTAAAAACCCTTTTACATGCTGTGCTTTACCATTAGGTTTAAATGGTAATAGCATTGCTTTTTTGCCTAACGCTTTAATGACTTTAATAAAGCTTTCGACTAATTCGGCTTCGTAAAAACTCGTAAATGGATCTTGAACTATCAATACATATTCAGCTTGTTGTTCTTTGGAAAGTGAATTTAGTAATTCAAAATTGAATTGTTGATCTTTAGAAATACGTTTTGAAAGTTGCGGTACGCTTAAACTTGGTGTATCAACATAACCAATAGTATTTTTAATTAAACCTGAAACAAGTTTTGTATTTACTATTGGATTTACCACTTTAGCAAATTTTGCCATCACCGGTGCAGTTTGTTCGATGCCTGCTACTAAGTAATCTTTTGCTGGGCGTGCATAATAACTATGGTAGAAATTTAAAAAGCGTGAACGGAATGTTGGTACGTCAACTTTAATTGGGCATGCAGTTGTACATGCTTTACAAGCTAAACATTCGTCCATTGATTCTTTCACTTCATGAGAGAAATCATAAACGCCTTTTTTCTTATCGCGACTATGTTGATAGCGCTCCCACCAAGTGATTACTTCACCATTGATCAATTCTTTTTCAACATTGAGTAAATCAATATTTGCAGACTCTTGAAGTCGTAACCATTCGCGCATTAAACTCGCGCGACCTTTTGGTGAATATCGGCGGTCACCTGTTACTTTATAAGACGGACACATTGGTGATTTTTCATCGTAGTTAAAACACAGACCATTACCATTACAGGTCATCGCGTTATTAAATTCTGTTTTAACATCGATAGAAATTTCTTTGTCGAACCAGGCTCGCTTTTGATCGTCAACAGAAACGAGTGAGTCTTTACTTTCAATTGGCGTACAGATTTTGCCAGGGTTTAGTCTGTTATTTGGATCAAATGCCGCTTTAATTTTTCGAAGTTGTGTAAATAAATGCTCGCCAAAAAATTCAGGGCCATATTCACTTCGATATCCTTTGCCGTGCTCCCCCCACATTAAGCCGCCATATTTGGCAGTCAATTTAACGACTTCATCTGAAATATGACGAAGTAATTTTTCTTGCTCAGGGTCACACATATCTAAAGCTGGTCTTACGTGTAATACGCCAGCATCAACATGACCAAACATACCATATTGAAGATTGTAGTTATCGAGAAGTTCGCGAAACTCAACAATGAAATCTGCTAAGTTTTCTGGAGGTACAGCTGTATCTTCAGCAAAAGCTAATGGTTTTTGATTGCCTTTTACATTCCCTAAAAGACCCACTGACTTTTTACGCATTGCATAAATTTTTAAAATATCAGCCTTGTCATTCGTTAACTGATAACCGATCACGCCATTAGATTGCTTTGCTACACATTCATCAAGTAACTTACAAAGAGTGTCTACTTTGTCTTTTATGTCTTCTGGTGAAACCGCATTAAACTCAACCATGTTGAGCCCTTGCATATCTTTGTTTTCAACATCGGTTATTAAGTCCGATACTGAATGCCAAATGATATCTTCACGAGCAAGGTTAAGCACTTTACTGTCGACTGTTTCTACCGAAGTTGCATTTGCTGCGACTAGAAAGGGTGAATGACGAAGTGCAGAATCAAAGCTATCGTATTTAATGTTAATTAAAGTCTTAAATTCTGCAATGGGCGTAATGTTAAGTTTCGCTTCTGTAACAATACCTAAAGAACCTTCGGAGCCAGTAATTAATCGGCTCATATCAAAGGTTTGTAAATCATCAGAAAAAATATGTTCTAAATCGTAACCGGTAAGAAAACGGTTTAAACGTGGGAATTTTTCTAAAATAGCATCACGGTTTTCAAGGCCAATATCGATAACTGTTTTATATAATTTACCTACAGTCGTGTTTTGTTCAGCAATTACTTTTGCTTTTTCAATAGGCATAGGGGTTGTTGACATTTCAGTGCCATCAACAAGATAAGTAGTAAGGCCTAAAACGTGATCACTGGTTTTGCCATAAACCAAAGAGCCTTGACCAGAGGCATCTGTATTTATCATGCCACCGATTGTTGCACGGTTACTTGTTGATAAATCGGGCGCAAAGAAAAAACCATAAGGGCGTAAAAAGTCATTTAATTGATCTTTGATTACACCCGTCTGCACGCGTACCCAGTTTTCTTCGACATTGATTTCTAAGATTTCACGCATATAACGTGATAAATCAACAACTATACCGGGTGTTAGCGATTGGCCATTAGTACCCGTACCGCCACCGCGTGGACCAAAAGTCAGTGATAAAAACGGATCACGTGAAGCAATTTGCATAGCAAGTTGTATGTCTTTTGCAGACTTTGGAAAGATGACACCTTGAGGTACTTGTTGGTAAACGCTGTTATCGGTCGATAAACTTAAACGTGTAGAAAAGCTTGCATCGGTATCACCACTAAAACCTTGTTTTTTAATTGTTTCTAAGTAATTAGATACGAGTTCTGTGGCAGCTTGTTGTTGGCTTATTGTTGCTATCATGACGGTGATAAATTAAGGCATTTTGCAAATTATATCATGCTAATAGCTAAGATAAATTGAAGATTTTACAGTTTGTAACACTCTTTTTATCGATTTAGGGTGCAATACTTTTATACTGTTTAATAAAGCAGCAAATGGAGATAATCAGATGAAAAAAATTGCATTAATCAGTTTAGGTGCCTTGTGCATGTTATTGGGATTAGTTTTTGTCATTATTCCCGGACCGTCGTTGGTCTTTTTTATTGCAGGTCTTTTCTGTTTATCTTTTTATTATCCTAAAGCGCGTGATTATTTAACCTTGTGTCAAAAAGCACTCACTAAGTCATGTGCATATATTGATAAAAAACTTGCTCGCTGATTTAAAGGGCGTGTTGTCCTTTGTAGATTAGACTTTGTTCACTCTAGGGGCGATTTAATCGCGGCGCGAGATTTGTAACCTAGTGGGCTAAGTAAAAATCGAGCAAAGCTACCGCGTCCTGCTCACGCCCCTTACCTACATCCATGTAGGTAACAAAGAGTTAATCGCCCCTAGAAAGAACCCGAAGGGCAGCGCGTGTTTGGCATTGATGCTGCGTTATCACCTATTTATGTGGAACAACCACACTACACAGGCTCTGCATTGCCTAAATACCAAACACACTGCTGCAAAATCAATCATAAAAGGACAACACGCCCTTCGAAGTAACAAAAATGCCAGCTAAGTGCTGGCATTTTTTATATTAGGTTCTTTATTTTAGCTAAATAAAGTAGTTAGTCGGCTAATTTTTTAGCAAGATATAACCAAGTTTCTAATACTGTATCTGGGTTTAAAGAAACAGAATCAATGCCCTGCTCAACTAACCAAGCTGCAAAGTCTTCGTGATCTGAAGGACCTTGACCACAAATACCTACGTATTTGCCTTTTGCTTTAGCTGTTTGAATAGCCATTGATAATAGTTTCTTGATTGCAGGGTTACGCTCATCAAATAGATGGGCAATTAAACCTGAATCACGGTCAAGACCTAATGTTAACTGAGTTAAGTCGTTTGAACCGATAGAGAAACCATCGAAATACTCTAAGAACTCATCTGCTAGTAAAGCGTTTGATGGTAATTCACACATCATGATTACTTTAAGACCATTTTCGCCACGTTTAAGGCCGTGCTCTTCTAGTAATTCAATAACGCGTTTACCTTCTTCAAGTGTACGAACAAATGGGATCATGATTTCAATATTAGTCATACCCATTTCGTTGCGAACGCGTTTAATTGCTTCACACTCTAGCGCGAAACAGTCACGGAAATCTTCAGAGATATAACGTGCTGCACCACGGAAACCAATCATTGGGTTTTCTTCTTCTGGCTCATATTGCTGACCGCCAACAAGGTTTGCATATTCGTTCGACTTGAAGTCAGACATACGAACAATTACACGCTCAGGTGCAAACGCACAACCTAGTGTTGCAATACCTTCAACAAGCTTAGAAATATAGAATTCAACTGGCGATTCATAACCGGCCATCATTTCTGAAATTTCAGCTTTAAGCTCATCAGATTGCGCATCAAAATTAAGAAGCGCTTTAGGGTGAACACCAATCATACGGTTGATAACGAATTCAACACGCGCTAGACCAACACCTGCATGTGGTAAGCGAGCAAAGTCAAATGCACGATCAGGGTTACCCACGTTCATCATGATTTTCATCGGTAATTCTGGCATTTCATCAACACGTGAAGTAAGTACTTCGTAATCTAAAATGCCTTCGTAGATGTAACCTGTGTCACCTTCGGCACACGAAACAGTTACATCTTGACCTGCTTTAATTAAATCAGTTGCGTTACCACAACCAACAACAGCAGGAATACCTAGTTCACGTGCAATGATTGCTGCGTGACAAGTACGGCCACCACGGTTTGTTACAATCGCGGCTGCACGTTTCATGATTGGTTCCCAATCAGGGTCAGTCATGTCAGTAACTAGGATGTCACCTTGTTGTACTTTATCCATCTCATCGATTGAATTAAGTACACGAACAGTACCTGAACCAATTTTGTGACCGATTGCACGACCTTCAACAACTACAGCACTTGTGCCGTTTAGTTGGAAACGTTCCATTACGTTTGCGTCTTCATTTGAACGAACTGTTTCTGGACGCGCTTGAACGATATAAAGTTTACCGTCGTTACCGTCTTTCGCCCATTCAATATCCATTGGACGACCGTAATGTTTTTCGATAATCACAGCTTGCTTAGCAAGTTCTTGAACTTCTGCATCTGTGATTGAGAATTTGTTTGAAAGTGAAGAGTCTACGTCAACAATTTCAACTTGCTTACCGTGTGATTCATCAGCAGAGTAAATCATTTGGATTGCTTTTGAACCAATGTTACGGCGAACTACTGAAGGTTTACCGTTAGCAAGTGTTGGCTTGTGAACATAAAATTCATCTGGGTTTACTGCACCCTGTACAACCATTTCACCTAGACCATAGCTTGAAGTGACAAATACAACATCTTCAAAGCCAGATTCAGTATCAATACTGAACATAACACCTGAAGCTGCTTTATCTGAACGAACCATGCGTTGGATACCAGCTGATAATGCAACACCGCGGTGGTCATAACCTTGGTGAACACGGTAAGAAATAGCGCGGTCATTAAATAGTGAGGCAAACACGTGTTTAATGGCAGTCATTACTGCATCAATACCACGTACGTTTAAAAACGTTTCTTGTTGTCCTGCGAATGAAGCGTCTGGCATGTCTTCTGCTGTAGCAGATGAGCGAACTGCAAATGAAACATCTTGTGATGCGTCGCCGTGTAATTGGCTATATGCGTCGCGAATGGCTTGGTCTAGTTTAGGTTGGAATGGTGTGTCGATAATCCATTGGCGGATTTCAGCACCGACTTTAGCGAGTGTATTTACATCATCCACATCCAATGTGTCTAAAATATCGTGGATTTTTGAGTTTAACCCAGATTGATCTAGGAACTCGTTGAATGCATCAGCGGTTGTAGCGAAACCACCTGGCACTTGAACACCAGCGTTAGCTAGGTTTGAGATCATTTCACCCAGTGAAGCGTTTTTACCGCCAACACGTGGAACATCTTGCATACCAAGCTCTTGATACCAGAGAACGTATTCTTGCACGGATCTTTCTCCATAAACAAATTGTAGTACTAACTGTGAGAGTTAAGAAAGAAAACCTTCTAAAAAGGTCGTAGTCATTCTACACTGGCAACAGACCTCACGTAAACCGTGAAGCCCCTATTTTGCAGATAAAGGTAATAAAAAGGTTAATTATGAGAACTGCATTTTATATCTCTGATGGAACAGCAATCACCTCAGAAGTCTTTGGTCACGCGACCTTATCAATGTTTCCTGTGGAATTTAATCACAAAACAATTCCTTTTGTTGAAACAGAAAAAAAAGCAAATGAAGTTAAGAACTTGATTAATTCAACAGCGCAACGTGATGGTGAACAGCCTCTTGTGTTCTTTACATTTGTAAATCATGAACTAAGTGGAATCATAAAATCGTCGTGTGCGGTGTGTTATGACTTTTTATCACAATACAGTGATAAAATTGGCGAAGAGTTAAAAGTTGCACCTGTACCTAAGGTTCATAGAACACACTCAATGCATGAAAAAAGTTATGATTTTCGAATTGATGCGGTGAACTATGCGTTAACCAATGATGACGGCGCTAATATTAAGAACTACTCTGAAGCTGACATTATCTTAGTGGGTGTTAGCAGAAGCGGTAAAACACCAACAAGTTTATACTTGGCATTACAATATGGCATTAAAGCGGCTAATTATCCGCTTACTGAAGATGATTTAGAAAGAGGCACCCTGCCTGAATGTTTAAAAGCTTACAAGCATAAACTATTTGGGTTAACGATTGACCCTATTCGCCTTGCTGATATCCGCCAGCGTCGTATGGCTAATTCTAAATATGCGTCTTTAAAACAGTGTCGTATTGAAGTGCGCGAAGTAGAAATGCTTTATAAAAAACAAAAAATACAATACCTGAATTCTACGCATCATTCAGTAGAAGAAATTTCAGCGAAAATTATATCTGATACAGGTCTTGAACGACGTAAGTACTAACTAATTCTAGTATCGGACATTAAAAAAGGCTGCAATGTGCAGCCTTTTTTGGATAATTTAAGATGTTACTTACGTGCGTCTTTTAATAAATCAGCAACTAAGAAACCAAGTTCTAAAACTTGATCTGCATTTAAACGCGGGTCGCACTGTGTGCGGTAGCGTTGTGCTAAATCTTCATCAGATAAACCATAAGCACCACCCGTACATTCAGTCACGTGCTGGCCAGTCATTTCAAGGTGAACACCACCTGGGTATGAACCTTCAGCTTTGTGAACAGCGAAGAACTGACTAATTTCACGAAGAATATTATTAAAGCTACGTGTTTTATAACCT
>Ga0208113_1000985_pt1 | contig 13809 bp, 8 predicted proteins | sample Knorr_S7_td_NADW_FD_185598 | JGI IMG/M metagenome (GOLD analysis project Ga0208113, IMG submission 185598) | Marine microbial communities from Southern Atlantic Ocean transect - Knorr_S7_td_NADW_ad_2505m_LV_A (SPAdes) (version 2) | ecosystem: Environmental > Aquatic > Marine > Oceanic | place...
CCAGCTTGGCGGCGAAGTTCCAGCGCCAAAGCAGCGTACTCATCCACGGCTCGGCGTGGGCCGGATAGCCGTCCGGCGCCGGGTACTCGAACGGCATGTGGCCCATGCGCGCGAGGTAGTTCACGAGCGGCCGGGCGGCATCCGTCTCGGCATCGGTGGCCCGCAGCGCCGAGGCGAGAAAGTGCAGCGGCTGCTTGAACTTGTTGCCGCGTGTGCCGCGAAATTCATCGGTGGCAAACAGCGCTCGCAAGGTCTCACGAATGTCGCCCTTGGTTTTGGTGAATTCCCTGGCGACGGTATCGATGGCGGCGGCCGGCGGCTCGTCCGCGATGAACCGCTGGCACAGCTTGGTGGCGATGTGCCGTCCGGTGGACGGGTGGGCGGCGACGATGCGAAGGACGTCATCAAAATCCTTCCGTCCGTCGCGTCCGGTACGGACGGGGATAGCCTCGCCAAGCACGGTCTTGGTCCGGTTATCGTGCAGCCCAGGCTCGAACTGCACCTTGCCTGCTTGAAATAGGCCGCGCCCGATGCGCCAGCCGCTCAGGCAGCGGGCAATCTCCATCACGTCCTGCTGCGTGTAGCCGCCGTGCACACCGAGTGTGTGCAACTCGAGCAGTTCGCGGGCGTAATTTTCGTTCGGGCGATCCTCCGGTTTGCGCACGCGGTTTTCACGGCCGTCAAGGTAGGTGAGCATCGCCTGGCTCTTGGCCGAGGCGGCGAGCAATTCGGGGAACGTGCCCAGCGCGTGCGGCCGGATGACGTCGCGGTCGTCGGCCGGCTTGAGCCATTTGCATTCGCCCTTGGAGATGTCGATGTTGAAGTGGTCGCTCCAAAACCGAACCATCACCTCGTACAGCTGACGCTCCGAGTAAACGGCGCGGGTCAGCGTGGCGCGGGTGAGTTCCTCGCGGAGGATGTGGGGCCGGAACTCGTAAAACTCGCCGATCGGCGCGAGGGCGAGTGTCTCGAATTTCTGCACGCGAAACTCGGCGCGATCGTCGTTGATTTTTTCCGGCGCGAGCTGCTCGTCGACGAACTTGTCCACGGCATCCTCCTCGCGCGTGGCCAAGCGGAGAATGCGCTCGTGCTGCCCCGGCCTCGCGCCGAACGTGAGGCGATTGAGCGCGTGGGTGGTGAGGCCGATCGATTCGCCGCTGGGCGTCGCGAACGGCGGCTTGGCCACGTCCGGCAAACCGGTGTACGGCCAGAGCGCCTTGTGCGGTGCGTCGCAACCGGCGGTTCCCATCAGCGCGGCCGTGCCGCCGGCTTGCAGGAATCGTCGCCGGTTAAACTCCATCACTCCACCTGCTTGGGTCGGGACGGGCGTCGCGGTCGGCGGGGGCGTTGGCTCGGTTTGTTTTCTGAGTCGCCGCTCGGGATTTGGCTGCGCTGCAGACGCGAGCTGCGCGGCGAGTCGTCGTCGAGCTTGGCCACCGGTTCGGGGGCGGGAGTTTTTCTCGGGGCACGGCTGCCCCGGCCCCTGCCGCGATCATTGCTGCGGTCATTGCTGCGGTCATTGCCACGCCCGGAGAGCGACGTGACGAACGCGCCGCAGCCGCTGATGATGCCCCACGGCAAAATGACAAACCAACCGGCGAACGGCAGCAGATAACAGAAGTTGAGCACCCAGCCGCCACGCCAGACACGCCGCCAGTTTTGGCTTTGATCGCCCGGTGCGGGGAGGCCGAGGCCGATCAATTGGCACAGGCCGGCCGAGCCGATGGCGCCGAGCATCAGCGGCACGACACCGATCACAAACCCGGCCCCCTTTACGATAGGATTCGGAAATTGGCCGAGCACTGTGAAGCCGACCAGAAATGTCGGCACGACGACGGCCAAGCCGATCAGCGTGGTACGGATGGGGGTTTTGTAGCGGTCTCTCGCTTGGGCAACCATGCGCGGGAATAGTGCCGTGCCAAAAAGCCAAAAGGCTTGAAAAACAAGCATCACGCCGAGAATCACCAGAAATACTGTCAGTACGTTAGCAATAGTCATCGCGGGGGGAAGCTACACGAATTGGCCGAAAATGTTACCAAAAAAATCAATCCAGAACCGGCTCGGCCTCGGCGGCGACGCATTGGTCGAAAAGTTTGGCCAAGCGCCGAGTCGTCGGGCCGGCGTCGCCATCGCCGATTGGACGGCCATCGACCTGCGTGACCGGCGCGAGTTCGCCCATCGTGCCGGTGCAGAAAAGTTCGTCGGCGCGATAGACCTCGGTGAGCGAAAAATCGCGCACCTCGAACGGAATGTCGTTGTCACGGCAAAGGCTCAACACGACTTCGCGGGTGATGCCTTCCGGGCAGGCGACGAGGCGGCTCGTCGTCACGGTGCCGTTCTCGACGATGAACAGGTGCGTGGCGTTCGTCTCGGCGACAAAGCCGCGTGAGTCGAGCATCAGCGCGTCGTCGGCTCCGGCGTGGTTGGCCTCGATTTTGGCGAGGATGGATTGGATCAAATTGCAGTGGTGAATCTTCGGGTCGAGCACGTCGGGTGCCGGGCGTCGTACGCTCGAGGTGATGAGGCTCAGGCCGCTCTTGTCGTACACGGGCGACTTGTGCTCGGCGAGGACGATCAGCGTCGGGCCGGCGGTGTTGAGGCGCGGGTCCATGCCGGAGGTGAGCTTGACGCCGCGCGTCAGCGTGAGCCGGATGTGCGCGTTGTCGGTCATGTTGTTCGCCTCGAGCGTGCGCTTGATTTCCGCCGTGATGCTTTCGGCGGACGGTATCTCCGCGAAGGCCAGTGCGAGCGCCGAACTGCGGAGCCGCTCGAGGTGCTTGGCCAAGCGGAAGATTTTGCCGTCGTAAACACGCAGTCCCTCCCACACGGCGTCGCCGCCCTGCACGGCGGAGTCGAATGGGCTGATGCCGGCCTCGTCGCGGTGCAGCAACTTGCCGTTGATGTTGATGACCAAGTCGCGGTTTTTCTCGTTGAATTTCTGAAGCATGATCTTCGGTTAAGTGGTGATGCGGTGCGGGTAAAGTTGTTCGTAAATCTCATTGCATTGCTCGAGCACTTCGGAGAGCGCGTCGGGCACCGGTTCGTCCTTCGGCCTGTAAGCGCGCCAGCCGGTGCTGGTCTCGACTTCCGGATACCAGTGCCGCGCCCAGATGCCGTCCGACTCGCGGACGCCCTGCGGCCACTCGAGCATGGCATCGGTGAACGCAACGCCTAGCCGTTCGCACAAAGCGCCCAACATGCCGCGAGGATCGCGCAGCACGTCGGTCGAGTCGATCACCGGCGGCACGGTGCAGGTCAACTCGCGCACGTGGTTGAACAGCCCGAGTTGCTGCGGCAGCGCGGTGTCGGCCAGCGTCGGGTTGGGGAGTTTCTTCATCAGCGACGTGAGCATCTCGCGCGGCTCGCGGATGAGGAAACAGTTCGTCACTTGGCCAAGCCAGTCGCGGCCGATGCCCGGCAGCATGTGGTGGCACATTTGTTTTTGATAAAAGATCGAGTTTCCCCCCGGGATCGGGCCGGTGAGCCAAGCGGCGACTTTTTCCCAGTCAGCCTCGTAATGCTCGATGATCTCGTCGGCCATGGCGTGCGGCAGTCTGGTTTCGCGGAGGTAATGCGCGTAGAGCGGCTCGTCGACGACGAACGTGTCCGGCCGGTTGCCCCACGCGCGCATGAGCGCGGTGGAGATGTTGCGCGGCCCGCACCACATGGCCAATCGCAGCGGCGTTGAATCGGAATCACCCATAAAGCGGGGAGAAGGTACGGGAGACACCGGCCCGGTGTCAGCCGTTTTTTGCAGGCCAAGCGGTTAGTTGGCGTCGCGGGCGTCGTCGAGGAGCTTCATCCACGCGCCCATGTAGTGGCCGTGATCCCAGAACGTGCGGCCACTGACGAGGTTGCCGTCGATCACGCACGGTTCATCGACAAACGTGCCGCCGCACACCTCGAGGTCGAACCTGGCCTTGGGCACCGTGGCCATGCGGCGCCCTTTCACACAGTCGGCGCGTGCGGGAATTTCCACGCCGTGGCACACGCTGGCGATGGGGGCGTTCTTTTCAAAAAAGTAGCGCGTGATGCGCAGCAAATCGTCGTCCTCGCGAATGTACTCCGGCGCGCGGCCGCCGCTGAAAAAAATACCAAGATACTCCTCCGGCTTGACGTCCTTGAACGCGATCGCCGCCGGCATCGTGTAGCCTTCCCATTCCTTGGTGATCGTCCAGCCCGGTTTGTTTTGGTGCATCACCATTTGATACTCGCGCTTTTCCGGTGCTGCGAGTACCGGCTCGTAGCCACCCTCGATCAGGCGGAAGTACGGATACATCGTGTCCACCGTCTCGGCGGCATCCCCGAAAATTATCAGGACTTTAGGCTTGGATTCGTCACTCATGGTCGGGCGCGAGTTAACCCTTGGCCAAGCGCATTTCCAAGCCAATTGCTCACGCGAAGACGCGGAGGAAAAAGCTGGAAATTAATTTCGCACCTTCGCGTGAGTTCATTTTCATGGCTGGGCCAAGCGGGGTTGAATTATCGCTCACTCCGGGAGGCTAAATGGATTGGGGAGCTTGGTTTGAAACCGCTTGGCGGGAAAGTATTTGAGTGGGTAAAAGGGGGCTGAATTGCGGTGAATATGGTGTGTATGGAGGGTTCAACAAGAAAGTCGTGAAAAAAGCCTCTCATAAGCTGAAAATCCTTTGACGAGGTGGCCGCAGGAGGCTACAAATTGTGTTCCTTTTTTGGGGCAACTACAAAATGTAGTGTTTTTTAAGGGTTTTACACTGAAAACACTATTGGGGTGGTTGTGGCGTCTTTTGACTGAAACAGGATTTTAAACTGAGTAATAACGGATTTTTTAAAGGTAAATGGAGAAGCGATTTCAGATTGGCAACAGGGAATTTGTTTTGGATCAGGCCAAGGCGGAGGAGGCGTACGCGGCCAAGCGGGTTATCAACGGCCGCCAGACGATGACGTTCAACCTGTTGCCGCTCAAATACCAGTGGGCGTATGAGCTTTATCGGAACATGAAAGCCAACCACTGGGAGCCGGAGGACATCCCTATGGCTAAGGACATTGAGCAGTGGCGAGGGAACGACTTGAGCGATGTCGAGCGTTGGATCATCCGGATGGGGATCGGCTACTTCAGCGCGGCGGAGGGGATCGTGGGCGACAACATTCAGCACGTCGTGCGCGAGCTGGTCACTGCGCCGGAACTGAAGCTGGTGCTTGGCCGCCACGCGCATGAGGAAAACATCCACGCCGACTCGCTGCTCTACATGATCAGTTCACTCGGGATCAACCCGCACGAGTGCGAGGCGATGTTTGAGGACGTGCCGACGATCTTGCGGAAGAATGAGTTCGTGAGTCGCGTGTCGAGGGAGTTGCGCCGGGACATGGACCTGTCCCAAGCGAGGGAGAAGCAGGCGTTGGCCAGGAATATTTTTGTGTTCGGGCAGTGCATGGAGGGGACGCAGTTTTACGGGTTGTTCGGTATGATCCTCTCACTTTACCGGCAGAACAAGTTTCCCGGCATCGGGCAGATGTTCCGCTACACGCTGCGTGACGAGTCGAACCACATCGAGTTGCTCCGCAACCTGCTGGTGGAACTGATCAGGGAAAATCCCGACGTGTGGACGGACGAGTTCCAACAGGAACTGGTCAACCTGATGAAGGAAGCGGTGCAACTTGAGAAGGAGTTCATCAACGACTGCCTGCCGGTGAACGCGGTTGGCTTGAGTGGTGAGGAGTTTGCGGAGTACATCGACTACATCGCCGACAGGCGGCTGGAGAATGTCGGCCTGCCGCTGCTGAACGAGGGAGTGAAAAACCCGTTCCCGTGGCTCGCGGAGATGATGGACATCAAGAAGGAGCAAAACTTTTTTGAAGGTCGAGTGACAGAGTATCAGAAGGCATCCTCACTGGAAATGGTGAGCGATGACGAACTATAGTTTTAAGCAGCAACCCAAACCAAACAGCACCCGGACATGGCAATCAGCAAAATTACATTCGAGGAGGATGAAGCGATCAAGCGCATGGCGTCCGCGCAGGAAGCGCCATCCCGTTTCAAGTGGGACGAGTCTCTCAATGGAGACGGTTCGACGGATGCCGATCTCCGGCTTCGCTCGAACGACGGTGAGCGTGATATTGTGCTGGGTGACATCGCCAACACGGTCGGCAACGCCTTGGCCAACTTGATGATGTCCAAGGGTGAGAAGGATGTTTTCACCAGTGAAAACAGGGATTTTGTGGCCAAGGTGGCCCGCACGGTCGGCGAGCGGTTCCAGGGAAATGCGCTTGGCCAAGCGGAGGACGCAAGGCTGTCCGAGACGGATTTGCACCGCGGCATCGAGCGGGTGTTGATCGAGAACAACGCGCACGACGTGGCCCGCAGCCTGGTGATTGACACGGCCCGCAACGTCGCCCAGTCGGACGAAAAAATCAGCGTCCGGTTGATCCGCCGCAACAACCAAGTTGTCAGTTGGAATGAAAACAAAATTGAGATCGCGATTCGCAAGGCGTTCCTTTCGCAGCAGAAAGACAGCGCGCCGGCGGTGTTGGTTGCCCAGTCGGTGACGGAGCGGGTGAGGGATGCCGGCCAGGCGTTCATACATATCGAGGAGGTTCAGGACGTTGTCCAGGAGGAGCTGATGAAGGCCGGTCACTACAAGGTGGCCGAGGCTTATATTTTATATCGTTCGCAGCGTTCGCTGCAGCGCGCCGATGAACTCGTTACGAGCGAAAGCGAAGCGGGGCCGGCAGACGCCACGCAGCAGGAGTTGCTGCTCATCACGCAGCCCGATGGCAGCTCTCTATTTTGGAAGGGGGAGGATCTGCTCGAGCGCATCAAGTACGCGAGCATCGACCTCGACCTTTGCCTGAACGAAGAGCAGATCGAGGTCGAGTTGCGCCGTTCACTTTTTAGCGAGATGTCTGCGGCGGAATTGCAGACAACAATCCTCCTGAACGCCAAGGCGCTGATGGAGCGTGACGCTGACTTTGCGAGGTTCGCCGGCCGGTTGCTCTGCACTTATATTTACGAGGAGGTGCTCGATTGGGACATCCTCCGCGACGGTGTCGGCGCGTTGAAGGAGGCGCACGCCCGGTATCTGCCGGAGTACCTGCGGCACGGCGTGGAGATCAAGCGCCTCAGTCCCGACTTGCTGCAGTACGACACAGGGAAACTCGGCGCGGCGCTCGATCCCTCCGCCGACTTGGAGTTTGATTATCTCGGCATCCAGACGCTTTACGATCGTTACCTGATTGTCGATCGCACCAACACCGGCGACGAGGAGCGCCGCATCGAGACACCGCAACTGTTTTGGATGCGCGTCGCCATGGGCCTGTTTCACAACGAGGTCGACAAGAAGGAGGAACGGGTTGTTTCGCTGTATAACCTTTATAAAAACCGGCGATTCTGCTCGTCCACCCCGACGCTGTTCAACTCCGGCACGCTGCACTCGCAGTTGTCTTCCTGCTACCTGTACTGGGTGGATGACTCGATCGAGGGTATCATGGAGCGCGGCATCACCGAGAACGCCTACCTCTCCAAGTGGGCCGGTGGCCTGGGCGGCAGTTGGACGTCGGTTCGCGGAATGGGCGGCCACATCCGGGGCACCAACGGCAGGAGCCAGGGCGTTATTCCATTCCTGAAATTGCACAACGACTTGTTGGTGGCGGTCAATCAGGGCGGCAAGCGGCGGGGCAGTGGTTGTGCTTATCTCGAGACATGGCACAACGACATCGGCGAGTTTCTCGAGCTGCGCAAAAACACCGGCGACGACCGCCGCCGCACGCACGACATGAACACAGCCAACTGGGTTCCCGACCTGTTCATGAAGCGGATGGAAGCCCGCGAGGACTGGACGCTGTTTTGCTCCAGCGACGCGCCGGATTTGCACGAGACTTACGGCAGGGATTTCGAGGAACGCTACATCGCATACGAGGCCAAGGCCGAGCGCGGCGAAATGAGCGGCGAGAAGATTCCCGCCATCGATTTGTGGAAGCGCATGCTGCAGATGATCTTCGAGACGGGCCATCCGTGGATCACGTTCAAGGACGCCTGCAACATCCGCAGCCCGCAGGATCACGCTGGGGTCATCCACAGTTCCAACCTCTGCACCGAGATCACGCTCAACACCGGCAGCGACGAGACGGCTGTCTGCAACCTGGGCTCGGTCGTGCTCGACAATCATCTCACCGAGAGCGGCGAACTCGACTTGGCCAAGCTGAGGGAAACAATTCGCATCGCCGTGCGCGCGCTGGACAACGTCATCGACATCAACTTTTACCCGACGCAACCGGCCCGGAACGCGAACCTGCGCCACCGGCCGATTGGCCTCGGCGTGATGGGGTTGCAAAATGCGCTTTACCAAAAAGGCGTGCCGTTTGTCTCCGAGGCGGCGGTGGAGTTCAGCGACGAGTTCATGGAGGCGATCGCCTATTTCGCCTACGAGGCGTCGAGCGACTTGGCCAGGGAAAAGGGGCGTTACGAAACTTACGAAGGCTCCAAGTGGGATCGCGGTCTGCTGCCGCCGGACACGGTCGATCTGCTCGAGCAGGAGCGCGGCCAAGCGGTGGATGTGCCGCGCGGCGGCAGGATGGACTGGGAACCCATCCGTCAAAAAATCGCCAGCCAGGGCATGCGAAACAGCAACGTGCTGGCCATCGCGCCGACGGCGACCATCTCCAATATCATGGGCACCTCACCGTGCATCGAGCCGCTCTACAAGAATCTTTATGTGAAGAGCAACTTGTCCGGCGACTTCATTGTGCTGAATCGCCACTTGGTCAACGCCCTCAAGGGCAGGGGACTTTGGAACGAGGACGTGATGAACAAGCTAAAGTATCTCGACGGTGACTTGCACGACATCGCCGAAGTGCCGAACGAGCTGAAGCAGCTTTACGCCACGGCGTTTGACGTCGACCCGATGCTGATGATCGCTGCCGCTGCCCGCCGGCAAAAGTGGATCGATCAGTCGCAGTCGGTAAACCTGTTCCTAGCCAAGCCGGACATGAAGCGGCTCTCGCACATGTACCGCGCCGCCTGGCGCAGCGGCCTAAAGACGACTTACTACCTGCGGACGCTGGGCGCCTCGAACATCGAGAAAGCCACCATCGCCGTGAAAAAGCAGGGCGTCGAGTTGCCGGAGAAAGAGCACACCGCCGAGGAGCGCTTGGCCTGCTCGATCGAGGCCATGCGAAACGGCGAAGAGTGCGAAGCGTGCCAGTGACTGCGCTTGGCCAAGCGGAGAATCGCTTGGCCAAGTTCTGAACTCGACTTGGGTGGTTGGCTTGGGCAAATTGCCGCCCGGCTTTTTTATAAATCATCATGTCACTCACATCTGTTAAACAGCTCAAGACCGTCAAAAAAAATGTCCGCAAGCACGTGGACGCCGCACTCGAGGAAACCGGGGGGCTGCTCCGGCTCGCGCCCGCTTGGGTGCCGCGGTCATTCCTGCAGCCGGGCCTGCGGCTCAAGCTGCATCCGGATGATACCTACGCTTACGGCCTGAATCGCGGCGGCATTGATGAGCGTTGGTTCGGCTCCACCACCGAGGCCGCCAACGAGGGTCGCGTGCCCGACGAGGGGCTGAGCTACGTGGTGCACGGACGCAACCGGTTCACCCTGCGCGACGCGGTGGCCGAGTGCGGGGCGGACATCATCGGCAAACGCATCTGGAAAAAATACGGCAAGTGGCCGGTGTACTCGAAATTCTTCGACAACATGGGCCCCATCCCGCATCATATGCACCAGAACGCCAAACAGGCCAAGCTGGTCGGGCAGGAAGGCAAGCCGGAGAGTTATTATTTTCCGCCGCAACACAACAACGTCGGCAACAATTTCCCGTACACCTTTATGGGCCTCGAGCCGGGCACCACGAAGGCGCAAGTGCGTCAGTGCCTCGCGGATTGGAACAAAGGCGACAACGGCATCCTCGACCTCAGCCGCGCGTACCGCCTCAAGCCCGGCACCGGCTGGCTCATCCCGCCCTGCATCCTGCACGCGCCCGGCAGCCTTTGCACCTACGAACCGCAATGGGGCAGCGACGTGTTCGGTATGTACCAAAACCTCGTCGAAGGCCGCGAAGTGCCGTGGAGTTTGCTCGTGAAGGACATGCCGAAGAAAAAGCACCGCGACCTCGACTTCATCGTCAATCAACTCGACTGGGCCGGGAACACGAATGAGAATTTCAAGGACAGCCACTACCTCGAGCCCATCCCGGTAGCCGATACCCGCAGGCAGGGTTACGTCGATCGCTGGATCGTCTACGGCCGAATCAAAAAGGAGCAACTTTTCACCGCCAAGGAACTCACCGTCGATCCCGGCGTAACATGCACCGTGAAAGACAAGGGTGCTTGGAGCGGCATCTGCGTGCAGGGCAAAGGCACCATCAACGGCCAGCCGCTAAACAGCCCCAAGCTCATCCGCTTCCACGAGTTGACCGAGGACGAATACTTCTGCACCGAGTCCGGCGCCAAGGCCGGTGTCACCTTCGAGAACACCAGCGACACCGAACCCTTGGTGCTCCTCCGCTACTACGGCCCCGAGGTCAATCCCGACGCCCCCGGCATCGGCGACTATCGAAAACGAAAGTTCGATTGAGGAAACGAAAAATCAAACAGCGACTGGTCATCGGCAACGATGAAGAGAATGTTTGGCCGTTTCTTCGCCTCGGCCTGCACCATCAACGGAAACAAACCGGCCACCAGAACGAGAATCAGTTTCTTATCGATTATTCTTCGGTTTCCCAGGCTTTTTCTTGCTGGTTCTCTCCTTGATCTTCGGAGTCTCAAGTCCGTCACCCGGCTGGTTCCACAGACGGTACGGATCGTCGAGGCGGCGCATCTCGGTTAGAAGCAGGGCCTCCATTTCCTTAAGCTTTACGGCGTACTTTGGATTGTCCGCAAGATTCAGCTGATTCTTGGTTGGCTTGATCCCGGTCAACGCAACCACCTTGGGGTCGTGATGCTCCTTGATAAACTCGTGGGGGTTTTCCTTTAAGTTGAAAAGCTGGGTGTGCCGGACGCCAGTCTTCTCCACTTGATACTTCGTCAATTTCCAGTCGCCCTGCTTGACACAGCGCGTCCCCGGCCGTCCGCCGCCGCAGTACACCCCGTAAAGAGCATCACGCACCGTTTCCTTTTTACCCAGAAGCACAGGCTTGAAGCTGATGCCTTCCGAGGTAGCCGGAGCCGGAATACCTGCCAAATCACAAATCGAGCCCAGCACATCAAGCAGATAAATGTTTCCCTTCGCCCGCAACCCGGCCTTGATGCCCGGCCCCTTCGCAATAAATGGAATGCGCCAGGTATGATCATACATATTCTGCTTGCCCTGCAGACCGTGACGACCGATGGCCATGCCGTGATCGGCGGTGTAAAAGATGTATGTGTTGTCCAGTTCGCCCATCGCCTCGAGTTTCTTGAGTACCCGCCCGATCTGGATGTCAATATTCTCACTGCAGGCAAACTGGCGACCGATCTCGTTGCGAATGGTCCGTTCATCACGCCGCTCCCAAACGCCCTTCACCCCTACTTCATCACGCACGGTGGTGTGACCGTGGTCAAAGGGATGCTTGGGCAAATAATTGACGGGCAAGGCAGGTTGTTTGGGATTTGCCGATGGCAGCGTCGTTTTATCGTCATGATTCACTGCACCGTACTTTGCCAGCAGCTCTGGTTTGCCATCACGCACATCATGCGGATGGGAAAAGCCGAAATAAATCAGGAAGGGATCTGTATCCTTGGCTGATTCGCGTTCATTCAGATAATCCAGGACTTGATCGGCGTGCCAGGCGCTTCCCCTTTCATCCGAAGCTCCGCGCCGGGTTCCATCTCGTCGCACTTGAAATAGTTCGTTGGCGTCCGCATAGCTGTTGCCATTTTTACAGGTGCGCATGGTGTCGTAGCCGGCGCGGTTGAACACGGCGGGCAGGGTGAACTTGGCCAAGCCCGGCGGCACGAGGATGGGGTTGTTCACGTGAGGGTTCATCATTCGACCGGGCTTATCCGGGATGTGCCACACGGTGCGGCCGCTCATGATCATGTGGCGCGAGGCGGTGCAGACACCTCCCACCCACGAGCCCATCTGGTACGCGCCGTCGATCACCATGCCCTGGGCCGCAAGACGGTCGATGTTCGGCGTTTGGAGCGCCGACCTTGGGTTGTAAACCTTCAGGTCAAACGGCGACTGGTCATCGGCAATGATAAACAGAATATTAGGTCGATCCCCAGTTAACGCAGCGGTTTTCCCTGTGTTCGGAACAAGCAATGATGCCAGCAGAATGGTCAGCGTGATTCTCATGGTTTTATTTTCCTTTGGATGAATTTTTTCTCTTGTTTCGTTTCTTTGTCCCAGAGTTGCCAAACGGAAGTTCAAATTCATTTTTCTGCACCGGGCCCGGTGTGCTGCGACCGCGGTCGATGTAGCTTTGCATCAACTTCTCCAATCGCCCCGCCACTTCCCTGTTGGTCTTGGAACGATCCCTGGTTTCACTGATGTCGTCCTTCAAGTTATAGAGCTCGCGGTTGCCATTTCGATACATGACGAGTTTCCAAGGCCCCTGTCGAATCGCCAGGCCAGCAGGTGCCTGATGTATGGTCGCCTCGCGAATTGGCCCGGTCGTTTTCCCCAGCAACCCGGGCAAGATACTCACGCTGTCCTCGGCAGCGTCGGGAGGTAAATCATGACCAAGGATGTCCGCGCAAGTCGCAAAAAGATCGTTCAGGCAAATGACATCGTGGTTCACGGAGCCAGCGTTAATTTTACCCGGCCAACGGGCCACGAAAGGTTCCCGGTGGCCGCCTTCGTAAATGCTGCTTTTGGCCTCCCTCAATGGAGGATAGGGCCGTCTGGCCGCGCCGTTGTCGCCGGTGGCAATGAGAAGGGTATTCTTTTCCTGACCGGTTCGTTTCAGCGCATCCATGATCTGGCCCAGCATGTGATCACCCTGATAGACCCAGTCGGCGTATTTGCCCTCCTTGCCGGCGATCCCGCTCTTGCCGACGAACTCGGCCGTCGGAACAATCGGGCTGTGGGGCGGGCACATGGGGAAATAGAGGAAAAACGGCTTCTTCTCCCTGGAACGCTCCTCGATGTACTTGACGGCCTTGCCGATCATGAGCGGCTGGTTCTCGATCCCCTTCACGTTGGCCACCACCCTGTCCTGCTCAATGATCGAGCCGATGTTGCGGGCGTGGGTAAAGCCATAGAAATAATCAAAGCCAAGCGCGTTGGGGCCATCGATGAGCCGGGCGCCAATGGGAAGCTGCTTTTCCGTGCCCGGCATTCCATCGACCCAATTCATGCCGAGATGCCACTTGCCGATGCAGGCGGTGTGGTAGCCACGGCCCTTAAGAAAGGAGGCCACTGTGAGACGGCTCTTGGGAATGATCGGGGCAGAGTAGGTCTTCAGCACGCCAAACTGGCCAATTCGGGATGGATACCGGCCCGTCAGGACACCGTAGCGGGTTGGCGTGCAGTTGGCCGCCGCCGAGTGCGCGTCAGTGAAGCGCATACCCTCCTTGGCCAAGTGGTCGAGATTGGGCGTCTTGAAGGCCGAATCAGCCCGGTAGGACTTCGGCTGGCCGTAGCCGATATCATCGAAGAGAACGAAAACAATATTGGGAGGCTGCTTCGCCTCGGCCAAAACCACCAGTGGCAGCAACAAAGCAATCAGAGTTGGATAATATCTAATCAACGGAGATTTCCACAAGAACAGTGACACTTATCATTGCTACCCAACTTTTAATTCCGGAAAACGTGTTGGCGCATTCTTCCGGTTCAACGCCCGTACAGCTTGATGTTGTCGAAGTCGTTCATGTCGTCGAACGACCCGATGCCGATGCGGCCCTTGC
>Ga0208113_1000987_pt1 | contig 13798 bp, 14 predicted proteins | sample Knorr_S7_td_NADW_FD_185598 | JGI IMG/M metagenome (GOLD analysis project Ga0208113, IMG submission 185598) | Marine microbial communities from Southern Atlantic Ocean transect - Knorr_S7_td_NADW_ad_2505m_LV_A (SPAdes) (version 2) | ecosystem: Environmental > Aquatic > Marine > Oceanic | place...
AACAGGTAGTCCAACCGGGCGGTGTGAGGCGTGATGTCCACGTATCGCATATTCAAGTAGGCGTCGTCATTGGTCCGGCTGCAACGTTCGATGGAAATTATCAATGATAGGTCCAGCCGCTCTAGGATCTCCGAGCTTGCTTTTCGGCTGGTTTCGATGTCGGCAATGGGAAAATCCACTACCTCCGTCCCATCCTCCAACAGACCTTCCAGCACGGGCACAGTGTAGGAGTCGGTGATGTAGGTCACCCTTCGCCCCAGCGCCTGCAAAGCTTTACCGATGGCAATCGCTCCGGCGGGTCCGTCCGTCTCCGGACTGCCGGCAGACAATATGTAAAACCCGGTAACGATGGCCACGTTGCCGGGATGGTCCATGATGTACTGGGCCGCCTGGGAGCAAAAGTCGGCCGGCATGTGGGGCCGGAGGAGGGCGACACCCCGTTTGTCATGATCCAAAATAATATCTTCGATGGTCTGGGTCATTTTAATCACCCTTTCGCTGGCTGATAGCTGACAGCGGAAGCCTGAAAGCTACAGAACCGCGTAATCGGCGTCGCGCTGGCCGGTAATGAACATCATTCCCGGAGTGTGGGTCATCATCAGACTGGGCTTGCAATTAAGCGCCACCGCCTGGGGAGTTACTCCGCAGGCCCAGAACACCGGCTCCTCGCCGGGATAGATGTCCACCGCGTCCCCGAAGTCCGGCCGGGAAATGTCCTTGATGCCGATCGCCGAGGGATCGCCAATGTGGACCGGCGCGCCATGGGTCGCCGGGAACCGTGAGGTCACCTGGACGGCCCGGACTATCTGCTCCCGTTTTATCGGACGCATACTCACCACCATCGGACCTGAAAATCGCCCGGCGGGAGTGGTGGGGATATTGGTGATGTACATGGCCACGTTGCGCTCCAGTTCCTGGTGCCGCAACGGAATTCCCGCTTCTATCATCGCGGTTTCGAAGGAGAAGCTGCAGCCCATCAGGAACGAGACCAAGTCGTCCCGCCAATGGGGCACCAAGGACTCAACCTCATCCACCATTACTCCATTCTCATAGATCCGGTACCCGGGGATATCGGTGCGGATGTCGGCCCCCGCCGCCGTCAGCACCGGTTCAACGTTGCCTGCCTCTATGACTTCCAACAGGGGACAGGGCTTAGGGTTCCTCTGGCAAAAGAGCAAAAACTCGAAAGCCAAGTCCTGAGGCAAAATCGCCAGATTCGCTTGAACGTAACCCGGCGCAACGCCGGAGGTTACCCCTCGCCACCTCCCGCCACGGATCTGTTGCCACACTTCACTTGGCTTTTTGGGCAAGGTTTGAGTGCTCATCAAATTCTCCCCTGGTCAATTCTCAACCAGCTATATAATAATCTCTCGCCGGTATTCAACCGGAATCTCCCAACATCATAGTTGTCGCCTCCCGGCCAGTCAATTTGGTTCAGCCGGGTAAACTAGGGAGGGGGAAGGTAGGCGTCTAAACCCTCTCACCGGGTGGTATACTTGCCCAAGTTAGTCTCAAAAACATCGGCGGAGCCAGGGCAAGGCGTTGTATAGCTTATTTCTGCTGGCGGATGATTCAAACGGAGCGCTGCCACTGCTCGGGGTAATAGACCGGGCCGGGTTTTCGTGCTGTGTGGGCGCCGACCTGTCTCATTTGGAGGAAGGTGGCGACCCGGTAACGCCGGAAGCGGTCCTGGTGGACTTGGAATCCGTTGGCCCCGCCCAGACCCACCAGTTCGTTGACCGATGCAAGCAACTCAAGCTGCCCGTCGTGGTGGTTATTCCCGGAGAACAAGCCTCAGATCATGACCCCTCTCTTAACGCCGACGAATATATCTTCGGACCCGTAAAGGAACCGGAGCTCGCCGCCAGGATAAAACAGGCAATTTATCGAGTTGACGGTCCAGCCAGCTCTAAAGTCCTAAGGGTCGGAGAGTTGATGATCGACCTGGAACGTTACGATGTCACCATCTCCGGCCGCCGTGTATCGCTAACCTACAAGGAGTTCCAACTCCTGGTGCTTCTGGCCTCCAATCCGGGCCGGGTCTACACCCGAGACGCCTTGCTAAGCCAGGTTTGGGGCTACGATTACCTGGGGGGCACCCGGACGGTGGACGTGCACGTGCGGCGGCTGCGGTCTAAAGTGGAAGGTCCCGGCCGGGTCTACGTGGAAACCATCTGGAACGTCGGCTACCGCTTCAAGACCTCATCTTAACGAATAAGGTTCGATTCGCGGCCCCCGCTGATTAGCTCCCCTCGGCGCTGACCTGGTCCAAGAACCGGCGCACTTGAGCCGCTAATCCGGCATGCTCCGGGGCGGCCAACTCCGGGTCTTGATCCCTTACTCGGGCTGCCTCGTCCCGGGCGGTTTCCAAAAGCTTGCGGTCCGACAATTGGGCCATCCGCAGATTGGGCAATCCGCTCTGACGGGTGCCGAAAAAGTCTCCCGGCCCCCGCAATTCCAAGTCAACCTCGGCAAGTTGGAAGCCGTCGTGAATCTGCTCCAGAGCGCCCAGCCGCTCCCGAGCCCCTTCCGAAGGAGAATCCGAAAGCAAGATACAGTAGCTTTTATGCTCGCCCCGGCCCACCCTGCCTCGGAACTGATGCAGCTGGGCCAGCCCAAACCGATCGGCGCCTTCGATCAGCATAACCGTGGCGTTGGCCACGTCGATGCCAACCTCGACCACAGCCGTCGAAACCAGGACGTCGACCTCTCCTTCCCGGAACCGGCGCATCACGGCGTCCTTGTCCTTGGCCGGCATCCGGCCATGGAGCAAGCCCACCCGCAGGTCTAGGAAAACTTCCTCGGACAGCCTTTTATGCTCGTCGATCGCCGCCTTCGACTCAATGGTGTCCGACTCACCCACCAGCGGGCAAATGACAAAGCCCTGCCGCCCTGCCTCAACTTCCTTACGCATGAATCCATAAGCGGCCGGGCGGCGTTCCGGAGGGAGCCACCGGGTAGCAACCTGCTGCCGTCCGGCGGGCAACTCGTCGATGGTGGAAATGTCCAGGTCGCCGTAGAGGGTTAGCGACAACGTACGAGGTATGGGGGTGGCCGACATAATCAGGGCGTGGGGAGTCTCGTCCCCCCTTTCCCGCAAGGCGGAGCGCTGCATCACCCCAAATCGATGCTGCTCATCGGCCACGGCCAGCACCAGTTTGGGCATGGAGACACCGGACTGGATCAGCGCCTGAGTGCCGATTAGTAGGTCCAGGTTTCCTTCGGCGGCCATCTGGGTAAGCTCTCGTTTTACCGGACGGCGAGTGCTTCCGGTAAGCAGTCCCACCGACACTGGCCTTCCCAGGGATTCCAGGTAGATCGAGATGAGATTATCCTCCTGCACCGGACGGGCTAGGCCGGCCAGTAGCCTGACGACGGTCTGGAAATGCTGCTCGGCCAGCACTTCCGTGGGGACCATGATTGCGCCCTGATAACCGTCGGCGGCAACCGCCAGCAACGCCGCCAGAGCGACCACGGTTTTGCCGCTGCCGACCTCTCCTTGAAGCAGCCGGTTCATCGGCGGAGTGCCTCGCTCTAAATCGCCCAGGATCTGGTCTACACAACGGCGCTGGGCGGCCGTCAGCGAGAAAGGCAACGAATCGTAGAACCCCGACAGGATCTGACTATCGACCTGAACCGCCACTCCCTTGACCTCGCTCGCCTGGTGGTGGCGCCGGGCCAGCACCGCCAATTGAAGAGTGAACAATTCGTCGAACGCCAATCGGCGGCGCGCCTCTTCCCAAGCGGCCATGTCATCGGGATAGTGGGCCTGCATGACGGCTTGTTGCAGGGGCATTAGGTGGTTCTGAGACAAAACGTCTTCCGGCAAAAATTCGTCAACGCCCGCCAACCATTCTTGCAGCCCCTGCCAGGACAACCTCCGAACGTTCCTTGCGGTCAACCCCTCGGTCAATGGGTAAACCGGGACCAGTCTGCCGGTATGGATCGGGGTCTGTCCATGGTCCAGCAATTCGTAATCCGGCGACTCGAAGACCAACTGACCCTTGAAAACGCCGGCCTTTCCGCTGATGGCTATTCTGGTGTTGGGCTTCAGAGTGCGGGCCAGGTGGCGCTGGCCGAACCATACGACTTTTATGTTGCCTGATTCATCGCTCAACACGGCCTCGGTGTCTACCCGGCGGCCCTGGTAGCCCTGCTTGATCGCCCGGGATTCCCAGACGGTACCGACCACGGTGCAAGGTTCGTCGGGCGACACTTCCGAGATCTTGGTGATGGTTGAATAGTCGATGTGGCGGCGGGGGAACAGATAAAGGAGATCGCGGACAGTGGTGACTTCCAAGCGCTTGAACCTGGCCGCCAATTTGGTGTCGACGCCCCGCAAACGGTCCACGGGAGAATCCACCGTTAGTCCGCCGGGGGTTGAAGCTTGCCGCGGAGCCGGCTTCTTTGCCGGTTCGCTGGGAGTTGACGGCTGGGGGTTCTTGGCTTCCGGCGGGTGGGAACCACCGACATCAGATCCTGAAGAGTCTCCATCCAGCAGATCGCGCCACCGGCCGGCCCATTTGCCCCGCTCCTCGGCGGTCATCCCCAAGTATGGGTTGTCTAAGAGATCCGAAGCTGTTCGCAGGCCGCTAAGCCGGGCGGTCATCTCTTCGGTCCAAGTCTGGAGATACCGGTCCAGGCCTCCCATCACAGCCGTGTTGTCGAACCCCCTGCTTTCTTCCAAGGCAAGGATATTCCGGAATGAATCCACCCAAGAAAGCCCGCTTTTTGGTCGTGAAGTCATCGGAAATTCAGTATATCACGGGCTTCCCAGCGGCCTAGGGGCTGGTGTCATAAAACAAGTCTTATAAGCGGGATCAACCGCACGTCTCAAGTCAACCGGCGCGGGTCAATGCCAACCCCACGGCGCCGGGACCGATGTACGTCCCCAAGGTGGCTCCGAAGCGGGCGGAGACTATCTGGTCTTCGGGTAATAGCTCCGAAAGCTCCTGGCGCAGCCCTTGCGCCAGCAGCGAATCATTGCTGTGAATCACCGCCAGCTGAGTCAGCGGGGCCGCCTGGCGGGCCAACTCCAAAAGCCGGCGCAATCCCCGCTGACGGTTGCGGGCTCGCTCGATCGGCACAGCCTCCCCGTCTTCTAGACCCAATATGGGCTTTACATTGAGAATGGAGCCGACGAATGCTTGCGCCTTACCGATACGCCCGCCCTTTTGCAGGTATTCCAAGGTATCCAGAAGGAAATAGCATTTCGTCAATGACAGGCTGCCGGCCACCTTGGAGGCCACGTCCGCCAATGGCAAGCCTTTTTCGGCCAATTCAGCTGCCGCCAAGACCACCAACCCCAAGGGTATCGACGCAAGCTGGGAATCGACGATCTGAATCTCAGCTCGGTCCCCCATCGATGCCTTGGCCTGCTCCGCCGAGTTCAAGGTCCCGCTCAGCTTGCCGGACACGTGGATAGATAGAATGCTGTGGCCCTGGTCTATCAGAGCGGTGTATACCGACTGGAAGTCCGCCGCCGAAGGCTGGGAAGTCGTGGGGTAATGAACGCCGGCAATAAGATGGCCGTAAAGATCATCGGGGGAAATGTCGACCCCATCTTTGTAGCTGACATCCCCCACTATCACGTTGCACGGAACCACGGTGATGTTCCACCGCTCGGCCAGATCGGATGGTAGGTCCGCGGAACTGTCAGTTACTATCCTGATTGCCATTTCGTTTATCGCGAATCTGTCCGCGGGTCAAGCCCTTGAGTGCTTGACCAGGACGCCGCTCCTCCCCATTGTATTTGGTATCCGTCGCATCTCAACCGGTCCCGAAAACTGTCGGCTATTGGTTTCCGGCGATGAAGTGTTATCGCCTGTTCTCGACCCAAATCCCGCATCAACTAATGGTAACCGTCATCTACTTCTTCCAGGCGCTCAATGGATACCGCCGTTCATTCGACAGAAGCCAGGTAATGATAGTGGGGCTGGCCGCCATCGACCAGGTCAACCTGTATACCTGGATGCCGTTGCTCCAACCGTTGGCTTAACGCCTCGGCATCGTCCCGATCGGCTGCGGCCCCTAGGTACAACGTCACCACATGGCTTGGAGACATCCCGGCCAGCGCCAAAGCGGATTCTAACACCTGTTCCGGAACTTCTCCCGCCGCGACAATCTTCCCCTCCAACAAACCGATGTACTGGCCCGCAGCAACTTTCAGCTTGTCCACCGTGGCCGGCCGCACCGCCTTGGTCACCTCGATGGCCACGATTCCGGCCAGAGCCGAATTCATCGACGCCAAATTATTCTCGGCGGATTCCTCCGGGTTGAAGGCCAACATCGCCGCCACTCCCCGAGGCACGCTATCGGAGGGCACCACGTATACTCCGTTCTTAGCCTTCACCACCTGCTCCGCCGTGGCGATCACGTTCTTGTTGTTGGGTAAGATGATCGTGTGTTTAGCCCCAGCGGATTCCACTGCCTCTAGAATATCCCGAACGCTGGGGTTCATGGTCTGGCCTCCACTGACCACGACGGCGCAGCCGACCTCCCGGAATAGAGCGTCCAGACCGTCCCCGGAAGCGACGGCTACCACCGCCAATTCACCACCGGATACGGCCGTACTTAGCCCGGCGGCAAATTCTCTATTTTGCTGGTTCATATTCTGAATATCTATCTGGTTTAACTGGCCCAAAGACGCTCCCAAGCTTAGCGCAGGCCCGGGGTCCGGGGCGTGGACATGTACTCTGACGCTTCGGCCGCCTCCAACCACCACGGCCGACTCGGAAATTTCCACGAACTGATGGCGAATCGACTCGGCCGCCAGATCTTCACCGGTGATTACGAACTGGATACAGTATCCCCATTGGATTTGCGACACCGAATCTAGATAATGAGCATCAAGTCCAGCAGTCCGGCTCGCATCCGAACCGGTGTAGCCCCTGGCAACGGCCATTGCTACTTGTTCATCGCCCGTGCCGTTCAGATGGGCCAGGGCTCCACCCATAATAACCACCACCCCCATACCCCCGGCATCCACAACCCCAGCTTCCCGCAAGACCGGCAGTTGTTCCGGCGTACGGTCCAGGGCTTCTTGGCCGGCACGGAAGGCCTTTTCCCATAGATCTCGTGGACCCTCGCCGCCGACTTCCTGACATTCTTGGGACTCCAACGAAAGAGAACGGATAACCGTGAGCATCGTGCCTTCCACCGGCTGGCCCACCGCCTGGTAAGCGGCGTCGGAGGCCAGTGAAAACGCCCAAGCCAGGTCCGCCGCTCGGCATACCTGCTTTTCCTCGAGGGCTTCTGCGAAACCCTTAAGGAATTGGGACAGGATCACTCCGCTGTTGCCTCTAGCTCCCCAAAAAGCCCCGTCGGCCAGCCCCCCAGCCACCTCAGCCAGTGTGCTGTCGGTGGCCGTTGGACACCTCTCCATGGCCGAACGCATGGTCAATAGCATGTTGGTGCCGGTGTCGCCGTCGGGCACGGGGAAAACATTAAGGGCGTTGATGGCCTCTCGATGCCGCTCTAAGGCCCGGGTGGCAGCGGCAAAGGCTTGTCTCAAATCATCGGCGGTTAGATGTGACATCGGTAGGCGCTTCAATCCGAATGTAATCTCGGGCGGAATACCGTGAACATTTAGATCTGGATCAGGGTCAGGCTGCGCCCAATTATATAACACCGGCATCCCGGGAGCGGGCCAGGCCCGACCGCCAGCAGCCCCGATTCTCCTTGACACTCGTGAGGCTCTAGCTTAGTATTGATTGTCGAGGAATAATATGGATTACGCAGTATTCAAAACCGGTGGTAAACAATACCGGGTCAAACCGGGCGACACATTAGACGTGGAAAAGCTGACGGTGGCCGTGGATTCCATCGCCGAATTTGGCGAAGTTCTTGCCATCTCCAACGACGGGGAAGTCACCTTCGGTTCACCGACGATTGAAGGCGCCAGAGTGCTGGCTCGGGTCGACTCCCACTACAAAGACAAAAAGCTCATGGTCTTCAAGTACAAATCGAAGACCAGATATCGTCGAAAGAAAGGCCATCGCCAAATTTACACGAGATTGGTGATTCAGGACATCCAGTCCGAGCCACCCGCGCCGCCCAGACGCCGAAGGACTAGGGCCCGCGCAGCGGTAGCAGAGGAAGAAGGGAGCGCCGAGAATGGCTCATAAGAAAGCAGGCGGCAGCACGAGCAACGGCCGCGATAGCAATGCTAAACGGTTGGGCGTCAAAAAGTACGGCGGCGAGACAGTCACCAGTGGCTCCATCATCGTGCGGCAGCGCGGCACCCGCTTACACCCGGGGACCAACGTTGGGTTGGGCCGCGATTTCACCCTATTCGCCAAGATAGATGGACGGGTCACTTTTGAATGGGCGTTAAAGGGTAAGCGGAGAGTCAGCGTTTATCCCGTTGAGGCGGCGGAATCCATCGCGGCCTAGCTGACATCTAACTACTATAACCAAACAAAGATCAAGACTGAATGCCTTGGTTCAGGTTTCAAATCTAAGTTGACTGGTATCCAAATATGAAAACAGACATCCACCCAAAGTTTTATCACTCTGTGGTAACTTGCTCCTGCGGCAACGTGTTCCATACGGGAGCCACCAAGCCAACCATGCGTGTGGAGCTATGCGGCAAGTGCCACCCCTTCTACACCGGCGAACAGCGGGTGGTTGATACCCAAGGCCGCATTGAGCGTTTGAAGCGGCGTTACAGCCTGGATTAGTCCGGGCCGCGATCGCGAAGTATTCTGGCGTCCCTAAGACAATCCCGGTTAACCTCTTGGCCTCGGTTTCAGGCGTGAATGCTTCCATTTATGCAGGTACACACACGATTCCGTAGGAAACCGCAAACCCCTAGGCTGTTCAATCTTCTACATGCTTGCGCAGCCGTCCGGACACAGAACAATCGCTTACCTAGCGATACGCCCACCCCAGATCGACTTCCTGAATACAGCGATACGAGGTAGGAACAGCGTTGGCGGAACTACCAAGATTTAACTACGGCGGGCAGGCGGTCATCGAAGGCGTGATGATCCGGGGCCGGAGCCACTTCAGCTTGGCGGTGCGGCGCCAGGACGGCACCATCTACCGCCAGCAAGAACTCCTCAATAATATGTTCACCGGCCCAGCCAGGCGCATCCCATTATTGAGAGGAATCCTGGTCCTGCTGGAGTCCCTTTCCCTGGGAGTGAAGGCCCTGCGCCGCTCCGCCAATATCGCCATGCAGGAAGAGGATGGTGACGAGCAGGAGGAGTTGCCCGCTTGGGCCATGGCCGGGACGCTGGCCGTATCCATGCTGCTAGGCGTCGGGTTGTTTTTCCTTCTGCCCCTGCTGATTGTCTGGTTATTGGACCCATACATCGCTTCAGACTTGGTCAGCAACGTGATCGAAGGCGTCATCCGCCTCACGATTCTGGTGTCCTACATCAAGCTGATCGGCCTGTCCAGCGATATCAAACGGGTATTTGCCTACCACGGCGCCGAGCATATGGCAGTCCATACCTACGAAGCAGGTCTGGCCCTGGTGGTGGAAAACGTTCGCAAATTCGGGACACCTCACCCCCGGTGCGGCACCGCATTCTTGCTAACAGTAGTCCTTATATCCATCGTCGTGTTCGCTTTTTTGCAGCGGCCTCCTATGGAATGGCGGATAATCTCCCGCATCGCCTTGGTCCCGGTGATCGCGGCTTTCAGCTATGAAGTCATCCGCTTTAGCGGGGCGCATCAGGAAGCATGGTTCGGACGAATGCTATCTCAGCCCGGATTGATCTTGCAGCGGCTGACCACCAGGCAACCGGACGACTCCCAGATAGAGGTGGCCATCTGCGCCATGGAAACGGCCATCGCCGCCGATCAGGGACGGGAGAACCCGGAGCCGATCAGCTTGGTCAATGGTGGAGAAACCGCAATTGAAATTGCGGAGCCTGGCACTACGGCGGAAAACGAAGCAGAGTCGAGCGCCGATGGCTGAGGCACGACCGGTTAATGATTCATCAGCTGGGCGAGTGGGAATCCAAGAGCGGCGTCACTCCAACATCAAGGCTTAGAAAGCTGAAACCAGCCCTTTCAGAGTAATGCCGGTCCAGATCGGTGTCTCCGATGTGGTAATACTCTTCAGCCTCAAATTGCTCCTTCACCGTACTGAGTTGATGCTTCAACACAGTGAAATCGACTGATATCCCGCTGTCCCTCCAGATCCGCTGCTGGGTGCTGATGGTCCGGTCGGAGCAGCTGCCGACCCAAAACCCCAACTCCTTGGCTTTCCTCACCATATCCAGGGTGATAATCCCCGGTGGGTCCCCGACTTCCAAGGTTCCGTCAATATCAAAACTGATTAGCTTGGCCAAATATTTACCTCGAACGTTGGGCTATTGACACTACATGCCAGACTCTTGTGGGAAGCGTGAATCATTACAGGTCTTCCCATTCATCACGGCTGATCTGGGCCTGGCGCAAGATCCTAGAGAGCAGACCTCTTCCGATATCTCCTCGGTGTGGATTGGGTATCCAGATGGTTATGTCCTGTCGAAGCATAAACTGATGCCTGCCACCCGAATATGGCCCTTCAAACCCCGACAGCCGTAAGTAACGAATGAGGTCCTGCCGCCTGACCGGCCCAAAAGAAGGCATTAGGCAACTTCATTTATCGTCAGCTCAATCCCGTCGACCACTGGTAATGGGAGATTTTTGTAAACGCGGAGTAATATCCATTCCTCTAGCACTTCTTCCAACTGCTCACGGCATTCCTCAAGCGTAGAGGCATTGGCGAAAACTCCGTTGCACATGGAAATCTCACCATAGAATGAACCGTCATCGTCCAATATTTCATATTTCGCGTGGCGCATAGCGGCCTGCGTATACTTGGTCAACATCTCTAATGTTCCTCAGATGGCCTGGGACACCGTCAGGCTTTTGGCCGCATGATCGAGAACCGCGCGCACCTGCTCAACAGTAACGCCGGGGAACAATTCCACGAACCGAGCTAGCTGGATTCCATCTTCCAGGTTTTCGAAGAGAGCCGTAACTTGGACGCGAGTACCGCGGAACACCCAGCTGCCGCCTAGGCGGTGAGGGTCGCGCTCGACCGCTGGACACGACGACCAATCCAACATGACATCATCCTAACCTTCGGTGAGCATCTATTCAAGGCGGACAACAGCGGAGTGCAATAGGGGTGCCGTCTAAAGTTGATGCCGCCAAACCGTCCCCTTGGGTGGCTCGTCGATCAGCCGGAACTGGGGGAGGGTAAAGCCGTCTTCGCCGTCCAGAAAAGCCACTTCTACCCGCTTGCCGATGGCCACGTTCTCTTCTTTTTCCGGCTCCATGCTTTCGTCAACCAGGTTGGCGGTGATGCGGAGACCGTCATATTGATCAGGCTGTCCGCTTTGCTCGTCCAACTCCACCAATACAATGGCGAAAGGCGCCCAATCCCTGAAGCTGGGAACGACGGTGTGAGCTACGATCTGGTAGCTGTATATCGTACCTTTGCCACTGACCTGATTCCATTCCCAATGCAACGACGTGCACCACGGACAGCCGGGACCAGGCTCCCCCCGCAGCAGACCGCAGTCCAGACATTTCTTCACCACCAATCGATGCTCGGCGGCTGCCTCGAAATACCCTTTGTATTCGGTGTCAGCGTCCGAGATGTTGATCTGCTGTCCCCGGTATACATAGGAGGGCATATTTTCATCTCCTCATGATCAGGGAGCTACCCACCGCCGGCGTGCCCCAACCCATGTTCATGCTTACTTCGGCATCCCTAACTTGGCGGCAATGGCCCTCCGAGTAGTCGTACGTGTGTACGCCTTCCAGGGCCTGGGGGCAATAGTCATCCACCGTGCCCCGCAACTGACGGACGTTTTCGATGACCATGTTCATGCCGTGGGTATATGCCTCGCACAGGTGGCCGCCGCTGGTGTTGTTAGGCCGCCGGCCGCCCAGATTGATTATTCCGCTCGTTACGTAGTCCTTGCCTTCCCCCTTCTCGCACCACCCGTAGTCCTCGAATTGGAGCAGGGCGGTGTAAGTGAAAGCGTCGTAACAACCGGTGACGTCCACATCGTCGTGGGTGACTCCCGCCAGTTCGAAAACCCTGGGACCGACGTAGTAGCCGGCCACCCGGCTAATGGGCCCGTGCTGGTAGTGGAAATCCCCGCCGGGCTTGGTCCCACGTCCTTGAACTCCCAAGATGTACACCGGTTTCTGCTTCAGGTCCCTCGCGCGCTCCGCCGAGGTGACTATCACGCAGGTGGCGTTGTCCGTTTCCAGGCAGCAGTCCAGCAGATGAGCCACCGGACGGATGATCCAACGGGAGTTCATTACATCTTCGACGGTCACTCGCTGCTTCATCAAGGCCTTGGGGTTGTTGCTGGCATGATTGCTGTGGGCCACTTTGATGTGGGCCAGGTCTTCGTTCTTGACGCCATATTCCATCATGTGGCGGGTGAAGGTGAAAGAGAACTGCTGAACGGCGCTGATCATGCCGTAAGGCCGCTTCAACAAGTCGATACCGGTAATGGGAGACGCGGCCCGAACCCCGGTGCCCCCGATGCGCATCTGGGAGTAGCCGTTCATCGACCGGAAGATGGCGACGGTATCGGCCATACCTGCTTCTATGGCTCCCATGGCCAGGCCGACCAGGGCCTCGGTGCTGGAGCCGCCCCCGGAGCAGTCCATGTAGAAGTTGGGCCTTAAGCCCAGGTCGTACATTATGGACGTAGACGGCGTCGAGTCACCGCCATGGTAGCTCAACATACCGTCCACGTCTTCCGGCTTGAGCCCCGCGTCGTTCATGGCGTTGCGGATGGCCTCGGCGCCCATGGCCCGGGTGGTGCGGTTGGAGCCCCGGCTAAACTCGGTTTCGCCGACCCCGGCGATGCAGTACTTACCTCTCAAGCTAGTGTTCACGTGGCCTCCCTTCCGTGGGCCCCTGTGTGGCCTACGTTCGGCCTGACAGAGGACAACGGGCCGTTGCAAGTCTCAGAGTAACTGACGAAATCGCCTGGCAAAATCCCGGACGAACATTGAAGATAATTTTCAAACGTCGTTGAACTCTGGCTGATACCTCACGATGCCGCTTCTTCCGTTCAATGCTCCTTCTCGTAGCTCCATCACCATGAATGCCTCGTCCGGGACGTCAAATTCGCATCGGATGCCCACGCTCTTCGCCGTCTTGAAGCCGAACCTGGGGTAGTAGTTGGGGTGACCCAGGACAACTGCGATTTCATACCCGGCATCGGTGCATTTACGGAGCCCGGTCTTGACTAATTCAGACCCGATTCCACTGTTTTGAAGGGCTGGCGCTACCGCCATTGGCCCAAGACCTAAGGCATTGAATCTGCTTCCTTCTGAATTGACGGTGACGGGAGAAAACAGTATGTGTCCCACCACTTGATCACTTCGGACTGCAACCAGAGATAACGTTATCGCTCCCCTCCGCCGAAGGACATCAACCAGTCGAGCTTCATCTTCTTTCCCAAAGGCCTCCGCCAAAAGCCGGCGTATGGCTGGAGAGTCCTCCGGTCTTTCCCTACGAATAGTTACCACTATAGTCCGTCTTCTTTTGAGCGGAATTTAACCCTACAGCAAGTTCCAACGCGGGTTCTTGGCGGCTTCTTCTTTCATATAGTCGACAATCCAGTCCCGCACATTTTCCTCTACGTAGATTGTGGGACGGATCAACTCGGATTCGTCGGAGATCAGTCCTTCCTTGATCGCGGTAGCTACCAAAGGCGAGCCGGGCAGGACCGGGCTTCCGATGCGGAGGTTGGCCATGGCCGGCTTGATGGAATGCAAAAACGCCAGCTTATCGGCCACCGTTTGCTCGGTTTCCCCCACC
>Ga0208113_1000992_pt1 | contig 13760 bp, 12 predicted proteins | sample Knorr_S7_td_NADW_FD_185598 | JGI IMG/M metagenome (GOLD analysis project Ga0208113, IMG submission 185598) | Marine microbial communities from Southern Atlantic Ocean transect - Knorr_S7_td_NADW_ad_2505m_LV_A (SPAdes) (version 2) | ecosystem: Environmental > Aquatic > Marine > Oceanic | place...
AAAGGAATAAGCCGCTTCGTTCGTGGTGGGGCTGATCCTTGAGGAACGGGCCGTACTCACGGGCTTGGTCTCCAACGCCGGGCCGCTCGATCTTTACCACCTCGGCGCCCATGTCGGCCAATAGCTTGGCGCAGTAGGGGGCGGATGCCGACTCCCCAAGTTCCACCACGCGCAGGCCCTGGAGCACGGAATAAGTCAAGAATAATCTCCGTGGACGTTCAAGTTTGCAGAAACATCGCCCGCCTGAATGACCTAGGCGGGGCTGACGGTTTGGGATTATACAGAAAAAGGGGAAGGGGCGCTATTTGTTTTGCGGGTGGATATCGAGTGACCTTTTCGTATTTGCCCGCTTAACCCTCAAGCGCCGTCTCCCATGTGTCCTGGATGGCCTGCTCCTGGGTCCATGGCCGCATGACCGCGGCGGCACGGGCATCACGGTAGTAACGCTCCAGTGGATGGCGTTTCAGCATCGCCCGGCCACCGCAGATCCGGACTGCTTCACCAGTTAATACAACGACCGCCCGCTGCACCTGAACATGAGCGGCTCGGGCGCGCTGTATGACTTCGACTGATGGGTCCAATCGCTGCTCGGAGATGGACCGGTAGAACAGCGCCCTAGTGACTTCCAGGGTGAACAACATCTCGGCGAGAGCGGCCCCGCCCACCGGTGATTCTCCGCGGGCGCCCGGACCTCCCGGCGCCTTGCCGGTGAGGTAGGCGAGGGTATAGTCGTAGGCTGCCTGCATCAGCCCCAGAAATACCGCGGAAAAAGCTATGAAGATATGGGGCTGGCGCTGGAACAACTGCCCGAATACGCCTGGTGGGAGTATCTCAGCATCATTCGGTGCCCAAACATCTTTCAAACTCATATTCCGGCTCACCGTGGAGCGCATGCCTAAGGGGTCCCAATCGCCGGAGAACTCGACACCGGGCGCTTCTCTGGGTACTGAAAGGTACAGGGTCCGCTCCTCCCAGGTACCCTCAGCCAACAGTAGTGCAGGCGTGGCGAAATAATCCGCCGCTCCGGATGATGACACGAAGAACTTGCTCCCGTTAATAATGTAGCCGCCGTCTACGCGCTTGGCCGTGGTCCCGAAACGGCGGCCTCCGATATCAAGCTGGTCCGCACTGCCTGATTCCAACGGCTCGCTATGCGGTTGCCCATAAAAGACGCCGTGCTCCACGACTTCGCGGTATCGCCGGGCGCTCGATTCCTTATGCCGGTTACGGATCTCCGAAGGCAACTCCAGCCCATCCATCAGCGGTCCCATCATCAGCATGGTTAGGCAGTGCATGTTGAAAGTCAGTGCGGTTGAGGCATTGCCTTGGGCCAATTGCTCGGCGACCAAACAGTAGGTCTCGAAGCCCGCACCAAGTCCGCCGTGTTCTTCGGGGACACAGAGGGCCAAGAGACCTGCATTGCGGAGGTCCTGATAATCTTCGGTCGGGAATTCGGCGTCCCGGTCCAGATCGGCGGCCCGGGGGGTGAAGCGTTCTACTGCCAGTTGACGTGCCAGGTCCATTGATTCTTGCTGGCGGGGAGATGGACGAAGGTCCATGCAGTGGCCCTCCGGACGTTTTCAGTGAATATCGGGTTAGAAGAAGACGCTTAGGTTCTTGGCCAAAATGACGTTGGAATCCAGGACGACCACGCGCTTGTAGATCCGCCACCGGCCATCTTCGTTCCGCAGGTGGTCTTCGCGGCTGCCGGCGAAGATGTTCTCGTCAGTCTCATGGTGGGACCGGTAGAGGATGAAGGCGGTCTTGGACTTCAAGTCGCCGCCGGGAAGCGGCTCAATGACCAAGTTGCCCACTATGTGGCGCGTCCGTGACGGTGGGTCTTCAGACCAGGCCATGCCGGTGTCCAGGCGGTCGACCCGCATGGTCATATAGGTCTTGTCGTCCTCGACCAGCGCCAGGTCTCCCACCTCCGAGACTTCCCGGTCCAAGTCGTGCCGGCCCACATTCAGCCGGCGGGGCATGAAATAAAAGACGTCGTCGGTGAATAGGTCGAGCCATTCCCGGAACTTGCGGTCATCAAGCAGCCAAGCCTCGTTGATGTAGAACTGCATCAACTCGTGCCATAGCTCGATCTGGGAGACCCCATCTTCGAAGGTTTGCGCTGTCATAGTTACCTCATAAGGATGCCGGTGTGGCTTTGCCCCGACAATCCGACCTACCCGTTCAGCGTGGCAGTGCCCTCAAAATCGGCGGTCACAGGCTCGATGGGTATATCCGCCCAGTCCTCAGCGTTCATGAACTCTTCCCAGCGGCGGTAGAAGTTGCGCTGGTTATTCTCCGAGGTGTACCGCTCGGCCACCGTTCCCGGGAAGTCCGGGTCGGAACCGGCCCGGCCGAGACCCATGGACAAGTCGTGAGAATATTTCCGGGCCAGCGGGGTCAGGCTGGAGCGTGTTACACCCCGCCAGTTGTCCATGTCGTCTTGCTCGAAAATCCCGGCGACCCCGTTGAAATTCCCATTCCCGATACGCAGGGCGCGCTTGATCTCGTCCGGCATGCCCTTCTCTAGGACCACGAAGTGCCAGAACTCGGTCTCTAGTGGTCCCCGTGGGTGGGCCAGGCGGAAGCCAAGAACGCCGTTGGGAAAGAGACTGTGATTGCCGAGTTGGAGTTTGCCCGCCCGGAGGCTGCCCAGGCGGCGTTCGGCCTCGGGCAGGGTCTCCCGGTAGTATTCTTCGAACAATGCCCTGTTCTCCTGGGTAACGCCGTGGGTCTGGCGGGCCTGGTCCGCGCGCTCCAAGAACCGCAGCGTAAGCGAATGGCCGTTGATGAACAGGTGTTTGTTGGGCGATTCGAACTGCTGCTCGTGGGTAGTTCGAGGTAGCCCAAAGTGCCGTCCTTGGACGATGATGGCCGACAGGTGGGTGGTGGGGACATGGTAATTATCGGAGCAGTTGTCGACCGCTGTCTTCCAGTTGATCGGCTCGATCCATTTCACCGGCCCCACGACCTCTGTGCCGGAGTCCAACCGGTTGAAGAAAACGTCTAAACCCCATCTGGCGTCACCGAGATATTCATCCAAAGACGGAGCGCCTGGATCCCACGTGGCGAACACGATACCGGCGTAGGTTTCCACACGTGCCTCCACCAGATGGAAGCTCTTTCGGTCCAGGGCCCCGTAGTAGGCTTCCTCCTCACCCGGAACGTACTCAAGGTCACCTTCGTTGGAATAGGTCCAGCCGTGATATGAGCACATGAAATTCTTTGCGTTTCCAATGTCTGCCCGGACTATTCTGTTGCCGCGGTGGCGGCACATGTTCAGGAAGGCATGGATCTTGCCCTTGTCGTCCTTGGTCAAGATCACCGGGTCCTCTCCCATATAAGTGTGGAAGAAGTCGTTCACCTCGGGGACCAGGCTATCGTGCCCGATCATCAACCAGGCCCGTCCGAAGATCTTCTCCAGCTCTTCTTGGTAGATATCGGGGTCAGAAAATATACGAGAGTCGAGTTTCCCCGTCTCGAGGTCAATCACGTTGTATTTTTTGTTGGAAACGGCCATGATTGCTCCTGATTGCTATCTATGTACGCCGTTGATTAGCCGGAATGGGTTAACGATATGGCGGACGAGGATTCTGGTCAAGGGGCGGACCGGCTACATCGAGGCTTGAAACGAACGCTCGCGCCCGAATGGAGGTCCGGCATGGCGTCTCCCTTAGAAATCACCGAAGAAGGGACTAGCAAGACCCTTCGTGCTGAAGGCATGGACGTCCACTACCACGACGTCGGGTCCGGCGATCCCATCGTTCTGCTCCACTCTTACGGTCCTGGGACCACTGGATGGATCACCTTTCATAAGATATTGCCCGCGCTGGCCCAAAAGTACCGGTGCTTAGTCATGGACCTGCCCAACTTTGGCCGGACTGGTCCGGTCGTCTATAACGAGCCGCTCCACAACCTGCAGGCCCGGACTGCCGTGGCTCTGATGGACGAGTTGGGGATCGACAAGGCCCACCTGGTCGGCAACTCCCAGGGCGGACAAACGGCGATGATCGTGGCGATGAAGAATCCTGAGCGGGTGAACAAACTGGTCTTCGGCGCCTGCCACATCAAGACCGGAGGAGACCTCTACCTGATGGGCAACCGGCCTTCAGAGGGCAGCCGGGCCACGAACGATGTGATCGCCGACCCCACCCGTGAAAACGTGCGGCGATACCTGCGGGTCCACATCGACGACGAAGCGCTGGTGACCGACGATCTGATTGACTATATCCACCAGAATTACACCGGCCATCCGGACCATGTGGCGGCTAACAAGGCTTCGGTGAGCGTGCCTTACGACCACGGGGTGGACCTGCCCAACATCAAAGCGCCTAGCCTGATCATCTGGGGGCGCTATGACCGGATGTGCGTCTTCGAGATCGGGATCGCCGCGCTGAACAACATCTATGATTCCAGATTGGTTCTGCTCAATAACTGCGGGCACTGGGCGCCCTATGAGAAGCCCGAGGAATACACGGCGCACCTGTTGAATTTCCTGGAGAATATCTAGTTTTACGAACCGATCTCCGCCAGTAATTCCTGGATCGCTATTTCGGTTTCAGCATAGGCTCCTTCGCCAATATGGGTGTATCGGACCACTCCGTCCTTGTCGATGAGGAATTCGGAGGGCCAATAGCGATTGTCGTACCGGCGCCACGTTATGAAGTCGTTGTATTGGGCCATGGTCCAAACAAGGTCATCTTTGATGGTTGCGGCAACCACGTTTTCGTAGCTTTTCTCGAATTCGAATTCAGGGCTATGTACGCCCACGATCACCAGCCCTTTGTCTGCGTACTTGGCCTGCATGTCCTTTAAGAACGGATAGGTGTTGATGCAGTTGATGCAGGTATAGGTCCAGAAATCGATCAATACAACGCTGCCGCGCAGTCCCGCCATTGTCAGCGGGCCGCCATTGATCCAGGCGTCTATGCCGCCGAATTCAGGTGCACGATCGCCTACGGTGCCGCCCACCTTGCGGTCAACGTCGGCAACCGCGGATTTGGTGGCCGACAGCGGTGGAGGCGTGGCGGTTGGCTCCTGGGTAGCTGCAGCAACGCCGTACGCAGCGGAACCAGAGCCATACGCACCAACACGTGATTCATTCGCAGCATCGCTAGAGCCGGCGGGCGGCGCTTGGGTGGCCGTCGGCACGGTCGTGGCCGCCGACTCAGAGCTACCACATGCAGCCGCCAAAACGACCGATACGGCGACTGCCGCAGCCAGGGCTAGGTTTTTGTTGAGTTGCATGATGGCCGATTCCTCATTGGTCGCAGTTGGTCCATTCGAACGGCTGCCGATGATGGCCCAGCCCTCGTAGTGATAGCCGTTGGCTAGGGGTTCGACACCGGACAGGTCTAGCTCCAGAGAAGCGCCGGCTTTCATGGCCATAGCCTCGGCTTCCTTCTTCTCTTCTTCCATGGCCATGGCTTCGGCTTCTTTCATGGCCATAGCCTCGGCATCCTTCTTCTCTTCTTCCATGGCCATCGCTTCGGCTTCTTTCTTTTCTTCCTCCATGGCCATGGCTTCGGCTGCCATCTTCTCTTCTTCCATGGCCATGGCCTCAGCTTCCATCTTTTCATCTTCCATGGCTGCGGCCTCGGCTTCCATTCTCTCCGCCTCGATGGCGTTCTGGGCTTGGGATGTGTCGGAATCTGACCCGCAGGCGGCAACGGCCAGTAGCAACACCAGCAAGACCAAGGGGGCTACGAACAACTTCTTCCGCGTTATCCACGCTAGATGCAATCTCATATCCATTTTCCAAAAACAAAAGTTGCTTTCATGTTGGAGATGAGATGTTGCTACGGTCTTGCAAATATTACGGAATTCTTAACGCCCAATATCCGAGTTGATTTGCGGCCGCGATCTGCTTGGTCAACAAAAATAAGGGCTCCTGGTTTCAAGTCAGGAGCCCTTGTTTTATCCGAGCGTTAAGCGTTGTGCCACGCGCTTACGCTGCTATGAAAATCTGCTTGGTTAGTCCCAGGCCCGGTTGTCCACCACTTGTTCATACGTGGATCCCGGCTCGATCAATTCGGAATAACCCAGCATCCACGCGTAGGTGTCTTCGAACCGTTCCCGGGTGTAGGGCACGGGCGGGCCGTAGAGCAAGCGCCAGCCTTGAAACTCGCCGGGTTCCAACAGGCCTTGGACTTCATCCAGGAAATAGTGGGCATATTTGTGCGGGTCGGCATTGATCATTTCCGCAGCGATAGTCTCGGCACGGAACATGGCTGCCAGAGTAGGCCCGTCCAGCTCATCGCTGGCCGCCTCGCTGCGGGTTGAGTGGCTTTCCATGAGTATCCTGAACCCCTGCTTCTGCGCGACGCTGATCCATGGCTCGTAGAAGTTCCCGGCCGCCACTTCTCCCTTCCTGACTGCGTCCAGACGCTCTTGCATTGTGCCGGCGTTGGTGATTTGAATCTCTTCCTTTTTGACAAAGCCTTCCAGCATCTTCAGTGTGGTGAAGTGCGAGCCGTTGAACGGGCTCACCGCCACCGGCGTGTTCTTCAGTTGCTCCGGCTCGTAGATATGGCTATTTGGGCCGGTAATGATCGCCATCTTCGACATGGCGGCGCCAAGGGCCACGATCTTCGCCGGCCTCTGGCCGCTCGAGACCGCTTCGACGGTCCGCTTCATCACTCCCCACTCACACATGCGGTACTGGTCGACGCCACCGGTGTTGTAGATCGACTCCATGGTCCGATCAAATATATCTGATTTAAGCGCCTGCCGGTCGGCATCGGCCTGGCTGGTGCCCGGGGTGTCGAGTATCTCCAAATCAAGGCCCTCTTTTTGGAAGAGCCCTTCATCTCGAGCGACCAAAACCGCCAGGTCATGGACCGCGTTCATCGCAGAAACCCGGACTTTTTTCAGACCAGCTTTAGTAGCCATATCGACTTACCCCGCAAAACTAATTGAAACACGACGACCGGTATTGTCTCATATTCAGCGTTCTGAATCGCCTAGATCCTACCTGGGTCGTACGTGGACAGAGGCCCATGGATGTTTTTATTCCTGTAGCCGAAAGGCCAAGAGGCCCGCCGCCAACAATACCATCGCGGCGCCCAACAATAATAATGCCCGCTCCGGGACCGCGATGATGCTTTCACTATCAAGGGTTAGCCGTTCACCGTTGGCCAACTCGATCTCGCCCTCGACCCTTAGAGCCCGCCGCCGGATGTTCCGTACCGGCGTACTCAACGTGCGCTGGGTCAATGTGAGGAAGAAACAACCCACCGCCAACAGGACGGCCGCCAAGTCCAAACGCGAGGCGTTGACCCAATATGAAGTAAGGACCGGGAACGCTCCCCAGGAAAACGCGAACCACAGGTCGGTGTGAAAACGGTTATCCCAAAGGCCCAGATTGTAGAAAGCCACGATCAGTCCGCCGAAGGCGACAAAGGCGAAGATCCATCTAGATTCCGAGAATCCGGCCACGATTCCTAAGGCCACTGCGCCTGCCAAGGACACCACTGCAAGGGACACCAACACGGCCGGCGGGATCTTGGTGTTCAGCGGACGGTCTTTTAATTCATCCAGGGCGTGGGACGCGATACCCACCGCCAGGAAGAACGCAAGCAGGGTGCCCAACAGCCGGTCCACGTGGACCGTTGGGGCGATGGCAGCGCCCAAGACCACATAGCTCAAGTGCCAGAGTGTATAAGGAACATGGAGCAGGTCCAGGTAACCATGCCACCATTCAGTGCCCGAAAGGGCGTAAAATGCCGGCTTCTTGCCCGTCGCCATCTGATGCCATCCTTATTGGCCGGTTTTCCCGGCCGCGTCCCCCTTGACCCCTGACATGACCACCGCTCCACCCAAGGAGAGACGGGTTACGTCTATATCTCGGATCCCAAGACGGCGCCACAACTCCGGAATATCGTCTTGGGCGTTGGAATGGTAGAGCTGGGTGATGCTAGGTCCCAGAAAATCGCCAACGTTCTTCCACCCCCTTGAAACCAGCGCCCCGGCAACGGGGAGCATTCCCCTGGTGTAGACCTGCCATAGCGCCCGCGCAACGGGATTTGGCGGCACCCCGAATTCCAATGACAGCAGCCGCCCTCCCGGTTTCAACACCCGTATGATCTCCCGCATCGTTGATTCCGCGTCGTCAACGTACCGGAGCAAGAACGTGACCGAAACAGCGTCGAAGCTGTCGCTGGCAAAAGCCAGGTCTTCAGCCCGGCCCATCACTAAAGGAACTTGGTCGGCCAGCCCCTTGCTGGAGATATTGTGTTGAGCGCGTCTGAGCATCTTGGGACTCAGGTCCACACCCACAACTCGGCATCGGTGAGATTGGGCCATCAGCATCGCCACGCCGGCGGGTCCCGTGCAAACGTCCAAGACCGTGGAATCCGGTCCGACCTGCAATCTGGAAACTAGGTCCCGTCTCCAGCGCCGGTATTGGAAAAATGAAAACAGGTCGGGCACCCAATTGTATTGGGCGGCGATCCCATCGAAGAGTTCCCGGGCATGACGATTGCGTTGGTAGTCCATCAGTCTCTGTGCGATATGGCGCGTACCCCGCCCACCGTATTCAGCTCCGTGATCCCGGGTTCAGCGCGCGCCACACCTTTTCGGGTGTCAAAGGGGTGTCGATGTGACGCACCCCGGTCTGAGATAGTGCGTCCATCACGGCGTTGGCCACGGCGGCGGGCGCGGCGAGGGTCGGCAGCTCCCCGATGCCCTTCACGCCAAGGGGGGTTAGTGGAGAAGGCGTCTCCAGAGTGTCGAGTGTGAAATCGGGCATATTGTCCGCCCGCGGCAGCGCGTAGTCCATCAGACTGCCTGCCAAGGGCTGACCTTCAGGGCTGTAAGCGATGTCTTCAAGCAACGCCTGTCCGATGCCCTGGGCCAATGCGCCATGTACCTGGCCGTCCGTCAGCATCGGATTGATGATCGTCCCCGAATCGTGGACCCCAACGTATTTCAATATCTTGATGGCCCCAGTTTCCCGGGAGACCTCCACCACCGCCACGTGCGCGCCGAAGGCGTACGGGCTTTTGGGCAAGGTGTGACTTCCCTGAAAGTCTAGGCCCGGTTCTTGGCCGGGCGGAAGGAGTTCCTCAGTGTGCGCGGCCTCCGCCAACCGGGCGAACGGAACGGTTTGTTGAGGATCGCGGCGGCTGAAAGCCAAATGGTCCTGAAGGACCACGTCCTCTTGAGGGCAATCGAGTAGATGGGCGGCGATGGCCATCAGCTTTTGCCGCGCCTCTTGCAAGACCACATGAAGCGACGTCCCGCCGGCGATCAGGCCGCGGCTGCTCCCCGTGCCGCCACCGGTGGGAAGAACGCCGGTGTCGCTGTGCAGGACTTGTACCTGCGCCGGGGTCACACCGAGGGCGTCCGCGGTGATCTGGGCAAAGGTTGTCTCCGTGCCCTGGCCATGAGGCGAAACCCCGGTGTGGACCGTCACCTCCCCTGCTTGGCTCACGATCACCCTGGCGTTTTCTGTCAGCCTGGTGACGCGGGCCCCAGATCCCTTTACCACGGTGGCCACGCCCACTCCGATCAGGGAATCGCCGTCCTTGGACTGTTGGCGGGCCCGCTCCCTCCACCTGTCGTATTCCGAGAGCTCCAGCGCCCGGTCGAAGGCAGACTCATATTCTCCGGAATCGTAGGTGATCCCGGTTGGCGTCTCGTACGGGAAGGCGCCGGGAGGAATGAAATTCCTCCTCCTAACTTCCGCCGGGTCCAGGCTGAGGTCCTGGGCAATCAGGTCGATGGTCCGTTCCATGCAGAAAGCGGCTTCCGGCCCGCCGGCCCCGCGGTAGGCCCCGGTCGGGGGTTTGTTGGTGACCACGCCTTGCACCTCAACGCTCATTGCGGGCGTCAGATAGGGTCCGGTCAGCCGGTGGCTGGTCGAGACCGGGATCGTCGGCGTTGATTGGAGGTAATAGGCGCCAAGATCGGCCACGATGCGCACCCTGATCCCCAGGATGATGCCATCGGAACTGGCTGCCGCCTCCACCTCGACACTGTGCCCGCGGCCATGGAACGCCGTCATGTTTTCTTGGCGGTTCTCGACCCATTTGATGGGCCGGCCCAAGAGTATGGCCAGGTAGGGGACCAGTACCTCCTCGGGGAACAGGCATCCTTTCTCGCCGAACCCTCCGCCCACGTCGGGCGCAACCACCCGCACCCCGCTTTCGGTCCTGCCCAAGAGCTGCACCAGGTTCTCGCGGATGTCGTGGGGGTGCTGTGTGGAGTCCCAGACGGTGAGCAAGTCTTCGCCCGAGTCATAATCGGCGATCAACCCGCGCGGCTCCATGGGGGCGGGGGCCAGGCGCTGCACTTGGTAGGTCTGCCGAACCACATGGTCAGCTTGGGCAAAGGCGGCATCGAGGTCGCCCCCCTCGCTCACCGTGCGCAGCGACACATTGCTGCCCAGGTCGGAATGGATGACGGCCGCGCCCTCTTCCATGGCCTGGTAAGGGTCTGTTACAGCCGGCAGCACCTCATAATCCACCAGGACCTGTTCCAACGCATCAGCGGCGGTGTAGGGGTCTTCCGCGATGATCAGGGCCACGGCCTGGCCGACATAACAGACCTTGTCAGAAGCGAGGACGGGATGTCTTGGCGGAGTCAGCTCGACATCGTCGATACTGGACCTGGTCGGCATGTGTACGTCCAGGTCCTGGATGTCGGCTGCCGTGATCACCGCGACCACGCCCGGCAGGCGGTTGGCGCCGCTGACGTCAATGGAGCGGATGGTGGCGTGGGCGTGGAGGCTGCGGAGCACCACGGCGTGCAAGAGGCCCGGCAGTTTCATGTCATCCACGAACGAGCCCTGTCCGGTGAGTAATCTGTGGTCTTCAAACCTTCTGACAGGTTGTCCAACGTAGGTCATGGATGGGCCCCCTCGTGCCGATTATCTGCGCCTTATCCCCGATTACCGGAACATGATGCGTCGATCACGATGGCCCACCTACCAGGATTTCAAGACCGGCAACACTTCCTCGGCGAAGAGCTTCAGGCCCCGTTCAGCGACATCGTATGGGGTGCCGCCGAAGCGGAACGAGACGTTCAACTCGAAACTGCCAAGTAGCTTCTTGCGTTCTTCAAGTCCGCGCAAAATCTTGTCCGGCGTGCCCCAACTCGCCGCCTTCATGAAGCCTTCGACCGCTCCTTCAAGACCAGCCGCACGCGCGATCTCGGCCTTCTGTTGATAAGAGTCATAGCCCTTCACGGATTTGAAATGGTCGCCGAGAAACTCGTAGTGATGGAAATTGCTCTCCACGAATTTGCCCTGGTATTGGCGCGCCTCTTCCTCGCACTGGGCCAGGTCGGTACCGCAGATGACGAACTCGGTAAGCATCAAGTTAGGTGGCTCGGTGCCATGAAAGTCGCGGTGCAATGCCCTTCCTTGCTCGATGGCAGGCATCCGCATCTCCCAGGGACGGTCTGCAAACATGATGATATGCGCGCCCAGCCTAGCTGCGGAAACAATGGATTCTTCGCTGGCGGCCACGGCGTAGATGCGTCCGTCGAAGGAATGCTGCGGCCGGGGTCTGATCTCGACGCGGGGCTGCTTGTAATACGTTCCATCGCCCTCCATGAACCCCGTCTTCAGAGCATCCACAATCATCGGCGCAGCTTCGTCAAAACGCTCTCGGGATTCGTCCATGTTGAGGCGGAAGGCATCGAATTCGCGCCGGGCCAAGCCCCGCCCTAATCCAAGCCGGAACCGGCCGTTGCTCAGCAAGTCGAGCACGGCGGCGTTCTCCGCGACGCGCAACGGGTCGTGCCAAGGCAGGATCACCGCGGCGGTGCCAACATCGATATCCGGGTGTTTCGCCGCCAGGTGGGTCATCACATGGATGTTGTCGGGCACGAAGGAATAGTCGTTGAAGTGATGCTCGGCCGACCAGAGGCAATCGAACCCCAGATCAGCAGCGACTTCGCCAAGGCGCAGTTCCTCTTCCCACATCTGACCGTCCGAGCCTTCCTCCCAGCCATAGCTCGAGAAGATCATCATCATTCCGACATCCATGGAATCTCTCCTTAGTTCTAAATCCGGTTGTAATGATACCAATAAGACCGAGCCGCGTGGGTCTTGAGATTCCGCCGTCGATCGACTGCAGATCGCATCAGGATTTCTTTGGTACCCTATTGCCTAACCGCGCAGACCGGAGACTGTAAATGCCAGACCTAGACCTCGACATCGCATTCTGGGACTACGACCGGACCCGGCCGCTGATGGACGGGAGGGTTCGGCCCGAAGGTATCAACCCTAATATATCCGTCCTCCGTCCGCGCGAGATCTTTCCCCGTATGCTCCAGGACCGGGAATTCCATGCCGCGGAGATGTCACTGGCCTCTTACGTGATCCTAAAAGCGCGGGACAAGTGCCCCTTCGTGGCCATACCGGTGATGCTTTCGAAGATATTCCGGCACGACTGCATCTACGTTCGGCCTGACGCCGGGATCAGCGAACCGGCCGACCTGCGGGGCAAACGGGTAGGGCTTCCCCAGTACAGTTCCACCGCAGGGGTTTTCATAAAGGGGTTGGTCCAGCACGAGTATGGGGTGGGGCCGACAGAAATTTCCTGGTTCATGGGCGGCCAGGATACCCCTGCGCCCGCGCCGCTGGTCACCTTGGACCTACCCGCCGATATCCACCTGGAATTCATTCCCGAAGACAAAACATTGGAAGGGATGCTGGCCGCCGGGGAACTGGACGCACTTTTTGCCACCTACATCCCGAACCTGTTCCTGAACGACTCACCAAAGATCGCCCGCCTCTTTCCCAATTTCAAGGAAGTGGAACAGGACTACTACCGGCGGACCGGGATCTTCCCCATCATGCACACGGTGGTTGTTCGAGAGGACGTGCACCGGGAACACCCTTGGGTGGCATCGAGCCTGTACAGAGCCTTCACAGAAGCCAAGGACCTGGCGGTCAACCGGCTGTACGACACCGACGCGTTGGCCCTGACGCTGCCCTTCCTGATCGATCACATGGAGGAAACCTGGAAGATATTTGGGTCCGACTATTGGTCTTACGGTGTGGAGTCCAACCGGCCCGCTTTGGAAGCGCTCGCCCAATATGTGGTGGACCAAGGTCTAGCGCCCCGGGTGGTCAGCCCCGGGGAGTTATTCCCGGAGATTGGACTGTAGTCTACGATCGATCTCCGCCGAGTTTCTTGTAAGCCAGCGACCAGGGCTGTACGAATCAACCTAAGGACCGAACGAGACCAAGAACTTTTGTATACGGTGGTTATTTGCGTCGACCACGTACACGTGCCCCTCGTCATCGACGGCCAAGCCATATGGGTTCTGGAATTGGCCATCGTCACTTCCTTCCGTACCCCATTCGCCAATGAATTCCCCGTACTGGCTGAATACCAGTATCCGGTGGTTGCCCCAATCTGAAACAAATAACCGCCCTGCACCATCAACGGCGACACCGGATGGAGCGTCGAACTCACCATCGCCTGTTCCGGAGGCCGGTTTGCCGCCCTGGCTAGCGCCTATCTGGAAGACGAACTGGCCCTGAGTCTTGTATTTAAAGACCCGGTGGTTGTCCACGTCGGCCACATATACATCGCCCTTGGCATCAACAGCGACGCCTCTAGGGGCTCTGAGTTGCCCCTTGTCTTCTCCGAAATCTCCCCACGAACCTATCGGGATACCCGCACTAGTGAAAGTTCGAATTCTTGTCTCGCGGTTCCCCACGCCACCAACCGCAATGAAAACATTTCCGTTTGGACCGGTTGCAACAGCTCGAGTGGGTAATTCTGGTTATGGACCACGGTAGT
>Ga0208113_1001001_pt1 | contig 13705 bp, 12 predicted proteins | sample Knorr_S7_td_NADW_FD_185598 | JGI IMG/M metagenome (GOLD analysis project Ga0208113, IMG submission 185598) | Marine microbial communities from Southern Atlantic Ocean transect - Knorr_S7_td_NADW_ad_2505m_LV_A (SPAdes) (version 2) | ecosystem: Environmental > Aquatic > Marine > Oceanic | place...
GGCGGTGGATGCAGAACGGTCCGTCTGTAAAACGTCTGAAGTGGCCCCAATGGTTAGGACAGGATTGAGGGTCAGTTAAGCTACAATCCTGTGCTCCATTTGATTGTTAGACTACCATGATACTGCGAAGAAGATAGAGGGCTGATGTACCATACGGCGCGGTAAAATTGCTTAGGTGGCCTAGGGACAACGGGGGCATGGAAGTATATCCCACCCTTGGTTCCAAGTCTCGGATCATCGGATGTGGTTTACAAAAGCTCACCTATCAGGATATGGAGAGTTGAAATGAAATACGACGTTATTGTCATCGGTGCTGGGTCCGCAGGCTCGGCGGTTGCAGCGAGATTGTCGGAAGACTCGGAGAGGTCGGTTCTTCTTCTGGAGGCAGGGCCGGATTATCCTGACTTCGAACACTTGCCCGAAGAACTGAAAAAAGGATATGCGACGGGGACCGACATCATGGTCAGCGAAGACCATAACTGGCAGTTTGTCGGCAAGGCAAATGATGTGGCCGAGACCATGCTGGTCCCGAGGGGCAAGGTTACCGGCGGGACGAGCGCCATCAATGGGCAGGTTTTCCTGAGAGGGCTCCCCGACGATTTTGACATGTGGGCTTCGTGGGGCAACGACGAGTGGACTTTCGAGAAGGTCCTGCCGTATCTTCGCCAACTGGAAACGGACACGGACTTCCACGATGATTTCCACGGCACCGAAGGACCGATCATTTGCCATCGGTTCAAGCGAGAGGATTGGCTGCCTGTTCAGACGGCCTTTTTCAACTCATGCAAGGCACTGGGATATGCCGAAGTGGACGATTTCAACGACCCCGATGCCTCGGGCGTCGGACCGATGCCCTGCAACAACCCCAACGGCATTAGGATGAGCACCGCGCTGGGTTACCTATCGCCGGCAAGGCATCGTCTGAATCTCACGATTCGCGCAGATTGCATGGTCCACCGTCTCATCTTCGCGGGCAGGCGCGCTACCGGCGTAGAGGTGGAGAGTGGTGGGGCGAAGTTCGTAGTCGAGGCCGACGAAATTGTGCTGAGTGGTGGGGCAATCGCCAGCCCCCAGCTTCTCATGCTCTCAGGAATCGGTCCATCCGAACATCTGAACACCATGAACATTCCGGTAGTCCACGACCTGCCAGGCGTCGGAAAGAACTTCCGAGATCATCCTCTAGTATTCATCACCTGTAAAGTCAAGGATGGTGTTGATCTCGATGGTTTGGCTCCCCGTCTTCAAGTGGGCCTTCGCTACACCGCTACTGGATCACAATATCGAGATGACATGATGATGTTTATGTTTTCCTTTGCGTCCGAGAGGGTTAACCGGGGTGGCCAACTTATGGAGCCTCTGGGCATCCGAATTATTGCGTTGCTTTATCTAGCCGATAGCGCTGGTGAGATAAGCCTCACGTCAACCGACCCGCACGTTCAGCCGTTCCTCGATTTTCACCTTCTAGAGGAGCCATTCGACCGTCAGCGGATGAGGGAGGCTGTCCGAATCGCGGTTGACGTGTTCGACCAGCCGGACTTCGCCGATCTGGTCGCCGAGCGGATAGAGCCGTTAGATTCGGACCTTGAGAGTGATGACGCTCTCGATGAATGGCTCGATCGCGAAGTATCCACCGGGCAACACCTTGCGGGAACGTGCAAGATGGGGCCTTCATCCGACCCGATGGCCGTGGTTGATCAGTTCGGCAAGGTCCATGGCCTTGAAGGGATTAGGGTTGCTGACGCGTCCGTGATGCCGAATGTGGTCCGTGCCAATACCAACGTCACGACCATGATGACTGGAGAAAGGATCGCCGATTTCATCAGAAGTGGACGCTAGGCTCTTCTCATATACGACCAGTGACCGGATGGAGCTTGGAAGGCGAGAAGCATCGCGGATGATGTAGTCAAGCGTCAACGGAGATATCGTCGATGATCCTCTATAATTACGAATCGGGTCTGATGCAAAATGTAGGCATCATAAAGTGGGAGATAAAATACCTCTCTCTGTCAACGATCCGGATTGACCGATAGTTGAGGTCACCGAGGGGACAAAACTGCTTCAGAAATCATGTCGACAGGGGTAACCATAAGAGGGCTGGTAGGGAATCTGACCGCCGCTCGTCCAAAGAAACTCTCAACCAGCTACGGTGTTTCTGCAGATTGATTAGACATCGTGGTATCAGTTGCAAGTTTGATCCTGCCATAGATTGTTGCTACTTTTTGACCCATCAGAAACCCAAGAATTGTAAACTCATACCGCAGAGATCGGAGGATTCCCATGTCTCTGAAGGGCAAAGTCGCTCTCGTCACAGGTGCAGGTAGAGGAATGGGCAAGGCTATCGCCATTCGACTCGCCAGCGAAGGCATCCACGTAGCGGCCGCCGACATCGACGGCAAGATCGCTGACGACACAAGCATCACTATCAACGAGCTTGGTTACCAGGCAATATCCGTCGCGGCAGATATCGGCGACCTTGACGACATAGACCTCGTTGTAAAAGAGACTCTAAATGCGTTCGGTCGCATTGACATTCTGGTGAATAACGCCGGAGTGACCCGACACGCAGACGTAATGGAGCTAACGATAGAGGACTGGGACCGGATCCACCGGGTCAACGCCAGGGGCACGTTTTTCTGCCTCCAAAGAGTCGCCCGAGAACTGATTGACAGCGGTCAGGGAGGCCGGATAATCAACATCGCCTCCATAGCTGGCAAGGGCTATTCAGGCACCTCCAACGCTGCCTATGCTGCCAGCAAAGGAGCGGTGCTGGCTCTGACCCAGATAGCTGCGCACCAGCTTGGCCGCTACGACATCAACGTCAACGCTATCTGCCCAGGTGTGACTCGCACGCCCATGTCTCAGGCCACCATGGTCCAGCGGTCGCAAAATCTCGGCATACCCATGGAGGAACTAGAGGAACAGCGAAACGCCAACATACCCATAGGCAGAGCAAATGAGCCAGAGGACATAGCCGAAATGGCGGTTTTCCTAGCGGGCCCAGGCTCGCGGAACATCACAGGCCAGGCATTTAATGTGGACGGTGGCCTGGTTATGCACTGAGTGTTTCGGGGCTATCAGAAAGGATGTATGTCGAGTTCCGCAGTCTGTGTGAGGTGTTACGTAAGGATCAGTTGACATGGTCCTTCGGGCTGAGCGTTACTTGAACTTGGGCATCACTTTCTCGGTGAGTTGGCGGATAGAATTCAACACCAGCTCATTCGGTATCTGTCCTCCGAAGTTCATCTCCAGCACCAAGCCCGAGATGCCCAGCTCTTCTTCGTAACGTTGAATCCGATCTACTACTTCCTCTGGCGTGCCGTGCATTACCTTATGGCGTAGCACCTCGTCATATGAAATGGTGTTTAAGCGTTGAAGCCTATCTGCGGTCTCCTCGTTAGGTGCGGAGCCGATCTGCGCGGCACTATAGCCTATCATGTGCATAGTGCTGGCCTCGGGTTCCGTGCGTGCCTTCTCAGCGTTCTCCGAAACATACGCCGGTATGCGCAGCATCACATCGCCGGGGCCTGGGTGTCCCGCATCCCGCCTCGCACTACGATACAATTTCAACCGCTCTTTGAGTTCGGGCTCATCCGTGGTGGAGCTGATAAAGATTGGATATCCCAATCTGCCCACCATTGAGAAAGTCTCTGCGCTCGCCGTGGCAACTCGGATCGGCGGATGAGGCTTCTGATAGGGCTTGGGCTCCACGCTTACATCATTGAAAGCGTAAAACTTTCCCTCATGTGAGAACGGCTCGTTACCCCATGCCTTGGTAATCACATCCATGGCTTCTAGGAACCGGTCGCTGCTCTCTGAGTAATCAATGTTATAACCCCTATAGTACCTGGTCAGGCCGCTGCGCCCTACACCGAACTCCAGACGTCCCTTGCTGATCTGGTCCAGCGTGGCGGCCTCCTCGGCGATGCGAAGGGGGTTCGCGAGAGGCAAAACCTGCACTGCCAGTCCAATTCTGACCCTGCTGGTGCGTGTTGCAACTGAGCTGGCGACGATCATGGGCGATGACAGCACCGAAAAGGGGCTAAAATGGACCTCGGCCAGCCATATGGAGTCCACGCCCATCCTCTCAGACGCCTCGATCTGACTAAAACAACGCCGGAATGTCTCGGACTGTGTAGCGCCCTTCTGGATGTCGAAGTCGTAGAAGAGACCGAATTCTATAGACATCTCTTTACCATCCAATGTTTCCCAGATAATAACGATCGCATCTGTGTTGAATCAGACAATATTATCGTCCGCTGAAGTCGCCAAATGCCCCCTGCCACACTCACAACAATATCGAATGCATCGAAGCCCTGCAAATGGCGTATGCGCAATCGGCTGAACAAGTTCGAGCCGTATGATAACCTTCTGCTAGCGTGAGATGATATGGTTCTGATCGAGCGCCGGTCTGACATGGCAGACTGGGCCGACGTCGACAGGAGGAGAAAGGCAATAAATGCGATCTATGCAAGGCTTCCCATTGAGAATACCACAGGTTCAGAAAATATCGAGCAGGCTCTCAGGCGTCTAAAAGGAAAGAGCAGGAACAAATGAGTAAGGCATTAGAGGGGATCCGAATAGTTGACCTGACGCAATTTGAGGCGGGCACGTCCTGCACCGAGATTCTGGCATGGCTCGGCGCCGACGTCATAAAAGTCGAAGAGCCCACGAAGGGCGATCCGGGGCGTTATGGCAATACAGACATCCAAGGCGTGGATAGCGGCTACTTCATTAACCTCAACGCTAATAAACGAAGCATCACCCTCGATCTCAAGCAGCAGCGTGGAAAGGAAGTCTTCTTCGAGTTGGTCAAGCAAGGAGATGTGGTGGCAGAGAATCTGGCTCCAGGCACGTTGGAAAGGCTTGGGCTTGGCTACGATGCGCTCAGCGCTGTCAATCCCAAGATCGTCCTGGCAAGGGTGAAGGGATTCGGCACTTACGGCCCCTACGCCAAGTACAAGAGCTTTGATATGATCGCTCAGGCCGCTGGCGGCTCCATGGCTGTTACAGGCTGGCCCGGTGACCCACCCACGCATCCAGGTTCCACAATAGGAGATACTGGGACCGGCATACACGCCGCCTTGGGCATTATGGCGGCGTTGTGGCAGCGCCAGTCCACCGGAAAGGGACAGGTAGTGGAGGTGGCTATGCAGGATGCGGTCGTGAACTTCACCCGTGTGGCCATGTGCAACTTCAACGAGACGCATAAGGCACGCCCTCGATCTGGAAATAGCGTTTCCGGGATGCCAGGCACACGTACCTACCGCTGCAAGCCCGGCGGACCAGACGACTATGTTTACCTCGCAGCCGGACCGCGCCGCCCCAACCTATGGCTGCCGTTGATTCGTGCCATCGGCGGTGATGAGCTAGCCGGTGATCCACGCTACTCAGACTCGGACTGGTGCGTCGAGAATGCCGCCACGCTAGACGAGATGATCGAGACGTGGACTATGGAGCGCACGAAGTACGAGGTATTCCACATTCTTGGCGAGGCGGGAGTTCCCTGCGGGCCCACTCTCAACGCCGAGGATATCTACTCCGACCCTCACCTGGCAGAGCGAGACATGATAATGACGCTGGAACACCCAAAGCGTGGGCCTTTCATGATGCCTGGTTGCCCGATAAAACTCTCAGACTCACCGGCTGAGCCGCGGATCGCGCCGCTACTGGGAGAGCATACTGAAGAGGTGCTTAGCGGGATACTTGGATTCGGAGAAAAAGAGTTGGCGGAACTACACGAGCAGCAGGTAATTGGTAGATCTTGAGTTTAAGCCCGGGGGGCTGTCCACCGGCTGGTTGCGCGTCGCCGGTAGGGTCCGAATTCATATCGGGTGGGTCATGAAACCATGACCCACTGAATCCTCTATGCACAGATAGACAGCATGTGCGATTTGGACGAAAAGTCGCCGTGATCACTAACGTCGGGCGTTCTCAAGATATCGGGAGAGCCATTGGTTGACGCCTGGCGCTCGAGCTGGCTGGGTTGGTGTGCTCGCAAACCTTCGACAGTCAATGCCACAGACGCCCAAGGAAGTTACAGGAGTGGCGCCAAACATTAAGCGAGTGGTTAAGAAGCGGCATGAACGGAGACAGCTACAAGTTCAGACAGAGCAGGAAGACCAACCAGGATCAGCAAATAAACCGAGCCTAGCTTTCAAAACCCCGAGTCGCATTCACAATCGCAATGCCGCTCAGCGTCACAGTTTCGCTCTGCCCCGTCGGCACAATCTCTGTCCACCGTTGACGCGCCTGATCACATTTACACGCCCGTTAGCTGAACCTTGTGCTCCGCTCCTATAATGGGGCCCACCATTCTGCTCGATCAGGAAGGACCGATATAAGGGAGTTGAAATGACTTTAAACGTTTTCTTGCCAGACGGCGTCGAAACTCGCTACAACGTTAAAGCGACGATGAGGGACGGAGTAAACCTGTCGGCAGATATATATTATCCGAGGAACAGGCACGAGGCGCTGCCGGTCATTCTCTCCAGGACTCCTTACGACAATATGAACGAGCGAATGGTCAACACCGCCATTTTTTACGCTCAACAAGGGTATATATTTGTTGCCCAAGACACCAGAGGACGGAATGATTCGGAGGGCGAGTTCCATCCTTGGGTCAATGAATTCAATGACGGCCACGATACTGTTGAATGGATCGGACATCAAGAATGGTGCGACGGCAACGTGGGCATGGTTGGAGGATCATACGTTGGCAACGTGCAGTGGCAGGCGGCGGCTATGGGCAGCAGTTATTTGAAGGCTATTGTCCCCCGGGTAATCGGAAACAATCTTTATGAGGCGCCTCACTACCAGTCCGGCGCTTTCCAACTGAATTGGAGCGCTACCTGGAGCTTCCGAATGGCAGGCCGCACGGCTCAGGATATAGATATATACAACTGGGATAAGATTTTCTCAACATTGCCGTTGAAAGACATCCCGAAGCAAGGGGGGAAAGATATTTTCTACTGGGATGAATGGATTAACCATCCTGACTACGATGAGTATTGGAAGGCCCTTGCCAATGAAGAGAGATACGAGGACATAGAGGTGCCGGTGTTGCAAATTGGAGGATGGTACGACTTTTTTACTGCAGGCACCTTCCATAATTTCGTCGGTATGCGCGAACGCGGAGGATCAAGTATAGCGCGTAACAACCAACGAGCTATCGTTGGGCCGTGGATCCACAGCGCAAGCACACTCACACATGCTGGTGATGTTGACTTTGGCAAAGCGTCGGTCTTGGATCTGGAGCAACGAGAACTGCGTTGGTTCGATCATTGGTTGAAAGGGATTGACAATGGCGCCGATGAGGATGCGCCCCTTCAAATATTCGTGATGGGTGTTAATCAATGGCGCGACGAAAAAGGGTGGCCCTTAGCCAGAACACAGTTCACGCCATACTACCTCCACAGCCAGGGCCAGGCCAACTCCCTGCTAGGCGACGGCACACTGTCGACTGACCTCCCAGCCGACGAACCCAACGACGAATACGTATATAATCCGGCATTCCCAACCCCCACCAGAGGGGGTTGCAATTGCTGTAACCCTGAGATAGTTGACTGGGGCGCCTTTGACCAACGGCCAGTTGAGTTTAGAAACGATGTCCTTGTGTACACATCCGAACCATTGAAAGAGGACCTGGAAGTGACCGGTCCGGTGGTTGCCACGATATACGCCAGCACTGACGTCACGGATACCGATTTCACCGTCAAACTGGTAGATGTGGACCCAAATGGATTTGCGATGAACTTGTGTGACGGCATAATCCGCGGGAGGTATCGAGAATCGACGTCAACCCAGTCGCTGTTGGAGCCAGCAGTCGTGTACGAGTTTATCGTGGATCTTTGGCCGACCAGTAACGTGTTCCTGTCAGGACACAGAATCCGCGTGGACATTTCGAGTTCTAACTTTCCAAGATTTGACCGCAACCCAAACACTGGCAAAAGGTTCGGAGAGGATTCGGAGATTCAGATTGCGCATCAGAGTATGTTCCATAATGGGTTGCACCCCTCGCACATACTCTTGCCTGTGATTCCACGAACTTAGCGGGGACAGCAGCGTGTTTGACCGCGTTCTCGAGCGTCCGTACAATCCTCAGCGTCAAGGGTGTAGGTTCTATGGTCACCCTTGCCTAGATACTGGAGATGTCGGATGACCTCGCGTTAATAGCCGACCTGCCTCACGATGGCAGAGCCCTTGGCTCCGGCGATACGCGTTGAAAGCGGCTGAAAGAGGTGGGCTATGCAGATGGACAGCAAGGTCGCGATGGTAACAGGCGGAGCTGGCGGTCTCGGTGAAGGTATAGCGAAGGTACTGGCCCAGCGCGGCGCGGACGTCGCTGTGGCTGACATAGATCTCCACGGCGCTGAGGAGGTCGCGCGCCAGCTCGCCCAGTACGGTCACAAGGCCAGGGCATATAGGGCGGACGTTACCAACAGGGATCGGCTTCAGGAAACAGTCGAAACGATCCTCGCAGAGTTCGGTCGCATCGATGTCCTGGTCAACGTCGCCGGCGTCATCGCCGCGACTGGCTTCGAAGACACTGTCACGTCACGAGAAGAAGACTGGGACGTGACGTTCACCGTCAACGTCAAGGGCACGGTGCTGGCATCGGAGGTGGTAGCTGAACACATGATGAAGAGGGGCGCAGGCAAGATCGTCAACATCGCCTCCCACGCCGGACGGGGAGGAGGAGCAGGAGGAGGCGCTTACGGTGCGTCGAAGGCCGCAGTTATTCATCTCACCCAGTCGTTTGCATTGGAACTCGCTCCCCACAGTATCAACGTAAATGTCGTCTGTCCGGGCACGATCTGGACACCGATGTGGGAACGAATTGCGGAACGCGACCGACGCAACGACCCCAAGAAAGCGAGCCTTACGGGCCGCCAAATATTCGATCAGGCTATTCTGGAGCGGTGTCCTCTTAAGCGCGAGCAAACGCCTGAAGATATCGGAAAAGCCGTTGCGTTCTTCGCTTCGGACGATGCCTTTAATATCACGGGACAGTCCCTCAACGTCAACGGCGGTACACGTATGAACTGATGGTAGAAGCCCTTGCCGACGATGACATCTATAGTGATTGCTGCTCCTGGCTGCGGCAGAATTACCGACTTGAGGCGCTGGACAATCAGGGCCGTGGCGCTGTCGAGCGGCTGCTGTAGGCGATGAACCTGAGAGATGTTGATTAAGCGTTGAATGCGAGGAACACACCATGACCGCTTCCATTCCAAAGGTACTGCTGGTTTGTAATAATCGCACCCGCGATCAATACTTCACGCCGTCGGACCTCGAACGCCTCTCGGCATTTGCTACCTGGGAATGGCTGCGCCTGGAGGGAGGTAATGCGTTTGGTCCGAACGAGGACCTGGCGGCGATCCGGGAACTGACGAGTAAGATTGGCGACGTGGAGGGCGTCGTGGTCTGCCATGGATCCCCCACCGTCAGCGCCGATATGATGGACCGGGCGCCGAATCTAAAGGTGGTCGGCGAATTGGAGGGAGATAGGTTCGCATATCGCATCGACGTTGAAGCCGCGTGGCGGCGCGGCATTCGAACCGTGGATACGACGAACGGCTCCTCCTACCCTGTCGCTGAATGGGCATTAGCGATGATCCTGGTCTCGCTCCGTAATGCCGGAGGATATTTTAGAAGGATCATCGCAGGCGATACGAGCCGGCCTCCTGAAAGTGACTTTGGGTACATCCATGGAGAGCTTACTGGAAAGCGCGTCGGGCTCATTGGCTGCGGTCACATTGGGCGATTGCTGATCAAGTTCTTGCGACCTTTCGAGGTCGACATTCAGGTGTACGATCCCTACCTGTCCAGCGAAATGCCGGATGCTCTTGGTTTCGTGAAGACCTCCCTTGAGAAAATCCTTTCTGAGTCCGATGTTATCGCGTGCCTGGCGCTCCTCACTCCCGCAACCCAGGGGATGATAGGCCAGCGCGAGCTAGACATGATAGCTCCCAACTCGGTATTCGTGAACGTGTCCCGCGGAGCGATTGTCGACAGCGACGCGTTGATCACCAGGCTGAAACGCGGTGACATCGTCGCGGGGCTGGACGTGTTCGATCCAGAGCCTATCCCACCGGATAGTGAGATAATCGGACTCCCGAACGTCTTCCTCACCCCCCACATTGCGGGCGTCACTGCATCGAGTTATCCGCGCTTCTTCACGCTGATGGTGGATGAGTTGGAGAGGTTTTTCCGGGGATTCGAGCCGCTCTACGAACTGAGTCCGCGTTCGCTTGCGAACCGGATGGGCTCACCAGAAACCGTTCGTTAGCGCCGGGATTCGAGCGGGACATACCCTTCACTACCCAACAAGGCAAAACATATCCTTGGAGTCGGCATTGCTATCGAGCATGCTGCGGCTCTAATATCAGGTCCAGGCGGAACCAAGTCTCACGTCGACACATTAACGGACACATCCCACGCCCGATCCGTAAGATCTGTCCAACGTACTTGGCCAGTCGAACACTATTGTCGAGTGAGGGGGATTCCACCTATCTTCTCGTCCTTGATGCACACTCTTGTACGGGCACCACACGACATCAATCTGACTCGCCACGAACCTCGTTCAATCAGGACGGTTGGATCGACGTAGGCGAGTTTGTGCATGTTTGGATTTATTATTACTTGCTCAAAGTCCAGTGCGCGAGAATACTCCTCCGTATTGATAGATCAGCCTCAGCGGGCCATTGTGGACTTTGACGAAGCCATCAAGCTTGACCCGATGTATGAGGACGCTCATTTTGGTCGGGGCGCAGCCTACGCTGAACTGGGTCAGTATCAGCACGCCGTCAATGATTTCGGCGAGGCGATTCGGCTTGAGCCCAACGATGCGATTAACTACGTTGTTAGGGCATTAGCCTACACCGCTATGGGTATGGATGAGAATGCACTGAACGATGTTGACAAGGCCGCAGAACTAGGGCTGGATTCTGAGCGTTTGGAGGCTTTGAATGAAAACATTGAGGGAATAAAGATGGAACGATAGCGCTCGGTGTCCTTCATCAACTACCGTGACGCCAAATTTTGTTGGCATTGTCATTTGGTAACACAAATAGCTGATCCAACAACATCGGTGACCTTATGGCTCACGCCAATCTAATGGATCAATCGACATCTCGCCATCCCGACTAACATCCCCATCGGCTCAGTGGCCGAGCCATCGACACTGCAATACGAGCCTGTACACCTGGAAACCGTCCCTTGTTTGGCTGCCGGGTATTCAAAGGTGGTGAGGGCGTTTGACCTAACACTAACAGACTCCCGGCAGACCGGCGCTGCAGCCCAACTGGAACAATCAATAACTGTGACTTTGACTCTCAACCCCGGCGACATAGATTTGGCTGGAGGAGACGGGACGAACTTCGCCATCAGCACTTCAAGAGTGGCCAGGACATAGGGAACCCCCTCTCACTCGTTTCGACCCTCAGAACATGACTGTCAGTGAGGTGGACCCCAAAAACTGGACAGGTGGTTAAGCTACATTCAAGCTCCTAAAATGGCAGAGATTCAAAGAGTAAGACATGAAGCAATCACGCAGGAAGCACGGAGCGGCGTTAAAGGCCAAGGTAGCTCTGGCGGCTCTTCGAACAAGACCAGACGGTCTCGGAGTTAGCTAGCCGGTTCGAGGTCCACCCGACGATGATCCACAGCTGGAAGAAGCAACTGGCCGAGAGAGCGCCGGAGCTGTTCAGTTCCGGGCGCTCAAAGCCCGACAAGGGTCACGAGGCGCTGGTAGCCAAGCTCTACCGGCAGATAGGCCAGTTGACGGTGGAGCGGGATTTTTTGTCGGACAGGTCCGGTCTATGAGTCGCACGCAGAGAGATCATTGAAATAGGACACTAGAGGATTGAGGGCATGGCGCCCAGGGGATGTTGGGGAGGAGAATAGGGGCACAGGCAGGTCGCGCAACGACCTTGATGCAATATTCGATGTCGATGTTGTGTCTTGCCAGCCTAGCTGGTAGAAAGCGAATCGTGGACCGTGTGATTCACGACCCACGATTCGGCATTACTCAAACAGCAGCGCTTACTTCCGAGATTGCAGGACGTTGCCTGAAAGCTCGGTTATCTCGTCGATCTTCACCAGAACCGCCACGCCCTGACGCTCCGGGTCTCGGTCAAGTTCGGCCTGGACGGTGCGGCTCATCACGTCGTCGCGTACCTCTCCGGACTCGTGGACCGTCGCGGTGCCGTGGAAGCGCCAGTTGATGCGCTCTGGGCCATTTCGATAGAAGATTATGGTCTGAGGATTGTCCTGAACATTCGTCAGAGCCGACCGTTTGGCGCGCTCCCAGTAGGCCAGCGTTTCGTCGTCGTAGACGAGAACGCTGCCCTTCATGCTGATCTGCGGCTTCCCGTCCTTGGACGCTGTTCCCACAAAACACGGAGCCCCGTCCACCAGGGCGTTGTCGATCTTTTCCTGCATATCGCCTGTTATTGAAATCATGCCTCTCCCCATTCGGATTATTCGATTGTCTGTTAACTCTACAAGGCCATCCGAGATTGCGACTGCCTCTGCATCTTCAATTTGGCTTACTCATCCGACCAGACCTGAACTTTGCCGAACTGACCGTCAAAACCCGGTTCGAAATAGATGTCGCCCGCTCTGACCTTCGAGACTCCCTCCGCGATCCTCTGCCCATTCTCAGCCAGAGCCCCGGCAATATCGCCGACTGGAACATTCAGCAAAATTTCCAACTCGGAGTCGAAGGTTTCGATTAATCGGGTGTGCGCCGTTCGCACTCGTTTGGTGTTGACTCCGAAACCCAGCGCTTCGGCCACGATCTGCTGAAGAGAGATCAGCGACCGGAACGGCGGCCTGCCATTGTCCGATCGAGTAAGTCCGTCTTCGTCACGATAGGTGGCGACATCCCGCGCCCCTATCTCGGCCACTCGCTGCATCACGCCCAGCGTCATCCTGCGAGCGCACACGGGGCAGGTTCTTCCATACTCCGATACATCGTTAGGCGAATAGCTGATGCCGCACTTGCGATGGCCGGAGTAGTGGTACTTGCCCTCCTCCGGGAAGAACTCTACAGTGTAGGAGATGTCCTGAGTCTTCAGAGCGTGGCCAAGACCGTCGTAACTCGGATCGCCGTTTATCACCGTCAACTCCCGCGCCAGCTTTGGCAGCGAATGAGCGTCCGAGAAGGACACTATCGACAGGTTGTCCAACTCAGGAACCTGCCAACACATGGCTGGGTCGCTGGACAGGCCCGTCTCGATGGCGGTGATGTGTTCCAGAGTGTCGCCAAAACACTCCTCTAACGAATCAAATCCCGACTTGGAGCCGTACACGCCGAACCACGGAGTCCAGACATGGGCTGGAATGATGATGCACCGCTCGTCGATGTCCAACAGGGTCGATACCAACTCTCGGGGCGTCATATGGATGGTGGGCCTTCCATCGCTCTCCAGAGAGTTGGACTTTCTGGAGAGCGCTTGATTGATGCGCCCCACAGTCTCAAGACTGGGAGCGAAAGCCAGCATATGAATCCGCCGACGGCGCCCTCCCTGTGGAGCGTTGCAGTTCAACTCCGTGCCCAGGACGAATTTTACGCCGTCCAACTCAAACAAACCGTCGCCTGTGTCCTTGAGTTTCTTGCCGGTCTCAGCAAACCATGTGGGATGAGTGAAGTCCCCGGTGGCAAGCAGATCGATTCCCTTGATCTTGGCCCAGTGGGAAAGAT
>Ga0208113_1001004_pt1 | contig 13700 bp, 17 predicted proteins | sample Knorr_S7_td_NADW_FD_185598 | JGI IMG/M metagenome (GOLD analysis project Ga0208113, IMG submission 185598) | Marine microbial communities from Southern Atlantic Ocean transect - Knorr_S7_td_NADW_ad_2505m_LV_A (SPAdes) (version 2) | ecosystem: Environmental > Aquatic > Marine > Oceanic | place...
CGGCTTAATGCGGTTCAGTTGCGTCGGCGTCAGCCAGAATGGATCGCTCACGTGATGTCCTCCTTGAACAGGAGCATCATCATCGGCGAAAATGCTGAACAGAAAATTAATGGGTCCTGACCTTAATAAAGATTGGCGTATCGCGATCTGGTTATTTAGACTTAGAGGACCATTTGGAGTTATTCCGGGTTCGTCCAAAGTAAAGGTGGAATTTTTCAACGCCAAAATTTCTACTGACTAAGATCGTAGTCCCTCACTCCGCCGCCGGCTTCGCCTCTTCGCCACCCTCCGAAGCCTCCGCCTCCTTCCCCATGTAGTCCTCGTCATAGAGCTTGCCCCCCGCCTGCTCGAACTTCTCGCTCATCTCGGCCATGCCCTTCTCGGCGTACTCGCGCACCTGGTTGGTGATCTCCATGGCACAGAACTTCGGCCCGCACATGGAGCAGAAGTGCGCCGTCTTGTGGGCGTCCTTGGGTAGGGTCAGGTCGTGGAAGTCCTTCGCCGTCTCGGCGTCGAGGCCCAAATTAAATTGATCCTCCCAGCGGAACTCGAACCGCGCCCGCGACAGCGCGTCGTCCTGGGCCTGGGCACCGGGATGGCCCTTGGCGACGTCGGCGGCGTGGGCCGCGATGCGGTAAGTAATCACCCCGGTTTTTACGTCGTCGCGGTCGGGCAGGCCCAGATGCTCCTTCGGCGTCACGTAACACAGCATCGCGGTGCCGTACCAGCCGATCATCGCGGCGCCGATGCCCGACGTGATGTGGTCGTAGCCGGGCGCGATGTCGGTGACCAGGGGGCCGAGGGTGTAGAACGGCGCCTCGCCGCAGACCTTTAGCTGTTTCTCCATGTTGGCCTTGATCTTGTGCATCGGCACGTGGCCGGGGCCTTCGTTCATCACCTGGACGTCTTTCTCCCAGGCGACCTTGTTGAGCTCGCCCTGGGTGTCGAGTTCCTTAAACTGGGCCTCGTCGTTGGCATCCGCGATGCAGCCTGGCCTGAGTCCGTCGCCAAGCGAATAGGACACGTCATAGGCGGCCATGATGTCGCACAGTTCCTCGAAATTGTCGTAGAGGAAGTTCTCTTTGTGGTGCGCCAGGCACCATTTGGCCATGATCGAGCCGCCGCGGGACACGATCCCGGTGACGCGCTTCGCCGTTAGGTGGATGTACTTGAGCCGCACCCCTGCGTGGACGGTGAAATAATCGACGCCCTGTTCGCACTGCTCGATGATGGTGTCGCGGTAGATTTCCCACGTCAGGTCCTCGGCCCGGTCGACCTTTTCCAGGGCCTGATAGATCGGCACCGTGCCGATGGGCACCGGGGAATTGCGGATGATCCATTCGCGGATGTTGTGGATGTTCTTGCCGGTGCTGAGGTCCATGACGTTGTCGGCGCCCCAGCGCGTCGCCCACACCATCTTGTCGACCTCATCGGCGACCGACGAGGTGACGGCGGAATTGCCGATGTTGGCGTTGATCTTGACCAGGAAGTTCCGCCCGATGATCTGCGGCTCGATCTCCGGGTGGTTGATGTTGGCGGGGATGATGGCGCGGCCGCGGGCGACCTCGTCGCGGACGAATTCCGGGGTCACGATCTCGGGGATCGCGGCGCCGAAGGATTCCCCTTCTTCGATGCGCGCCTTGGCCTGGGCCGGGTCGTGCTCGCGGGCCATATTCTCGCGGATGGCGATGAACTCCATCTCCGCCGTGATGGTGCCTTCGCGGGCGTACTTGACTTGGCTTACCGCCGCGTCCTTGCCTTTTTTGGCCTTGGCGCGCAGGGGCTCGTTCCTGATCGGGAACTCGGGCACCAGCCTTTCGCCGTCGGCGTTGTTGTCCTCGGGCCTGATGTCGCGGCCGTCGTATTCCTCGACGTCGCCGCGGGCCCGGATCCAGGCCTCGCGGTGGCGCGGCAGGCCGGCCTCGATGTCGATGGTTATGCGCGGGTCCGTATAGGGGCCCGAGGTGTCGTAGACGACCAACGGCGGCTCGTCGGCGGTCTCGTGCAGCGAAATCTCGCGCATCGGCACCCGGATGTCTTTGTGAATCTTGCCGCCGAGGTAAATCTTGCGGCTCGCCGGCAGCGGCCCGGTGGTGATGTCGGACGACTCTGGTTTCCTTGGCGGCTTGGTGATGACGTTCATGGGGCAGACTCCTTTCCCTTCGCCGGCATGATCCGGATCAGGTTCGTAGGGTCGCCGCACTCCCTCCGTAGCGCGTAGCGCGAAGGAAGGCTATCGGCTTCTCAGCCCCTTGTCGGGGCTCCCCTCGGAACATCTTCAATGTGGGCCTTGTGGGGGACATCGTCAAGAGGCCCCGGGAAAGGCCGTGAGGCCGGGGGTGTCCCCCAATAACAAAAACATCGGGGGAGGCCGTACGGCCGGGGCGGGCTCAATGGGTCCGGGAGGCGCCGGGGCCGGAAACCGTCCACTGGAAGCCGAAGCCACGGGCCAGGTTGCGGTTGATCTCGATCAGGGAATCCAAGTGCTTAGGCCTAGGGTCGCCGAGGGCCAGGATCGTCTGGCGGTCGACGAACAGGCTGAGGGCCAGAAGATCGTCCCTGAGATTTTCGGGCAGGCCGTCGCCGTCGCCGGACAGATCGGCCTGGAGAATGGTCCACAGGGTCTGGTTGAAGGTCAGCGCCGTGGCGTAGGCGGCGTAGTCGTCATCCACGCTTTACCGCGCCTTGTCGAGAAGCATCGCCGCCTTGGTCAGGGCCTGCGCCTCGGCCTCGGTCGGGGTGACCGCCAGGTGCTGCGCCATTTTATACGTTGCCGGATTTTCCGGGGGCATCAAGGCGGACCTTTAATACAGTTTCAGGACAGCTTGTTGGTTCTCGTTGGCGATGGTCTGGCCGATCAGGCCGAGCTCGGTCTTCAGCCGTAACGACAAAAGCTTCGCCGCTTCCCCGTTGAGGTCGGCATTGACCGGGTTGCCAGCCCCGGCCTGCAGCGTGTTGGCCAGATTCAGGGTGAAGTCCAGCCGGATATTCAGCAGGCCGTTGTTGGAGCCCAGTGTCGAGCTCGTCGAGCGCAGGGTGCCGATGGCCCGGTCGAGCCCGGCGATGGCGGCGTCGATGTCGGCGTCGGTGGCGAAATTGTTGAACGACCCGGCGGCCGTGCCGATGCCCAGCGATGCGGTGTCCGAGGCGACGCCCGGAACGGTCAGCGAAGAAATGCCGGTTTAGTTTAAGGCGACCGTCAGGCTGCCGGGCGAGGCAGAGATCAAGTTGATGCCGTTGAAACCGGCGTCGCTGGCGAGGCTGTCGATCTGGGCCCGCAGCGCATCGAACTGGGCCGCCGCGGCGGCCCGGCCGTCCGCCGACCCGCCGCGCGCCGCGATGGCGATGCCTTTCAACTGGTTGGCGATGGCGGTGATCGCGGAGATGCCCGAAAGCGCCCCACCGAGGGCGCTGACGCCCTGGTTGATGCAGTCCTTGAGCGCCAACAGGTTACCGGCCTGGCGGGTCAGGCTCTGGGCGACGAAAAACGCCGCCGCGTCATCGGCGGCCCGGGTCACCCGGAGCTCGGTGGCGATGCGTTCGCTGATCCGGGCGGCGAGCGCGGTCGTCCTTTTGGTCAACAAAAGGGCGCTTTGGGTCGCCGCGGACAGCGTCACGTCGGTCATATCAGCCTTTGCCTACCTTCGTCCATTAACGTTGATGTTGGAATTTAAATCCCGGCGCGTGGGGGCGCAGTGACGGGGGTCACAGGACGGCCGAAAAAGGGCGATTTTCCGTTGCCGTGGGAAAATACCTCGTTGGTCTGGATGATGGCTTCGATGCGGACGCCACGCTGCTTGCCATAGGGGACCCGTGCATGGTCTTTCTTGTCATTCGGCCTCCATGCTTTATCATTGATCCTTGGGTTTAATTAACAATCCATGGGTTTAGGGCGATGGAAAAGGCGACATTCGGGGCCGGATGCTTCTGGGGGGTGGAGGCGGCGTTCCGGCGCATCGACGGGGTCACCGACGCGGCCGTGGGCTATGCCGGCGGCACCACCCGCAACCCGACCTACGAGAACGTGTGCACCGGCCGGACCGGCCACGCCGAGGTCGTCGAGGTGACCTTTGATCCCCAGCGCGTCGGCTATGACCGTCTGTTGGAGGTGTTCTGGGCCTGCCACGACCCGACGCAGCTCAACCGCCAGGGCTGGGACGTGGGCACCCAATACCGCTCCGTTATCTTCTTCCATTCACCGGAACAGGAAAAACAGGCCGGCGAATCGCTGCAGGCGTTGCAGTTGAGCGGGAAAGGGGACGGAAACCCCGGGGACGATAAAATCGTCACCCAAATCTCGCCGGCGTCCGATTTCTGGCGCGCCGAGGAATACCACCAGCGGTATGTGGAAAAACAGGGCAAGCGCCGGGGTCTGCCGTAGGCGGGCCGCGCGCCGCCAGGGAAAGTGCTGCGGGTTCCGTCCTAATCGGTCGGATGCGGACCTTCCAGGGGATGGTCCTGTTCGCGGGTTTTTTTCACCGCCGTTGGCATAAGACTTCTCCTGTCCGAAGCAGCCATTGTCACCCGGTCACGTTTCGAAAAGGTAAACGCCGGCGGTTCGCCCGGGGGAGGCCGTGAGGCCGGGGTGTCCCCCGGAAATCCGTTATGGGGCGCTGCTTGGCGCCGACAGGGAAAAAACGCCTCCGAAAAAGAGGCGTCCCTGTCGAAACAGGAATAATGGAACGGAAAAAAGGCCGAAAGCGGCTGATAAGGAGGCTCAGACGGGTATCTGTTCTTCCTCGCGCCTGGCCTTTTCCTTCGCTTGCTTGGCCTTCTTGGCGGCCATCTGCTTGAAGGCTTTTTCCATCTTTTTCTGGGCGCGGCCGGAATCGAACTGTATCTTTTTGCTTTTTTTCATCGTCTGCTCCATCGTTCGTTCCAACATTCCAGCCAAAATCTTCCCTTAAGCGGCTTCGCCGCCCGAACGCCAGGCCGCCGTCCCCTTACAGGTGGGACAAACGCGCTGACCGAAATGTTCAGACGTAAAAGGCTTGTTGCACATCAGGCACGGGCGCTTCTTGCGCTCGTTCAGACGGTCGGATTGCGGTTTTTTGTTGTCGTTGCGGCGGCTGGCCATGGGGTACTCCCTCATCAAAGACGTTCGGGTGTGGTTTCTTTCTCCGGTCCGAAAAACAGCACCAAGCCCCTTTTGGAGGCGCGTTAGCGAAGCCGGAGTTTATGGAAATATATGCCCTAAACGACTATTCAGCTAACTAGATGACCAAGGTCAATCGGTATTCAAGTCGATTTATAGTGTAACTAACTGAAAAACGCAAGCTTTTCGGGGCTTTATGGGGGGAAAACCGGTAAAAATCATCGATTGGGAAAGATAAAGTGGCCTCCGAAGGCCGAAAAAAGTAATAAAACGACGGCTCAGCGGCTCAGCGCCTTTCCATCACCGCGCAGAAGAAGCCGTCGGTCCCCGTCGAGGCGGGGCTGAGCCTGAGACACGGCCCCACCGGCGGCGGTCCGCCGACCGTTTCAGCCCACACCTCGTCGATGGGCAGGGCCTGGAAATCCACGTGGTTTTCCAGAAACCACGCCAATTGGCGCTCGTTCTCCTCCTGCAAAAGCGAACAGGTGGCGTAGATCAGCCTGCCGCCGGGTTTGACCAGAATCCGCGCCATGCCGAGGATGCGCTGCTGCAAGGCTAGTAGGTCGTCCAGGTCGTCCAGGGTGAAGCGCCACTTGGCGTTGGGGTCGCGGCGCCAGGCGCCGGTGCCGGTGCACGGCACGTCGGCCAGCACCCGGTCCGAAAGACCGGCGTTGGCGGCCACCCATTCGTCGTTGCGTGCGGCGACGATCCGGGTCTGCACCTGTTCGGCGCCGGCCCTTTGCAGGCGCGGGATCATGCGCTCCAGCCGGTAGCCGGAGATGTCGCAGGCGGTCAGTGTGCCGAGGATTTTACCGTCGGCGCCCATGGACGCCGCGAGCGCCAGCGCCTTGCCGCCGCCGCCGGCGCAGAAATCGATCACATTCATCCCCGGCCGGGCGCCGCAAAGAAGCGAAATCAGTTGCGAGCCCTCGTCCTGGACCTCGATCCAGCCCTTCTTGAAGGCATGGGTGCCGGCGAGCCGCGCCTTGGCTGTCAGCCTGAGCCCGATGGGACTGAGCGGCGTCGGCTCGGCCTCCAGGTAATCGCCGCCGAGAGATGAGAGGGCCGCTTCCGGCGTCGTCTTCAGCATGTTGACGCGAAGGTCCACGGGCGCTTGCTGGTTGAGGGCCGACATTTCCTCGGCCAGGCGCTCGGGCCACAGGGCCGAAAACGACCGGTCCATCCATTCCGGGTATTCGAGCATCACCGGCATCGGCATGTCAGCATGATTGAGGGGCCGACCGTAGAGCGCCCCGGCCAGTTCGTTCTCGAACGCCGTCAACGGCTCGGGGCAATGGGCGGCGCCGGAAAAAATCCTCGCCGTTTCCTGCGGCGACGACTTGTCCTCCATCGCCAGCTCGGCGATGACGCGGGTCCGCGGGCCGGGCCCAGCGCCGAGGCCGGTGCGTTCGATCCACCAGTCGAGCCGCGCCCGGTGGCGGAGGATGGCGTAGACCCGCTCATTGACAGCGCGGCGGTCGCCGGACCCGGCGTAGCGGCGCTTGCGGAAATATTCGTCGCCGACGCGGTCGGCCGGATCGTTGCCGGCCCAGATCAGCCCGAGCAGCTCGATCGCCGCTTCCATGCGCGCACCCGGGGTCATTTGCTTGGTCCTGCCCCAGTTCCCGGCAAGGCCCCCGGGGAAGTCAAGTCAGCTTTCGGTCCGGTAATTGGGCGCCTCGCGGGTGATGGTGATGTCGTGGACATGGCTTTCGCGCAGCCCCGCCGCCGTGGTGCGGCGGAATTGGGCGTTGTCCTGCAACTCGGTGATGGTGGCGTTGCCGGTATAGCCCATGGCGGCGCGCAGCCCGCCGACGAGCTGGTGGATGATGTTGGCGGCCGGCCCCTTGTAGGGGACCCGGCCTTCGACGCCTTCGGGGACGAAATTGAGACTGTCGGATACCTCTTCCTGGAAGTACCGGTCGGCCGACCCCCGGGCCATGGCGCCGAGGGAGCCCATGCCACGATAGGATTTGTACGACCGGCCCTGGAACAGGAACACCTCGCCCGGGCTTTCGTCGGTGCCGGCGAACAGGGACCCGATCATGCAGCTTTCGGCGCCCGCCGCGATGGCTTTGGCCAGGTCGCCGGAATACTTGATGCCGCCGTCGGCGATGAACGGGATTTCGGCCTTCCGGCACGCTTGCGCCGTCTCGACGATGGCCGAGAACTGCGGCATGCCGACGCCGGCGACCATGCGCGTCGTGCAGATGGTGCCGGGCCCGATGCCGACTTTGACGCAATCAGCGCCGGCGTCGATCAGCGCCCTGGCGCCGTCGGCGGTGGCGACGTTGCCGCCGACCACCTGGACATAGTTGGAAAGCTTCTTGATCTTTTCCACCGCCTCCAGGACGGCGGTCGAATGGCCGTGCGCGGTGTCGACGATGATGACGTCGATGCCAGCATCGAGCAGCGCCTCGGCCCGGGCGACGCCGTCGTCGCTGATGCCGGTGGCCGCGGCGACCCTGAGGCGTCCCTTTTCGTCCTTGCAGGCGTCGGGATGGGCCTGGGCCTTTTCCATGTCCTTGACCGTGATCAGGCCGATGCAGCGGAACGCGTCGTCGACGACTAAAAGCTTCTCGATCCGGTGTTGGTGCAGGAGCTTCTTGGCCTCGTCCAGTTCCACCCCTTCCTCAACGGTGATCAGGGGTTTGTCGGCCGCATGGCGGGTCATCAGTTCGCTGACCGGCTGCTCGGGACGGGTGGCGAAGCGGACGTCGCGGTTGGTGAGGATGCCGACCAGCTTGCAGGACCCTTCCTCGACCACCGGGAGGCCAGAAATATCGTGGGTTTTCTTGATCTCCAGCGCGTCGGCGAGGGTCGCGTCGGGGGTAATGGTCAACGGGTTGACGATCATCCCGGTTTCGAACTTCTTGACCTTGAGGACCTCGGCCGCCTGCTCTTCGGGGGTCAGGTTCTTGTGGATGACGCCCATGCCGCCGGCCTGGGCCATGGCGATGGCGAGGCCGCTTTCGGTGACCGTGTCCATGGCCGCCGACAGCAGCGGAATGCCGAGATTGATGGTCTGCGTCAGGCGGGTCGTGGTGTCGGCGTCGGCGGGCATGACGTCGGATTTGGCCGGCAACAGGAGCACGTCGTCGAAGGTAAGGGCTTCGGGGAATTTCATGCCGCCTCCAGTCTTCTCGATAGACCGAGTTGGCGCGCCATCATACAGACAAACGCTGAGTTGCCAAGCGGGAACGGTGGTGGGGGTCGCCTTCCCGGAACCAGGGGCGTCCTTCAACGGCCCCGGCGCTTCGGCGTCGGCGGCCACGTGCCCGGTGGCCGGCGCCGCCACTCTACTGACGCCATCCCTGGCTGTTATTTTCCGATTTGCCTCTTGATCCCATCGAGAATCCGGATCGATTCACCCATTTTCATCATGTCACCTTCCCGGTGACTTTCCTTGTGCAGGGCATTGCCGACATTGAGCTGGTCCAGAATTTCTTTCTTGCGTTCCGGCGTCAGCGTCGATTGGGCGATGTCGGCGGCGACTTCGGGGTATTCCGCGGTTCCCCGGCAGGCGAGCGCCGGCGTGGCAACGAGGGCGATAAGTACACCCGCAAGAATCAATGTCCTCATGTCTTGTCCTCCTATTTTTACGATAACAACAACTTGTTTAAACCCGTTTTGCGAGCTCTCCCGACCAGGGATTTGAGCGTCGGGATCCGGCGCCATACCGCGACCCCATCGTGGTCCCGGACATCCATCGGCGTTATGATCCGATGGCCCGCTCGGATCAATGAGTGCGAGCAAAATCCCGCATGGTGTCGATTTCCAACTGAGCCTCATCGAGCTGGTTTTTGACGATATCGCCGATGCTGACCATTCCCTTGAGTTCGCCGCCATCGACAACCGGAACGTGGCGCACATGCTTGAAGGTCATCGAGCGCATGACGCTTCTGACGTTATCATCCATCTTGCAGGTATGGGCCTGGGACATGATCTCCTCGACTTCCTAGTTGAGGGTCGCGGCCCCGTGCGTGACCATGGCGTGGAGGACGTCGCGCTCGGTAACAATGCCGACGAGGTCCTCGGTTGGCCCGCAGACCAATATTGCTCCGATCTTCTTTTCCTTGAACATGCGGATGGCGGTTTCCACGCCGTCCTGGGGTTTCATGGTAATGGCGGAGCCACCCTTCTTTCGCATAATTTCAGATACAAGCATCGCTCCACTCCTTGCCGTCCGGCCGGGTCGGGAGGCGCCGAACCGGACCCGGAAACCAACCCGAAGCACTCGGATTCAATGGAACGGCCTATGCGGAGTGTACCGGACTTCCACCGGTGGGCGTGTTGATTCGCTGTGTCTCGAGCGATTGACCCATGGCGGCCCGGCTTCAAATCCGGCGGGCGTCACAATTATCCGTCCCATCGTCTCGGGAGGCGGAGAAATCCACGTCTCCGGAACCACATATCCTGACGAGGCCCGACTAAACTCTCCAGCTTCCCTATGCTTGTTTATACCATGAAACGGCCTGTTTCCCAACACGGGCGGCGCACTTTCGTGTATAATCACCGCCATGACGTACCTGTTTGGCTTGTGTCTTCTGATTCTGGCCTTGTGGCTGGCATCCGAGATCGCGGGCCGGGACCTGTCGAGCCCGGCGCCCAAGGACCCCTATCGGCTGGACCGCTGGCGCCGGGGCGAAGGGGATCCGGACCGGTAATCAATCGCGTCTATTTTTTCATTCATTGTGGTTCCATGTGGCCCGAAAGGACCGATTTTAACTGATCGGGAATTGGCACGGTTTCCTTAGTCTTGGTGTTGAAGAAAACATTGACGCTTATGGCCTTGGTGAATTTTTCGCCCTCCTTGAACAGTTCGTGCTTGGTCGTCACCGATTTGTTTCCAATACGCTCGACCCATTAAGAAACATCAACGACCCCCGGATGGTTCACCTCGCCCAGGAAATCCACGTTCAGATTGACCAATACATAGTCAATGTCCTTGATGCCGGACCTTTTGACCAGTTCATCAATGAACGTCACCCGCGCATGGGCGATGTAAACGACAATCGCCTCATGATAGACGTGACCCATGTTGTCCTCGTCTGAGAACCTAATATCAACGGGCGTCTAATAGAGGTGGTCAGATCGTTAACGCATCGTCTTTATCCAGTTCTTCTAGGGCTTTCTATAATTTGTATTTTTTCTCTCTAGCCTTTGGTGGACCGTCCTCCTTGTCACCGCGGTCTTACGCCGCCTGATCGGTTGCTCGTCATCGTCGCTTGCGCCGGCGCCTGTGCTTACGTTTTGATTTCGTCTTTCGCATTTTCCGGTCCCAAATCCCAAGCCCAACCATGCCAAGGACGACGACAATGACTATCGGCAGAACTACGCCGATCGAGCCACCGCTCCTTGAGGTGTCATGGTAAGCAAAAGCCGACGAGGCGACAAAGGCTACACTGGCGATGATGGCGGCGGCGAATGCGGAAAAACTCATCAAAGTGACTGAAGCGCCTTCGACAATGCCTCTTGCGGACCGAGGATCGTTTCCGGTCCGTCCTCCTCGAATTCCGAATCTTCTATCCGCGCACAGGTCGCCAGCCATGAATAAAGCCAGGGCGACCTCGGAACTTCCGCCCCCGGGGATTTCTCCGCGCCGATGCGGAATTGCGATGCCGCCACCTCGCGGGCCTTGTCTTCGTCCGCCGCTCGCAAGGTCAAAGGGCCTGCGTACGTGCTCGCCTGCCAGTGGTGATCATCCGGATTGATCGGCTCAAGCCTCCAGATCGGCATATTAGTTCTCCTTCCGGAGCGCCCGCTGACGGTACACCGCCCGCGGACAAAGAAAAACCCCGCCATGGGGCAGGGCGAAGTTTCTCCTTGGCAGGCGTTCAGGCACCAGCAATGCGCCGGGCGCCCTCTTGGGCGGCTCATCGTCAACTGCCGTCATGCTCCGGCCCTGGTCATTTGTCGTCGTTGAATCCCCGGTCATACTCATTTTGGGACAACTGGCTGACTTCGGTCGCTTTAATGATGTTTTGCACGGCAAGACACAGGAAATTCGCTTTCCCGGACCGTTCGGCCATATGGAGCAGTTGCTTTTCCCATTCGCCGAGGTCGCTATCTCGTGATAGTAGCTGGCGGGTCTCTTCCACCTTCCGAAGAACTTGGGGTTGGTTGCCCTCGTAGGTTCCCTAAAGCTTGACGTAGAGGCTCTTCAGCTCGGTCAGGAACTCTTGCATACGATTCGTGGTCATAAATAAAGTTTCCTACCGCCCTTCTATCGGCCGAGGACTAAGCCACGGACTCATAGAGATACAGCGAAGTGCGAATGTCTACTTCTAACCCAAACCTGACATACGGGTCGAAATAGGAAGGCGTTATGACGTCGGCTTTCGACCCGGTGTCGGACCGTCATGTCTTTCGCCGCTCCGTAGAATACTGTAATTTTGGCCGAGGCCGAGGAAATAAATGGAGACGAGCATGCGGGACATCGTCAGCGATATCCTGCTTGTCGGCGACGGCGAAACCATCCTCCAGGACGCCAAGGCCCGGCTCAAGGAGCTGGTCGAGACGGTTGTGGGTTAAATCCCCCCGGCATTGCCGTCCCCTGTGAGCGTACCCCGTGTCATGGAATGGTGAAAGTGAGTATCCGGGGCGGGGCCCTGCTATAATCGCCCCATGGCCGACTTACCCCTTCCGCGTTCGCCGTTCGCCGGGACCATCGATTTCCATGATGGCGCCCCCATTCGGTCGATTGCGCCGCAGAAGCTGGCGCGGACTCTCCAAGCCCACGCGCTCTATGTGGAATCCAACCAACAGTCCGGTAAACGGGCCATCCTGGACTCGACGAACCTTGCGGGAAAATCCTTCGCCAGCATGAAGCTATGGCACATCCGCATGCAATGCGCGGACCTCGCCGGCGCCGATTTCACGGGCGCCGATCTCAGGCGGGCGATCCTGATCGGAGCAACCATTCAACGCGGTCGCCTGGCCGCCGCCGACTTGACCTGCGGGCGTCTCAACGGGATCAAACTGACCGACGCCGATTGCCAAGGGGTTTGCATGGCCGAAGCCGACATAGAGTTCGCCATCATGGCGAACTCGGACTTCCGCAAGGCGAATTTTCGCGACGCCGATATGAGTGGCGCGATTCTCGATGCGGCGGATTTAAGCGGCGCCGATTTACGCCGCGCCAACCTGCGTGGCGCGTCGTTCCAGGGTACGCGTCTCTACGGCGCCGACCTGCGGGGTGCCCAAATGGGTAACTCAATCCTGAAGCGCGCGTCATTCAACGGCGCTGATCTCCGCGGCGCCTATCTGCGTGTGGCAAAGTTTCACCGCACCGATTTGTCGGGCGCCGATCTGCGCGATGTGGAGGGACTGACCACCGGGCAAATCAACCACACGATCCGCGATGCCCACACACGCCTGCCTCTCGACTTGATTACCGAGCATGAAAATGGCGAATAACCAACAGATGGATTTACTGAAGCAAGGCCCCCAGGCATGGAACGCCTGGCGGGCGGAACAAACCGAGGTGAGCGTGGATCTTTCCGGCGCCGCCCTTCGCGGCCTCGACCTCGAGGGAGCCGACCTTTCCGGCGCCGACCTCAAGGACGCCGATCTTCGCGGGGCCAATCTCAGCGGCGCCAATCTCAAAGGCGCACACCTTGAGGGCAGCAATCTTTTCAAGGTCCTTATCGATAGCGCCGACCTGAAGAAGGCCGATCTCCGAGGCGTTCAGTTTTTTCAGTGCCCGCAACTCGTTACCGCGCGCAACTGGCAATCGGCCTACCGCGACCAAGACCTGGCATGCGGCGCGGGGATTCCAAACCGTTAGATTGGCGCTTCACGCCGAGTCGGGAACAAAAGGTCCGCTAGCCGGGCCTTTTGGTTCCAGTTGCCAAGCCCCCCCGGGCTATCCCTTACTTCCTGAAGCCCATGGCGACGACGTAGGTCTCGGCAGACTCCTTGCGGCTGGCGGGGGGTTTTGCGTGGCGCACGGTGCTAAAGCGTTTCTTGATCGCCGCCAGCAGGTCCTTTTCGGTGCCGCCTTTGAACGCCTTGCCGACGAAGACGCCGTTCGGGGCCAGCACCTCGCAGGCGAAGCCGAACGCCGCCTCCAACAGCGCCATGACGCGAAGGTGGTCGGTGGCCGCGTGGCCGGTGGCCGGCGCCGCCATGTCGGTGAGCACCACGTCGGCGGGGCCGCCCAAGGCGTCTTTCAGCAGCTTCGGCGCGGCGGCGTCGAGGAAATCGTGACGGATCAGCGTCGCCCCCGGCACCGGGTCGGCCTCAACGATGTCGATGCCGATGACGGCGCCCCGCTTGCCTTTGTTCGCACCCGCGGCGTTGACCCGCTCGGCGGCGACGATGGTCCAGCCGCCCGGCGCCGCGCCCAGGTCGACGACACGGTGGCCGGGCTTGAGGAAGCGGAAGCGATCATCGAGCTCGATGAGCTTGAAGGCGGCCCGCGAGCGGAGCCCCCTGTCGCGGGCCTCGGCGACGTAGCCGTCGGCGAGTTGGCGCCTCAGCCAGCGGGTCGACGACGCCTTGCGCCCCTTGGCCTTGCGCAGGCGTTCCGTCCGGCCCCGGCCGGAGCCGCCGCGGACTCTTCGGGTGCTCGTCATGGGTCTTTTATATCACGCCATTGGTC
>Ga0208113_1001005_pt1 | contig 13697 bp, 11 predicted proteins | sample Knorr_S7_td_NADW_FD_185598 | JGI IMG/M metagenome (GOLD analysis project Ga0208113, IMG submission 185598) | Marine microbial communities from Southern Atlantic Ocean transect - Knorr_S7_td_NADW_ad_2505m_LV_A (SPAdes) (version 2) | ecosystem: Environmental > Aquatic > Marine > Oceanic | place...
TGATACCTATTCTTCTGGCTAATTCGTAAAAAAAACAATCGCAAGATTGTGCTAGTGCTAATTTAGGTTTAACCCTTCTTTGACGATTTCTAGCTGCATAACATCCAGTTTTTTTCTTATGGCACCAGCAATAAAAGGTTCTATCTCCTAATTTAAATTTACTTGTAGATAAAATTGATGAATTCTTTTTTAAAATTTTATTTTTAAATGCGGACAATAATACGATCATTTTGAAAGTAGAACCTGGTGAATATTCTCCTGAAATTGCTTTATTTACTAAAGGAGATAAAGGATCTTTTGATAGCGATTCCCATTCACTTTCACTCAATCCTTGATGAAAAAAATTGGGATCAAAGCTAGGTGCAGAAGTCATACCAATAATCTCACCATTTTGGACATTAATTGCAACTATAGAGCCGCTTTTATTTTTTAATAAAGAATACAAATATTTTTGCAATTCTATATCAATCGATAATTTAATATTTTCCCCAGATTTACTGTTTTCCTTTCTTAATTCTCTAACTATTCTTCCATAAGCGTTCACTTCTAAATGCCTAGCCCCTGGGATGCCTCTTAGTTTTTTCTCAAGGTATTCTTCAATACCAAATCTTCCCACATTGATATTCATTAATCCTAATATTGGTTCTTTTTTAATTTCAGAACTTAAAGGGGGGGCTAAATAACCAATAGTATGAGCTGCGATTTGTTTGAAAGGATATTTTCTAAGAAGTCCTGACTCGATCATAATTTCTGGTAATAAGAATGAATTTGTACTTATACTTGATACCTCGTTCCATTTTAAGTTTTCTCTAATTAAATATGGTTGATTTCTCTTTTTTTTTGAGAAATCTTCAATAACTTTTTTAGTTTCAAAATTATCAAGATAAATAAATTTACTTAATTTGAATAATACTTTTCTTAATTCAACCTTATTATCTACAATGCATAAAATGCGAAAAGTATTTTTATTTAATGCAAGTAATTTTCCATTTCTATCAGATATTATTCCTCTAATAGGATTTACTAATCTTAAACTAATTCTATTCTTATTAGCTAACAATTGATATTGATTGGACTCAAAAATTTGTAAATAAATTAATCTACCTAAAACTCCAGCAAATAAAAGACACTTACCTGTACCCAATAAAAAGGTTCTGCGTAATAAGAGCTTATCTAGATTGGGATATTTATACATTTTTCTTTTTATTAATTTTTTCTAATTGAAACTTAGTAAGAAAAAAATAAGAAAAAACATAGGTGAAAGGAAAAAATAATATATTTATAAAAGTTTCAAAGAAAATTGGAGTTATTGGTGTAATGTTATAATTAATTAATGAAAATAAAGCCCAAGAAGAAAAAATACATACCGAAAATATAATTGAAAAACTAATCCAAGTTTCGAGAAAAGAAGGTTCTAAAAAAAACTCTTTATATATTTGAATTAGCATAATTGATAATAAAAAGATTAATGAAGTTGATCCTAATGGCAAAAGATAAATAATATCCTGCAAAAGCCCGAGAATTAAAATGATTAATGGAGGAAGCAAATTTGGTGTATGTATGAACCAAAAAAAAATTCCATGTAATGCAATGAAAAGACCAAAATCTAAAAAACTTTTTGAAACAGCAATATTAAATAAAGTAAATAAAATTACAAATAAACTTGGCAAGGAATAAATTATTATTTGTTTAAATTTAATAAAAAAATTTAACATCTTAAAAACTTTTAAAATTATTTAAAAAAATTTGTAAATATTGTAATTCTTCTAAGTTATTTGTTGGAATAACATATGTTTTACCATTTTCAATCCTTGTGATTCCAATAGGTATACCGGAATTAAAATATCCTCCATCACCAGAAGTGAATACTGTTTCATTTTCATTTATAATTTGATTGTCTTGAAAGTATGCAAACTCTAATTCTTTTTTATTTTTTCCTGATAAAATTGCTTTTATATTTTTTTTCCCAACTCTAACAGGAATTTTTGAGTTTATATCTGTAATCAATAAAACACGCGAATAATTATCATAAACTTCTACTATGCTGCCCACTAATCCTTTTGATGTTGCAGCGCTTTGCCCTATTTGAACATTCATATTTTTACCTACATTAATTAGAATACTTTTTGAAAATAAACTTTTTGTATCTACAAAAATTTTAGCTGTAACATATTTGTTTATTTTTGACGGTGTTATAGATAATTCTTTTTTCAATATCTTATTTTCAATTTCCAATCTTTTTGCTTTTAATTCCCATAACCCATATTCTTTTGATTCCTTTTGCAAAATCTCATTTTCTAAAATTAATTGTTTTTTAGAAATAAAGTGCTCTTTTAACTTTAAAAAATTTGGTAAAGAACTTGAAAAAAAGTCTTTGCTTAAAAACATAATATTTAAAACTTTATTTCTAACAACTGATGATTTAATTAAGTTTTGAGTATCAAAAAAAATAATAATTACTGAAATAATCATCAAAAAGATAATTGTTAAAATAGAAGAAGAATAAATGTTTTTATTTCTTTTATATAATAATGGAAACATTAACCTATCAAATCTCATATTAATAGGATGATATATAAAAAAATAAAATAAATAAATAGTTAATAAGCAGAGTGTAAAAGACTTTTTAGCTTATCAATATCGTCTAAACATTTACCACAGCCTAAAACTACGGTATTTAATGGATCTTCAGCAATTGAAACTGGTAATCCTGTAACTTTTTTAATATGAGTGTCAAGATTCTTTAACATCGCCCCTCCGCCTGTAATGACAATTCCCGTATCAATTATATCAGCAGCTAGTTCAGGGTCAGTATTTTCTAGTGCTACTTTTATACATTCAATTATAGTATTAATAGGTCCGGACATACCCTCGCATAACTGGATTTTATCAATCTTAATTTGTTTAGGAATTCCATCTGTTAAGCTACGTCCTTTAACATGAAAATGTTGTCCATTCATAGAGCGCGTAGGTATTGCTGAACCATGTTCTTTTTTTAACATTTCAGCCGATGCTTCTCCTAAAAGAAGATTATATTTATCCTTCATAAATTCTACAATCGATCTATCAATTTTATCCCCTCCAACTCTGACTGAATTAGCATAAACTATTCCACCTAATGACAAAATAGCAACTTCTGTAGTACCACCTCCTATATCTACTATCATGGATGCTTTCGCTTCACTAATTGGTAAACCTGCACCGATAGCTGCTGCAACCGGTTCTTCAATTAAATATGCTCTTCTTGCGCCTGCTGCTTCTGCAGATTCTTGAATTGCTCTTCTTTCAACTGGAGTTGCTCCAGAAGGAACACAAATAACTATTATTGGACTAATAAAACTTCTTCTATTGTGAACTTTTCTTATAAAATGTTTAATCATTTCTTCAGCAATCTCAAAATCTGCTATGACCCCATCTCTAAGTGGACGAATTGCTCGGATTGTTCCTGGTGTTTTTCCTACCATTGTTTTAGCTTCAAAACCTACAGCTAAAATCTCTTTTTTTGTTCCATCCTCAGTTTCCGTAATAGCAACAACAGATGGTTCATTTAAAAGAATTCCTCTGCCTTTTACATAAACCAATGTATTAGTAGTTCCCAGATCTACTGCCATATCCTGAGAAAATGAAAACTTTGATCTTATTCTATTAAAAAACATATTTTTAATTCCATTATACGTTTTGTTTTTTTGTTAATTTAATTTCATTTTTTATAAATAACTTATTTAATGAATGTAAATATGCTTTTGCTGATGCTACTAAAGTATCAATATCTGCACCTTTACCTATATAATTTTTATCACCCTCTTCTAATCTTACTGTTACTTCCGCCTGAGCATCTGTTCCCTCCGTCACTGCATGTACTTGATATAAATGCAGTCTTGCGTTATGGGGAACAAGTTTTTTAATACAATTAAACACTGCATCAACAGGCCCATGCCCTTTCGAAGCTTTCTTTTTTATTATTCCATCTATTTCAAGTTCTAACTCAGCTTTTTGCGTTCCTTTTGATCCGCATTGAACACTTAAAGAAATAAATTTTATAAAATTATTAATTCTTATCACTTCATCATCTACCAACGCTATTATGTCTTCTTCATATAAATCTTTTTTTTTGTCAGCCAACAATTTAAAACGTTCAAAAATCTTATTGATAATTTTTTTATCAATATTGTATCCTAATTCTTCAAGTTTAACTGAAAAAGCGTGCTGACCTGAGTGTTTACCTAAAACAAGTTTTGTCTCTTCTAAACCAACTGACTCCGGCGTCATTATCTCATATGTATTTGAATGTTTTAGCATTCCATCTTGGTGAATTCCTGCTTCATGCGCAAAAGCATTTGAACCTACAATAGCTTTATTAGGCTGCACAACAAATCCTGTAATATTAGAAACTAATTTTGATGTTTTTGAAATCATTTTAGTATCAATTCCAGTTCTAAATGGTAGTAAATCATTTCTAGTTTTTAAACTCATTACTATTTCTTCCATTGAAGCATTGCCAGCTCTTTCTCCTAGACCATTTATGGTACATTCTATTTGTCTAGCGCCTTCAACTATTGCAAAAAGAGAATTAGCTACTGCTAATCCTAAATCATTATGACAATGTACTGAAATTATAGTTTGATCAATATTTTTGACATTGTTTTTAATATCTTTGATTAATCCACCAAACTCAAATGGCACAGCGTACCCTACGGTGTCTGGAATGTTAATCGTGTTGGCTCCAGATTTAATTGCTAACTCAATACATTTAAATAAGAATGGCCTATCAGACCTTGATGCATCTTCACAAGACCATTCTACATCATCTGTAAACTTTCTTGCAAGTTTAACACTTGATTCTATATGTTCCAAAACTTGTTCCTTCTTTAATTTTAATTTGTATTCCATATGGAGTTTGCTAGTTGCAATAAACGTATGTATTCTTGATTGTTTAGCTTTAATGATTGATTGGGCAGCGACCTCGATGTCTTTCTTTTTTGCTCTAGCAAGAGCACAAACAATTGATTTTTTTACTACTTGCGATACAAGTTCTATAGACTCAAAATCACCTTTTGAAGCAACGGGAAATCCCACTTCTATAATATCAACACCCATTATATCCAGAGTTTTTGCTATTTTAATTTTATCTTGTACAAACATTGAAGCGCCTGGAGATTGTTCTCCGTCTCTTAATGTTGTATCAAATATCCTTATATAATTGCCCATTGCTTTCAATTAAAATAACTTGGAGTATATATAATGTCAAAGATAACTTCATCAATGAAGCATTATCGGACAATCTTATTTTTTCCAATCCAAGGCATCATCTTTCTTAATTTGTTTCCTATAGATTCTATCTCATGATTTTGCCCCAATTTTCTATATTTTTTAAATTTTTTTCTACCTTCTTTGTTTTCTTTCATCCACTCTTTAGCAAATTTACCACTTTGGATTTCTTTTAAAATTTTTTTCATTTCTTTTTGAACTTTCTTATCAATAATTCTTGGACCCCTTGTAAAATCACCGTATTCAGCAGTATTTGAAATGGAATATCTCATATTTGCTATGCCACCTTCATAAATTAAATCAACTATTAATTTTATCTCATGTAAACATTCAAAATAAGCCATCTCTGGTTTGTATCCTGATTTAACTAAAGTTTCAAAACCAGATTTAATTAACGATGTAAGGCCACCACACAATACAACTTGTTCTCCAAAAAGATCAGTTTCACATTCTTCTCGAAATGATGTTTCTATAATACCTGTTCGACCACCACCAATAGCAGATGCATAAGATAATCCGAGACTTTTGGTATTATTACTTATAGCTTTATCTATTGCTAATAAGCAAGGCACTCCTCTTTTATTTAAAAATTCAGACCTGACCAAATGACCAGGGCCTTTTGGAGCAACCATAAAAATATTCAAATCTTTTCTTGGCTTTATAAACTTAAAATGAATACTAAATCCATGAGCAAAACCCAAATATGCATTATTAACTATTTTTTTCTTTATAATTTTTTTATATAAATCTGGTTGTAATTCGTCAGGAATTAAAATCATAACTACTTCTCCGTACTCAATAGCTTTTTCCGGAGAAAGGACTTGAAAATCAGCTTTTTTTGCTTTTTCTACTGACGAAGAATTATTTCTTAATCCTACGACAATATTTTTTACGCCAGAATCTTTAAGATTCATAGCATGTGCGTGACCTTGGCTTCCAAAACCTAATATTGATACTTTTTTATTTTTTATAAGATCTTTATCGCAATCTTTATCATAGTAAACTTTCATTGTTTTAATCTTTCAAAATCGCAATCAAACCTGTTCTGGAGACATCTATTTTCCCTAAAATGTTAAGTTTAAAAATAAATGCATTTATATTATCTGGGGAATCTGTGATTTCAAATGCTAAGTTCTTTAAACTCTCAAAAATTAATTTTGCTTTATATTTTTTTGCAATATTTTTTATATCATTCAATTTACCTTTTTTTAAAGAAATCTTGATCATTGCAAGCTCTCTTTCATCTGTCGAATTTTTAGAAGTTAAATCAATAACTTTATGGACTTGTATTAATCCTTCAAGAGAACTAATAATTTGATCAATAATTATTTGCGAACCAGAAGTAACAATTATAATTCTCGAGTGTTTTTGTTCTAAATTAACTGGTGCAACTGTTAAACTATCAATATTGTATCCTCTGCCAGAAAATAATCCTATAACTCTAGCTAAAGCTCCTGGTTCATCATTAACTAAAACTGAAATTGTATGTTTTGTTATTTTTTGGTCTGACAATTTATTAAACTAAAACCATTCCTTCTTCGTTAACTTTATCTTCAGTTTCATCTTCGGGACCTAATAAAATTTCATTATGCGCAGCACCTGAAGGTATCATAGGAAAACAGTTTTCTTTTTGGTCAACAACCATATCAAGCAATACAGGCTTTTTAATTTTAACCATGTCCTTAATTGCCCCATCAATCTCAGAACTTTTTGTTGCTTTAAGGCCAACAATATTAAATGATTCTGCTAACTTTACAAAATTTGGTAGAGACGCGGTATAGCTTTCAGAGTATCTACCTCCATGCATTAATTCTTGCCATTGTCTCACCATTCCCATCCATCTATTATTAACTATAAAGATTTTTACTGGTAATTTATATTGACTAATTGTTGAAAGTTCTTGCATAGTCATCAAAAAAGAAGCTTCTCCATCTATATCAATTACTAATTTTCCAGGATTTGCAATTTGTGCTCCGATAGCAGCTGGAAGACCATACCCCATAGTTCCTAGCCCTCCTGAAGTCATCCATCTATTAGGTTTATTGAATTTATAATATTGAGCTGCCCACATTTGATGTTGTCCAACGCCTGTTGTTATAAAACAATCTTTATTTTTTGTAATTTCATAAAGTCTTTCTATTGCATGCTGAGGTTTAATTGGATAATTAACCTTTTTGTATCCTAAACAATTCTTTTTTTGCCAATTTGCAATTTGTAACCACCAATTTTTCAAATTATTAGAATTATTAAAAAAATTGCTTTTTTGGACTTCTAAATATATAGCTCTTGCAATTTTTTCAACATCTCCAATTAAAGAAATATCTACTTTTACATTCTTATTTATTGATGAAGGATCAATATCAATATGTATTTTTTTTGCATATGGTGAAAATTTAGATAAATTGCCTGTCACTCTATCATCAAAACGTGATCCTACTGCTATAATCAAATCGCTATCATGCATAGCTAGATTTGCTTCATATGTTCCATGCATCCCCAACATTCCAATAAATTGTTTATCTAATGCCGGAAAACATCCAAGCCCCATTAAAGTATTTGTACATGGAAATCCTGTTTTTTTGATAAGTTTTGTAAGTATATCAGAAGCATTTTTTCCACTGTTAATAACACCACCGCCGCAATAAAAAATTGGTTTCTTTGAATCTGCCATTAATGAAACAACTTTTTTAATGCTACTTGAATCAACTTGCAATTGAGGTTTGTAATTAGGATAACTTAGATTCCTTTTGTTTAAAGATTTATAATAGTATTGTTCATTTAATATATCCTTCGGTAGATCAATTAAAACAGGACCAGGCCTGCCCATTTGGGCAATATAAAAGGCTTCATGAATAGTTTTTTCTAAATTTTTTACATTTTTAACTAAATAATTATGCTTTGTAACTGGTCTGGTGATTCCTGTTATATCAGCTTCTTGAAAAGCATCATTCCCAATGAGTTTTGTTGGTACTTGTCCAGTCAAACATATTAAAGGAATGCTGTCCATGTAAGCATCGGCTAATCCTGTTACACAGTTAGTTGCCCCAGGTCCTGATGTAACACAAACTACTCCAATTTTACCACTTGATCTTGCAAAACCTTCTGCCGCATGAATTGCGCCCTGCTCATGTCTTACAAGAATATGTTTAATTCTTTTCTGCTTAAACAATGCATCATATATAGGCAAAGTAGCACCGCCAGGATACCCAAATAAAATCTTTGTCCCTTGATCAATTAGAGATTTTAAGACTATTTCAGCGCCGTTACATTTTATATTTGTCATCTAAAAAAAAAGAATTTATTTATAGATAAACTTAATTATGATTTCTTAAATGGTCAACAACTTGTCTGTTATTTCTTTTAAAAATTTCTTTCTCTTATTTTTCTTATATTCTGTTTTAAAAACAATATTTGCTAAAAATTGGTGCTTAAACCATGTATATTGTCTTTTCGCATAATTTTTTGTTGTTTGAATAGACTTTTGTGAAGCTATTTCCAAATTATATTTTTTTTTTAAATAATTTTTTAATTCATTAAAACCAATGGTTTTTAAAACACTTTTTTCATTAGAATTTTTTTCTTTATTCATAATTTTTTTTACTTCTTCAATTGCACCTAATTCAAGCATGTTTTCCCATCTTTGAATACAATTTAAATAAACTTTTTTCCTAGATGGAAGAATTAAAATTTTAAAAAAGTTAAACTGATTTATTTTTCTTTTTCTATTATTTTTTCTTAATTTGTAAATAGATTTTTTTGTTACTCTATAGATTTCCCAAGATCTAATAAGCCTATTCTTATCGTTAGGACTTATATTATATACACAATTATAATTTTCATTTCTAAGATTTTTATAAAATTCTTTAACACCAAGCGTCTCCATTAATTTAATTCCTTTTTTCCTAATAGATAATGGAATTTTTGGAAAAACATCTAAACCATTTAAAAGTGCTTTCAAATACATTCCTGTTCCACCAACAATAATAGGTGTTTTTTTATTTTTTATCGCTTTTGAAATTTCTTTTTCAGTTAATAAAAACCATTGTTCAACAGAAAAATTTTTATTAAATTCTAAAAAATTAAATAATTTATGAGGAACTTTTTTGAAATCAGTCTTATTCGGTTGCGAAGATAAAATTGACACATCTTTATATATTTGTTGACTATCTGCATTAATAATTACTCCTTTATATTTTTTTGCTAATTCAATAGCTAATTGTGTTTTACCAGAAGTAGTAGGTCCTGTAATAACAAAAGCTATTAAGTTATTTCCTTTCGATTTTAAGAACAAAATAAGTAATTATATAAAAAATTATTTTTTTCCTAATTTTAGAGGAACGTATCCTGGAGTACTATTTAAATGATGGATATAAAGAAGTATGATATTTTTACCAGATTTTTTTGCTTCTTTAACAGCGTTAATAACTTCTAAAGGTGAAGATACTTTTTGATGAGTTTTTGCTGCATTGTTGTTTACAACAGCCAAAATTACATCTCCAGCTTTCAAACCTCTTTCTTCTGCCACACTATTTCTTTCAACTTGTAATATCAAAACACCTTTGGTTTCTTTTGGTATATTGAAACGAGATCGAATATTAGGTGTAATATTACTTAATTGCAAACCTAGATTCTCTATTTTTTTGCCTTTATCTTTAGTTATTTCTGCTTTATGAATTTTTTCAAAAGCTTCTAATTCACCGAGAATTACATAAAAAGATTTAGTTTTATTAGATCTCCAAATTATTACTTCTACTCTTTTCCCGACTTTTGTTGAGGCTACATAACGAGGAAGATCTCTTGATTTATTGATTTCTTTTCCATCAAACTTTAAAATTATGTCCCCTGGTTTAATTCCTGCTCTTGAACTTGGACTATTACTAGTTACACTAGCGACCAATGCTCCTTTTGGTTTATCTAATAAGCCATAGGCTTCAGCAATTTCATCGGTCACAGGTTGTATTCTTACGCCAAGCCATCCTCTGCTAGTTTTTCCAAATTTTTTAAGTTGATCAATAACGGGCGCTGCTATTTCTGCAGGTATTGCAAATCCAATACCAACACTTCCGCCTGAAGGGGAAAATATTGCACTATTTATTCCTATTACTTCGCCTTTTATATTAAACATAGGCCCTCCAGAATTTCCTCTATTTATAGATGCATCTGTTTGAATAAAACTATCATATTGCCCCATTTTGATATCTCTAGATTTTGCTGAAATAATACCAGCCGTAACAGTGCCACCTAGTCCAAATGGATTTCCAATTGCTAATACCCAATCTCCTACTTTAGATATTGATGAATCTCCCCATTTTACAAATTCTAATTTTTTATTTGATTCTACCTTTAAAACCGCTAAATCAACCTTACGATCATTTCCAACTAACTCTGCATTCAATTTGGTCCCATCTTGAAAAATAACTTCTATTTCATCAGCGTTTCCAATAACATGATTATTGGTGACAATATAACCACTTTCGTCAATGACAAAACCCGAGCCTAAAGATGTTGCTTTTCTTTTATGCGGACTTTGTCTATCAAAAAAATCTTTGAATAAATCCTCAAAAGGTGAACCTGGGGGAAATTGAAGTTGTGGCATATTATCATATTTATTTTCAATTATTTGGGTTGTTGAAATATTTACAACTGCTGGTATTAATTTATCAACTAAGTCTGAAAAACTATCCGGCAATTCTTTTGAGTTTAATGAAAAACTAAATATAAATAAAAAAGTTATTAAGTTAAAAAAGAAAAAAAATTTTTTTTTTAAAAAAAGCTTCATTTAAATTTTATTTAACGCTTTTATTAAAATATTTAAAAAAATCGCTATCTGGAGACAATATTAAAGTCGGATCATCTTCACCTTCTAGAAAAGCTTGTTTATAAGCTTCCATAGATCTATAAAATGCAAAAAACTCTTTATCTTTATTAAAAGCATTAGCGTATATTCTAACTGCCTCTTCATCACCTAGTCCCTTTATAATTTGAGATTTTTTTTTCGCTTCAGCTACTATAATAACTTTATTCTTTTCTGCTCTTGCTTTAATTTTCTGTGACTCTTCAGCTCCTTCTGCTCTAAATTGTCTTGCTTCTTTTTCCCTTTCTGCTCTCATTCTTCCAAATATAGCTTCACTATTTGCTTTTGGTAGATCTGCTCTTTTTATTCTTACATCTACTATTGAAACACCAAAATTAACGGCTTCCAAATTAATACCTTCTTGAATTTTTTCCATTAAACTCGTCCTATCTTGAGATAAAACAACTTCTAAAGGATCACCGCCCATAACTCTTCTTAAACTACCTGATAATAAACCAGTAACTCTTGCTTTAAATCCATTTTCGTTCCCTACAGCCTGATAAAATTTCAATGGATCAACAATTTTATATCTAATAAAGGCATCAACAAGTAATCGTTTTTGATCAGATAAAATTACTTCTTCAACTTCAGCATCAAATTCCAAAATTCTAACATCATAATAAATTGCAGATTGTATTAAAGGAATTTTTATATTTAAACCAGGCTTTTGAATAATTCTTATTGGATCTCCAAACTGTAGAATTAAAGTTTGTTGCGTCTGACGCACTATAAATAATGCATTAAACAAAATTATAATGGCAATGATCACTATTCCTATAAAAAACTTTTTATTCAACATTTTTTGTTTTTTGATTATTTTCTAAATTATTATTTTCTAAATTATTATTTTCTAAATTTTGTAATTTGTTTTTTTTTCTTTTATTTCTTTTTTGTATTTCTGGTAAAGGTAAATATGGTAAAACTCCGGAACCTTGTTTAGTATCTATAATTACTTTAGTAGCATTTTGAAAAATTTTTTCTAAAGTTTCTAAATAAATTCTATTTCTTGTAACATCTTCATTATTCTTATAAGCTTTTAATACTGAATTAAATCTATCAGCATCACCTTCAGATCTAGCTACAATTTCTCTTTTATAGGCTTCAGCTTCTTGCAATATTTGTTCAGCTTCACCTCTTGCTCTTGGTATAAGGTCATTTTTATAAGCAATAGCTTCGTTAATAACTTTTTCTTTATCTGCTCTAGCTCTTTGTACATCACGAAATGAATCAATTACTTGGTCAGGTGGATCAACTTTTTGAAGCTGTAATTGAGTTATTTTAACTCCTGATTCATAACTATCTAAAACATTTTGAATCTTGCTTAAAGATAAAATTTCTATTTCTTGTCTTCCTGCTGCTAAAGCATCAACTATAGGTGTTATCCCAATTACTTCTCGCATAACACTTTCAGAAACTGATTTTACACTTTTTTCAGGGTTTCTTAATTTAAATAAAAATTTACCAGCATCATCAATAATCCAAAAAACTGAAAAATTGATGTCTACGATATTTTCATCACCAGTTAACATTAAACTTTCTTCTAATAACATTCTTTGGGATGTACCTATTACTCTGAAACCTATTTCAGTTTTATTAACTTTCGTAACTTTTGGAGTTTTAGCAATTTCAATTGGATAAGGAAGATGATAATGTAAACCTGGCGATGTTGTTCTCACCCATTCCCCAAATCTCAAAACAACGCCTTGTTCATTTGCATTTACTTTATAAAATCCTGTTAATAACCATAAAATAAAAAAAATTAAACATGCAAATAAAACATTTTTTTTATTACTGCCCCCACCTGGAAAAATCTTTTTTATTTTATCTTTAAGATTGGCAAAATAGGTGTCAAAATTTATACTTTGCTTCTTTTTTGATGGTTTGTCACCTCCACCATTAGGTTCCCCCCAAGGGCCATCGTCATTATTGTTTTCTTTCCAAGGCATAAAATTTTACAAATAGGTTAATGGGTTTATATATATTATAGTTAAATGAAAAGTCTATATTATTTATATAAAAAAATTTTTTAAAAAAATATAAAAAAAATGGAAGAATTCTATCATTTAGATGATATCAAAAAAATAATATTAATTGCATCTGCAAAAGGAGGAGTGGGGAAATCTACTACCGCAATAAATATTGCGACTGCATTAAATCAATTAAAGCATAACGTAGGTATTTTAGATGCTGACATTTACGGACCATCAATTCCAACAATGCTTAATCTTAAGGAAAAACCCAAAATATCAAAGGATAAGCGATTTATTCCTTTAGAAAAATTTAATATGAAATGTATGTCCATTGGGTTTTTAGTTGATCAAAAAACCCCTTTGATTTGGAGAGGACCGATGATTATCAAAGCATTAAAACAAATGCTCCATGGTGTTGTGTGGACTGGAGTTGATACGCTTGTAATAGATTTACCACCAGGAACCGGCGATGTTCAATTAACACTTTCACAAAAGGTGAATATTAATGGTGTTGTCATTGTTTCAACACCACAAGAATTAGCTTTGATTGATGCAATTAAAGGTATAAATATGTTTAAAAAGGTGAATGTTCCTATACTAGGAAT
>Ga0208113_1001007_pt1 | contig 13691 bp, 16 predicted proteins | sample Knorr_S7_td_NADW_FD_185598 | JGI IMG/M metagenome (GOLD analysis project Ga0208113, IMG submission 185598) | Marine microbial communities from Southern Atlantic Ocean transect - Knorr_S7_td_NADW_ad_2505m_LV_A (SPAdes) (version 2) | ecosystem: Environmental > Aquatic > Marine > Oceanic | place...
GTTATCACCTGTCTGCTGTGTACCAGTTACAACCCTTTAATCAAGCTTTGCAGGATTCCTTTTTGGTAGGACTGCGCTATGAGCGCCAATATTCCGGTCACAACAAAATGGGAATCTATTATTACGATCAAAAAGAGCAGCAATGGACCTACAGCCCAACAAAGAACAACCCTAAGCGACAAATCCTCACTTCTTCATTAAATCAGTTTGATGCAGTTACAATCATCCAGGACCTAGTGCCCCCAAAGATCTTAAAAACTTTCCCGGCCCATAGCGGGCATTATGAAGCAAAGGACATCAGTAAGATAAAAATTGATGTGGATGATAACCTTTCCGGAATTGATGCAAAGGAAGCATCTTTCTCCCTGATGTTAGATGGAGAGTTGGTGTATTTTGCCTACCAACCAGTGATAAAGCAGCTTTCATACACGATGGACAGGGCACTTCAATCCGGCAACCATCAATTCGAGGTGACCATTCGAGATCAGGTCGGCAATAAAATCTCTAAGACAGTCTTATTTTCGGTTGACTAATGTTCTTCCCTTATAAAGATGATAATCCCAGGGTGCTGGTCCCCTATGTGAATTATGTCATCATCGGTTTAAATATTATCGTATTCACGGGTCAAACAATGCTTTCCTTACCTGATCCGAGAATCGGTGTAGCATTAATAAATGTGTTTGGTTTTATACCAGGACAATTCAATTTCTTGGACATATTAACATCTATGTTTATGCATGGTGGTTTATTCCATATAATGGGTAACATGTGGTTTCTTTGGATCTTCGGCGATAATGTTGAGAGCGCCTTGGGACATATACGATACATTGGATTTTATTTATTTTGTGGTTTCGGTGCGGCTTTCGGCCAGTTCCTCATTGATCCATCATCACCAATCCCAATGGTTGGGGCAAGCGGAGCCATCGCCGGAGTGCTGGGAGCCTACATGCTTTTGTACCCGCGGGCTAAAGTACACGTACTTATTGTTTTTTTCTTGATTACAACAATTGCTGTTCCGGCTCAGATCGCGATAGGAGTGTGGTTCCTGATACAACTGACTAATGGTTTAGGATCGCTCGGCCTTAATACCGGTGGAGTGGCTTGGTTTGCCCATGTTGGCGGGTTTGCAGTTGGAGCCGCAACACAAAAGATATTTCGCACATTTCGAATTGAATAATGGTAAATGATCAATTAATTCAAACTGCCCTGCACATGAGGTCCAAATCTCGGGCATCTTACTCCAACTATACTGTTGGGGCTGCCGTAGAAACAGAAAACGGTAATATCGTTGGCGGATGCAACGTCGAAACCAGCAGCTATGGACTGACCTGTTGCGCTGAACGAGTGGCACTGTTTCGGGCTATTTCAGAAGGGCATAATACCTTTAAAGCCCTTTCTGTTGCCAGTGAAAATGGAGGCATGCCCTGTGGAGCTTGTCGGCAAGTGATCTGGGAATTGTGTGGGGATATCCCCGTTTACATCTGTGATTCCGGGGGACGCATTGAAAAAACAACCAGTGCAACATTATTACCTAATCCTTTCGATGAATCCCATTTGACATGAGTATGTCACCTATTCTAATTGGAATTGCTGGAGGCACAGGCTCGGGCAAAACCTCTATTGCTAAACAACTGCTGAAGGAATATGGTGAAGAGGAGGTCGTAGTTCTAGAACAGGATGCCTATTATAATGACCTATCTCATTTGCAATTGGAAGTCCGTCACCAACAAAATTTCGACCACCCCGATGCAATCGATATTGAACTGTTTAATCATCAGCTTATTAAGCTGATGAAAGGTCAACCGGTTGATGTACCTGTCTATGATTTCACCACCCATTCCAGGAAAGATCAGATTCGTTCCACTCAGCCGCATCATGTAATTGTCGTAGAAGGCATCTTGGTACTGCATTATCCAGTGTTGCGGGAATTGATGGACATTAAAATTTTTGTGGATACACCCGATGATATCCGCTTCATTCGGCGAATCACCCGAGATGTAGAAGACCGGGGCCGCACTGTTCAATCAGTGATTAATCAATATCTAAACACTGTTCGTCCAATGCATCAACAATTTGTTGAGCCGTCCAAATATTTTTCCGATATTATCATCCCCGAAGGGGGTCAAAATAAAGTCGCTATAGATTTATTAAAGACTAAAATCGATGCTATACTGATTTCATTTCCCACACAACAGAAAATGACCACAAATGACACTAACACACAGTGACACAGGATGGATTGAGGTAATATGCGGCAGTATGTTCAGCGGTAAAACCGAGGAACTGATTCGTCGTCTACGCCGGGCAGAGATTGCCAAAATGAATGTGATTATTATTAAACCCCGATTAGACGACCGGTACAGTTCCAGACATGTGGTTTCCCATAATCAATCCAAACTGGAGTCTATCCCCGTCAAAGATTCATCAGAAATTATAAATCAATCCAAGGATGCAGACGTTGTTGGAATCGATGAAGCCCAATTTTTCGATGATAATATCCTCGATGTATGCAAAACACTAGCTCAAAATAACAAACGCATCATTGTGGCTGGCCTAGATACAGATTACCGCGGGCTACCATTTGGCCCTATGCCCCAACTCATGTGTGAAGCAGATTATTTGGATAAATTGCGTGCCATTTGTATCCAATGTGGAAATCCAGCTTCTTATACTCAAAGGTTAACTAAAGATTCCGCCCAAGTAGTGATTGGGGAAACGGACATATACGAAGCACGCTGCAGAAACTGTTTTGAAACACCGATTGAATAAATGGAACGGCTGATTGGTATATTAGGGATTATAGTTTTATTGGGGATTGCTTTGGCCATGTCCAACAACCGCAACTCAATTCCCTGGCGATTGGTAGCTTGGGGGCTTGGCTTGCAACTCCTATTTGCCATTTTTATCCTAAAAACACCTATGGGACAACCGTTTTTTGGAGCAGTAGATACCGTGTTTAAAAAATTGCTTAGTTTTTCTGATGCGGGCAGCGATTTCCTTTTTAAATCATTTAGTACAGGCGTTGTAGAAGCGCCGTTGATGAATTTTGCTTTTCGGATTCTGCCGACCCTAATCTTCTTTTCTTCCCTAATTACAGTGTTTTACCATCTCGGCATTATGCAGTTCATTGTAAAATGGATTGCCCGCGCTATGCAGAAAACAATGGGAACCAGCGGTTCGGAAACCCTCAGTGTTTCAGCAAATATTTTTGTGGGCCAAACGGAAGCACCGCTCATGGTGCGGCCTTTTGTTTCCAAGATGACAAAGTCAGAATTAATGGCGATGATGGTTGGTGGTTTTGCAACCGTGGCTGGGGGGGTTATGGCTATTTATGTGAAAATGCTGGAAGATATCCCTGGGATTGCCGGTCACATGATGGCAGCATCCATTATGAGCGCGCCAGCTGCTCTGGTTATCGCAAAAATTATTTATCCGGAAACAGAATCATCGGAAACCATGGGTGAATTGAATATAACGCTGGAAAAAAAAGACGACAATGTGATGGAGGCGCTTTCCCATGGGGCCACCGATGGAATGAAATTGGCAGCAAATGTAGGTGCGATGCTGGTTGCTTTTGTGGCCATGATTGCTTTGGTAAACGCAATCCTTGGATTAATTGATCTTAGTCTACAGCAAATCCTGGGATGGATATTCAGTCCGCTTGCGTGGACGATGGGTGTTCCCTGGAGTGATGCAGGAACGATCGGAACCCTTATGGGTGAAAAACTGGTGTTGACCGAACTTATTGCCTATGGTGATCTGGCAGAATTACGGAGCACAAATTCTATTTCGGATCGATCAGCCATCATCGCCAGTTATGCCTTATGTGGGTTTGCTAATTTTGCGTCAGTAGGTATTCAGCTTGGGGGGATTGGCGGCATTGCACCTGAAAGGCGCAAAGATCTTTCAAAATTAGCTATGAAAGCTATGATTGGCGGTGCTTTAGCTTCCTGGTTAACAGCCACACTTGCTGGGATATTAATTTGAAATGTCTATGAAGCTATTGATCATGGGTCCTCCGGGTGTTGGGAAGGGGACACAAGCTGGCCGCATTAAGAAAAAACTGAATATTATCCACCTTTCTACCGGCAATATTCTCCGGGGTGAAATAGAAACTGAATCAGATGTGGGTCTGAAAGCAAAAACATTTATGAATAAAGGAAAATTGGTCCCTGATGAAGTGTTACTTGATATTATTCGTCATCGCATATCGCGGCCAGATTGTCAATACGGATATCTATTGGATGGATTTCCCCGCACGCTGGTACAAGCAGAGAGGTTGAACATCATCATGAATAATATCGATCATGAACTTGATGCTGCCATCAGTCTGACCGCTGATGAAAATGAATTGGTAAGGCGGTTGGTTCTACGCGGAAAAGAGTCAGGCCGGAGCGATGATAACCCGGAGGTAGTACGGAAGCGTCAACAGGTTTATTGGCAACAAACTGCCCCATTAATAGATTATTATAAAAAAGAGGGCCTTCTAAAGGAGGTGAATGGTCTGGGAACCATCCCGGAAATCACAAAGCGCATTATGGAAGCATTGGTATAATATGCTAAGAGTTGGATTAACCGGCGGAATAGGATCTGGAAAAAGTGAAGTAAGCCGTTTTTTCAAGCAATGGGGTGCTTACATTTTCCACGCTGATAAGGAAGCTAAGAATATCATCGATACCAATGAAACTGCCCAGAATGATATCATTGCAGAATTTGGGGCGGATATACTGGACGCTGATAATAAAATCAACAAGCAAAAACTCGCCCGGGTAGCCTTCCATGATGAAGATAATCAGCTACTGTTGAACAGTATCGTACACCCCCATGTTTTTCGTGAAATTGATAAGCAATTCGGTGATGTGTCTATTAAAGATATACATAAGATTTTTGTGCTGGATGCTGCTCTTATATATGAATCCGGTGCAGACACTCACATGGATTATGTAATCGTTGTGACATCATTATTACGCTTTCGGACTGAACGGGCCATGAGCCGCGGGAATATGACCCGAGAAGATTTCATGAAGCGGCTGGATCTGCAATGGCCGGACGAAGATAAGGTTCACATGGGTGATTTTATAATCCCAAACAACAGCAGTGTGGAAGATCTGAAGAAAGAGGCCCGGGAAATATTTGATAAGTTGATCTAATTAAATTCTAGCGTATTTTACGTCTCAATGATCTGGGTTTGTCCAGTATCTCTTTAATTATAATAGCATCCTTTAAAGTTCCTGGATTATTCAGCATCCGCACTGCATTAATAGATGTAGATACGGAATGTGTAGGTTGTGATTTGTGACGTGATGCAAGTCTAGATTCAAGGATATGATCTTTGAATGATTCTATTTCTTCCGTGATCGTTTCTAACTCATCCAGTCTATCGATATTCTCCGCGTAATCAGTATCATCTGCATCTTCCATGGCAACAGCAGGCTGACTATCCAAGTATTCTTTTTTCTCTTGCGGGATAGGCTCTTCCGGTTTTTCATCCTCATCCATCAAACCCTTACGTTTCAGAAATTCATCAAGCACACCAAATCCAGAAGCCGGTGGCGTATCCGTATCCCAATCTTCCTGGCTTTCAGTCTCTTTTGTCGATTTAGCCTGCGGTTTCAGAAATTCATCAAGCACACCAAATCTAGAAGCCGGTGGTGTTTCCGTATCCCAATCTTCCTGGCCTTCAATCTCTTTTCTTGATTTGGCCTGGTGTTTTTTCTTCATCCAGCCAAACAGCAGGTAAAGCAATATTAGAAAGATCCAGTTTCCCATTAGATTATAATATCTGACTTGGCATTTAATAGTTGTTAATCATGATCGTGAACCTCTGGTTCAGAAGTCGATCCCTCCTTAGACCCGGCAATGGAATCTCTCATTCCAGTATCAGCCACAATATTTTTCATATTGTAATAGTCAAAAATGCCCATGTTACCTTCACGGAAAGCCTGCGCCATGGCTTTAGGAACTTCAGATTCTGCTTCCACCACTTTTGCTCTCATTTCCTGAGTCTTTGCAATCATTTCCTGTTCTTCAGCAACCGCCATAGCTCTCCGGGTTTCTGCTCTTGCCTGGGCGACACGAAGATCAGCTTCTGCTTGATCCGCTTGCAGACTGGCACCAATATTTTTACCTACATCAAGGTCTGCTATGTCAATGGATAAAATCTCAAATGCTGTTCCAGAGTCCAAACCCTTGTTTAGTACAGATTTAGAAATACTATCCGGGTTTTCCAAGACATCAGAATAAGTTGTAGCTGAGCCAATCGCACTCACAATTCCTTCTCCCACGCGTGCAATAATAGTATCATCAGTGGCTCCTCCTACAAGGCCAGGAATATTCGTACGAACGGTAACCCTGGCCCTTGCTTTCACTTCGATGCCATCCTTCGCTACGGCGGCCAGTGTCCCGGAAGCGGGCGCATCAATCACTTTTGGATATACACTGGTTTGTACTGCCGTTTTTACATCTCTACCGGCTAAATCGATAGCGGTGGCAGTTGCAAACTGAAGAGGAATATTAGCTTTATCTGCAGCAATTAATGCAGCCACAACGTTAACAACGCTTCCGCCAGCAAGGTAATGGGTTTCCAGCATATCTGTTGAAATATTCGTCAGGCCTGCTTTATGAGTGTTAATAACACCATCAACCACCAGCCGCGGCGAAATTTTCCGTAGACGCATTCGGATCAAATCAACAATTCGTATATGGCCCAATCCCAGTGAGACAACCGCCTGGACCCACATGCCCAATGGCACAAAATAAAAGAACAGAATAATAAATAGTACAACAAAAATCAGTAATGCTATTTGAATAACAGGCATAATATTTCTCCTTTTTACCTACTTTGATTTCTCACGAACAACAACCCGGTTTCCATCGACCGATAGAATGGTTACTACAGTATTATTATTGACGAATGCTCCTTCGCTAACAGCAAAAATTCGCTGATCGTTTACTTTAACCCACCCTGAAGGATGCAAGTCTGTATCAGCAACGCCGTCTTCTCCTACTAAATTTTCCCAACCCAAGGTTGTTGTGTACCCTTCATCACGACTCTGGATACTTGGGGAAGTTAAATCCATCCAAAATTTTGTTCTGGTCATAGCCTTGAATAAAATAACTAAACCTGCTATACCCCCAAGAATTCCGATAAGCAGGCCAGTGGTGGCTTGACTCAATACTTCTTCTCCAACAGGGACATCGGGCAACAACAACAAATATAAGCCCCACAGAATCATTACGATCCCGACAATTCCAGGTATTCCAAATCCGGGAATCACCAAGGTTTCCAAGACAAGAAACATTAATCCTGCTATAATAATGAGAAAGTCGGTCATGGTGGCTAATTCGGCAATATATGAAGCTCCCAGTGATAAAATCAGGCAGGTCAGGCCAACCGTACCGGGAACACCCCAGCCTGGACTCTGCAGTTCAAACAAAATTCCGAGAAATCCAAACGTTGTTAAAAGAGATGCCACCACTGGATTAGTTAGAAATCGCACGATGGACTCCGACCAGTTTTCACTTGTTTCATACACAGAAGCACCTGACAGGCCAAGTGAATCAAGCACATCATCGAATGTTTCTGCTATTTTATCTGCCATGCGGTATTTCAGGGCCTGTTCAGTTGTCAGAGTTATCAGGTTCCCCTGTTTTCGGCCCTCAATATCATTAACATACATTGTATCATCGTTGAGAATTAAAAAATAGTTTACAGTCTTAATGGTATCAACTTCACCATCTTCAGTAATATACTCTCGTTTTACTTTCTTTTGGAACTCCAATTCCTCATCCACCATGCCACGGGCTATATCCTTACTGCGGCCTCGCTTTTCCGCTGTAGCAGCCATTTCTTCACGCATATAACTGATGACCTTTTCACTGCCTTTTTTTCCAGACATATCAACAGCCGTAGTAGCACCAATCGTTGCTCCTCCAGTCATATAAATTTTCTCACACGATAGAGAAATAAGAGCTCCGGCAGAAATTGCCCGTTTATTAATAAACGCTACTGTTTTGACCCTTGAGTCCATAATAGCATCCTTGATTTGAGTTGCGGCATCTACCCGTCCACCAAATGTATTGATCTCAAAGATAATTGCATCCGCACTGTTTGATTCCGCTTCTTGGATAGACCGTTCTATAAATGGCGGAAGACCCAGATCAATGGTTCCCTCAATTGGAACTCGATAAACAATCTGGGAATAAAGAATGGATAACCAAACAGTAAGATAAATAAAAACTATTCTCATGTAAGCTAAATTTCACTCTATTTCTTGTAATTTGTCTACAACCAATCCGGTATTTATTCCCTGATTCGATAAGATTTTAACAGTTAAACTTCCCGCTGGCTATGAAAGTTTCAGAACAATTGACATACCAGTTCCTTATGAACCTGAGAAAGTTTATCTCGCAATTGTCAATATCTTCACAATATCACCTGGCTCAATGGCTCGCCAGTTTGGGATATCACCACATACCAAAACGAAAGAATCTAGCTCGGAGAAACCTGATGAGAGCCTTCCCGAATCAATCAGAAGGGTGGATTGAAAATACATTGAAAAACTCTTATCAATTTTTCGCTTATAATTTTATACAATTCTTAGCGTTTCCTGGAGTATGGGAAACCGCTCAATATGATATTCACGGAAAAGATGTGTTGGACGAAGCCCTTAAACAAAAGAAAGGAGTTGTCTTTATTTCTGCTCATTTTGGTGTCTGGGAAATGCTGGGTGTGTGGCTGGGACTTAATAATTACAAACTTGTTGGTGTTGCCCATCGTCAGCGAAATCGAGGTGCAAATAAATTCTTTCAGGAACAACGTGAACTGAGCGGTGTGAAACATATATTTCGGAAGGAACCGCTTGAAAAAATGTACGCTATCCTCAACGAGAACAAACTTCTTGGGCTAGTGAGCGATCAGGATGCAAAGAAAAAAGGTGTCTTCATTGATTTTTTCGGTATGCAGGCTTCCACACCAAAAGGTGCGGCTCTTTTCCATAAAAACACAAATGCTCCTATGATATTTAGTGTTTGTGTTCGAACGGGCTTTCAAAAATACCAGCTGGAATTCCTGCCAATCATTGCCGGAGATGATACAACAGAAAAAATCACCCAAGCATATACAGTAATACTGGAAAAACTCATACATGCCTATCCAGAGCAGTATTTCTGGTTTCACCGAAGGTGGAAAACTAAACCAGAAAAATCAAATTGAACCAAATAAACTGGCAACATGATAATGCGTTGAAAGCTGCCCTAGATATCGTGCTTTCTGGCGGAGTTATTATATATCCTACCGATACACTTTACGGATTTGGTGCAGATGCAACAAATAAGGATGCAATTAATAAAGTGAATAGATTAAAAAAACGAACAGGACCTATGAGCGTCTTAGCTACAGATAAAAAGATCGCTACAAGGTGGATTAATCTTCAATCCCCCGATCTAGAAAAAGCATTAAAAATACTGGGCGGAGCTAAAACTGTGATTGTACCGGTGAACCCAGGGGTGGTCCATGATATTATTCTAGGCTCTGGCCATTCTCTCGGAATTCGTATTCCAAATCATCCGTTTTGTAAAGCTTTATCATCATCATGTAAAGTGCCAATTATCACAACCAGTGTTAACCGGTCTGGAGAACAACCATTAGAAATTCCCCATGACATATCAATAACATTTGGCAATAAAATTAAGCTTATGATCGAAGATGGTAAAATATCCGGAGACGCATCAACAATATATCAATACCAAGATGGTGATTTCATAATCACTCGATGAGAGAAATCAGTATACCTTTACTTTTTTACTGTGTCTTGTTCGGACAAACTGATCGCTGGACCGAATCACTTAATTACCATGCCTACTTTAGTGGAATACATGTAGCAGAAGCAGAATTAAAGATCAGTGAACAACAAATAGGTGGTAAGAGTTCTGTCATTCACATTTTATACCAAGCGAAAACTATATCCGTAACTGATTATATATTCCCAATAAATGATAAAATCAACATAGAGGTAGACTCAAAAACATGGACACCTATTTCCGTAAAAAAAGTCGTTCGTGAAGGAAAATATAAACATGATTCTTTCACTCAATTTCTCCCGGAAGAAAATATTTTTATTTATAAAAAAGACACAATCTCTTATGCCCATCCTGTTCATGATCCTTATTCCCTGATCTACTTATTTAGGAAAAAAACATTGAGCCCGGGAAATAAATTCCAGTTAAACACAATTGATGGCAGAAAAATCACTCAATTGCAATTTGATGTTTCATCCATTGAAACAATCCGTGTCCCCGCAGGTGAATTCGATGCCCTAAAAGTGACTCCTAAACGAACTGATGGAAAACCATTTAAAAACGCAGGACAATTAACAATTTGGTACTCAACAGAAATTGATAAACTTCCTGTAAAAATAAGTATAAAATTGAAATTTGGGTCGCTTAACCTAGAATTGGCTAATGTGGACTAATTCAACAATCTGGAAATATCGTTAAACATCACTGTTACCATCAATAATAGTAGAAAAGCCATGCCCACTTGCTGAATTGCCATACGGGCTTTGATACTTAATGGTCGTCTGATAATACTTTCTATTATAATAATTAGAATATGTCCACCATCTAAACCGGGAATAGGTAGAATATTAATAAACCCAAGATTAACACTGATTAGTGCCATAAATGTGAGTAATGGTGCCCACCCAGCTTGTGCGGATTGTCCTGCTAACTGAGCAATCAGAATCGGTCCACCAAGATCTTTCATCGAAGCAGAGCCATTGCTCAGCATCTCGAAAGTTAAAAAAATCATTCCAAAGCTGTTCATAGTTCCAATATATCCGGATACAACTGCTTGTCCAAGTGTTATTGGGTGGTATACAGATTCCTGGATAATGCCGATAACACCCAAGGTATCAACACCATTTTCTCTGGGAACAATATAATGAGATGTAGTTAATGAAAATTCCATCTCTTTTGTCCCGCGCAATAATGTAATTGTAATTGGGGTGTCAGGAACCTTATTAATAGCGGATTGCAGTTCACTCCACGAAGCAATTGATTCATGATTAACGGTGGTAATTTTATCCCCGGGTTTTAATCCGGCAGCTTCAGCGGGCATATCCGGGCGAACTTCAGCAATTACTGGCTTAGTCAGCACTTCAGGTCTTCCCTGTACATAGGCTATTCCACTAAACAAAACGAAAGCGGTTACTATATTCATGATCACACCGGCACTCAAAACCCAGAGCTTTGCCCAAAATGATTTGCTCATTAATTCATCTGGGGCATGGGTTATTGTTGTATCCATGCTCTCATCAATGGCTCCGGCCATTTTCACATAACCACCCAAAGGTATAAGTGCTAAAACATATTCAGTGGTACTCCCAATCCTCCCGGGGCTAGAAAAGTGAGTTTCAAAAACAGGTCTCCACGAAATCTTGGTTTGATGACGGCGATAAAAGAAAACGCGTACATCCCAGCCATTATCAACAGATTTAAAGGAAATAAAACGAGGGGGAAATCCAATGGAAAATCGTTCCACCCGGACTCCAACAGATCGTGCTGCGAGATAATGACCCAATTCATGGACGAAGATGAGTACGCCCAAAACTAAGATTGTAGCCCAAAGAAAAATCATGAAATATTACCCATTAGTGAAATCTACATTAAAATCGGTTTAAAGTTCCAAATCAGGAATAATTGTTTACGTACAATTTTGTCCACTTGTTTAACACTTTCAAATCATTAAGCGATGGATTTTTTAGCCATTTATGCTTTTCCATCGCATTTTTTATGATCTTTGGAATATCCGTAAACCTGATTTTACCATTCAAAAAACTATACACGGAAAAATCGTTAGCCAGATTCAATACAGCTGGAGCTGTCCCCATTTGATCGATCGCATCATAAGCTAACTTGATGCATGGAAATCGTTCTGAATCTGGTGGCTGAAAAGTCAAATCCCCGCATTCCATAAAATTCAGCCTTTCCCAGGGAGCTTCCGCATGCCGGGGGTACATCAGCGCATATTGTATGGGGACCTTCATGTCGGGCACCCCCAATTGAGCTTTAATAGAGCCATCTTTCAATTCTATCATAGAATGAATGATGGATTGGGGATGAACTACAATATCAACTTGGGATGGATCAAGTTGAAACAGCCAGTAAGCTTCAATTACCTCTAAGCCTTTGTTCATCATTGTGGCTGAATCAATAGTTATTTTTTTTCCCATGTCCCAATTGGGATGGTTTAGGGCTTCATCAACTGTTATATCTCCAAATGTATTGATCGATCGAGTTCGGAATGGACCACCACTACCTGTCAAAATAATTCTACGGACATCCTCCAATGATTCTCCTACTAAACATTGCCAGATAGCAGAGTGTTCGCTATCAACCGGGAATAGGCGAGCTCCGGTTTTTTCCATAGCCTTCGTTATAATATCTCCTGCCATCACCAAACTTTCTTTATTGGATAAAGCAACATCTACGCCAGCAAGTATCGCCTCCAATGTCGGTTCCATTCCTAGGGCTCCTACCAAACCATTCAACATCACATCCACGTCCTTCCTGCCGGCCAAATCTAAAAGTCCTCTCCGACCGGAGCGAACCTCAATTCCATCTACGATCAGTTCAGTGTGAACAATTTCGGCTGCATTTTCATCAGTCATAACCACTGTCTGAGGATGAAATTCACGGCATTGTTCTACCATACGTTCTGCATTGGTATGTGCTGATAAATACACAACATCTAACTCATCGGATAAATGCCGGACGACATTCAATGCATTCACACCAATCGAACCAGTAGAACCCAAGATCGATATTGTTTTTTGCATTAAAAAAAAGCTTTCATGATATAGGTTCGAAATAATTGACTCTCAGGGTGAATTTTAATTCCTGCCCCTAACCGGAACCCCTTAAAAGGTATTATGGCATCAAGATCAAAATATTTGGATTCGCCTTCAATTCTTCCAGGTATTTCCGTTGAGTGATAGTAAGATCTTTCTCTGAAGATATTAGCGCCAGCACCAATACTGTAATTTAAAAAAGACCCCGAAAACCATTTCTGGACATTCATAGTAATAGATGTCAGTCGAAAATGAGCGATCCCCTTTAGATCAACCCGTTGAAATGAGGTTACCCAAGTTTTATTATCCTCATTGCCAAAATAGTACTGGAATCCACTGCCAATTACCTGTGGGGCATCTTTATCCACCTGAAAGCCATATAGTTTAGCAGTTAAAGAAAGATTTCGGGTAATCCGGACAGCTATATCAAGATCCGGTAAGACCCATCTAGTACCATGGATTTTTCTAAAATAGAAAGAAAATCCTCCGTTTATCACCAAGCGATGATTATCATTTGGATCTAACTGCGGATGATTACTAAGCCAGTATGATGAATGAAATGCAATATTACGAGCCGCTTCTCTATTTAAATCATCAAACCGGAAATTCGCTTGCTGAGCAGACAGGATTACACCCGCTAAAACGAGTGTTGTCAGATGAAATCTCATATTATAATTAAATAATGCCCCGCTCACTGGACTGAATAAAATCCAGAATACAGGTTTTATACTTAGAGTCCGGAAAATCGTTTTTTATTTTCGATAGAGAACCTTTCCGGTTTACATCAGACTTAAAATACAGTTTATAAATATCCTTAATAGTTTTTCTTTCCTCAATAGA
>Ga0208113_1001011_pt1 | contig 13680 bp, 12 predicted proteins | sample Knorr_S7_td_NADW_FD_185598 | JGI IMG/M metagenome (GOLD analysis project Ga0208113, IMG submission 185598) | Marine microbial communities from Southern Atlantic Ocean transect - Knorr_S7_td_NADW_ad_2505m_LV_A (SPAdes) (version 2) | ecosystem: Environmental > Aquatic > Marine > Oceanic | place...
CCCAAACCGGCTCCAGTTTATAAAGGGTTAAATGATCCACCAGCCACGAATAACTGATAATCACCAATCCGTACTTGAGTCCATCCCGGACTGTATTGGTAATGCCGGAACTTAAACTGGAGATCATGTCTGCCGGATTGTTTACCTTGATTCCCATTCTTTTGGCCGCAACTATTTCAATCCCGATCAAAACCATAAAGATCGGAATGGAAACCATGAGTGATGAAATATAAAAACTCATTTTGGTATTAGGGCAAACGTCCCACATGAAAATTAAGCAATAATTCCTGTCCAAAGTCCGGATTGAATTGAGCCAGCGTATCGCCATCCAAAGATAAAAATTGGACTTCGCCATTTATTCCGATTTTTTCCGGGGCGCTGTTCAGGTACCACCAATGCCTGGAAATACCATCTTCCATATCATCTTTTAGTAAAAATTGGTAATCACCATTTTTGAGATTTATTGGAAAATTATATTCTGTAGAGTCAGAAAAATTATCTCCGGAATAAAGGACACTTCCATCCAAAACCGAAAGGGTGAATGAATTTTCACGGGCACGATCAACCGTATTCGTTTTGATTTGAAGGGTAAATTCTCGTGGAAAAACAATCGGAAGTGGAATATAAGATGTCATTCGGTCATTAAATGGATTTTCATCTTTAACTCCATTGGGATTTTTTAAATTGACTTCAAAAACACGATTTTTTGAAAGTCCATGCCAATTGGGGATGGGGAGATACACTTCTTCATTCTCCAGGAATAGTAAATTCCCATTCCATTTAAAAAAAGATTTTTTCCTATTTTTTAATCCATAATGGATTTCTAAAGAATGGAGATCAAATTCACCCGTGTTTTTAATGAGAATTCTCGGATTCCCCAAGGTTGGATTAATTCGACTATATTTCCCTTTGGAGATTGGTGCCATGATATCAACAATCTCCGCATCATTCTTGAAATTGGGGGAACCGTAAGAGAATAATTGGTGTGCCATCCTGAATTCACCATCTTTTTCTCCATTGCCAGAATAGGGCTCGATCCCATAATCAATGGCAATAGAATCACCTGCTTTCACAAAAGGAGTGAGTTCAAATTCGTATTCATCCACTTTGGTTCCGGGGCACCAGCCGGCTCGGTCAAAGGGCCATGTCCCGCCTTGGGAATAAATGGGATTATTCCCGCAATCCTTCCATACGTTCCACCGAAAGAGTTCATAACCATTCATATAATAGGTATGGGTTTTACTGTCCCATTCGCAGCAATTCCGCGGACCAAAGTGACCGTGTCCGGAGATCACCGCTTTCATTTTGAAGCCCTTGGCTTCAGGTAAAAGTTGAAGTTTTGTTTCCTTTAGAATCTCGTTATCAGATAATCCTCCGTACTTATGATGACCATACGGATAGATATTTTCAACTTTCAGAATATCCCGCGCCGGCGTTCCTTTAATAAAAAGAAATTTCAGATCCAGCAATTCCTGGTTATTCCCTACAGTAACAAATCTTTCACCTTTCAGAAGCGGTGCATAATCCGTCATATCATAGGTCCATTCCCAACCATCATCACCACCCATGATTAGTCGTTTTCCATAAGGTGTAACAAAACTGCCAATGGAGAAAGTTTCTGTTGAATCTCCCCGGGGAACATCCACGAACGTATTCCAGATGTAGTCCCATTCTCCGCAGGGATATTTATCGCCGTTAGTGGCGGAATCACATTTCAATGTTTGCATCATAATGATCTTCGCCCAGGGTTCATTCGCATCAGGAAACTGGATGATCTGTTTATATTGGGCACCCCAGCCTTCCGGACTTGGTGTTTCCCAGGTGATGGGATGGACCACCAGCGTATCGCCATCCTGCAAGGATTGGGAAAATCCGATAGAAAGGAAAAGGATGAAAAAAGTCGTTTTTTGAAATTTCATGATCGTGATAATGGTAAAATCAAATTAGGTTCGCCCACCATTTTACAAGAAGAAATAAATAAATGCTAATCGATACTCATTGTCATCTTTTTTACAATGATCTGAAAAATGATCTACCCGGTGTTCTGGATCGTGCCCGTGAATTGGGTGTGAACCGATTCATTTGTGTGGCCACCAATATGGAAGATGCCAGGGAATGCCTTTTGCTGGGCGAAACTCACGATAACATTTTTGCCTCTGCAGGGGTTCATCCCCACGATGCGAAAGATGCACCGGAAGACTTTGTGGATCAAATCTATGATCTTATGACTTTTGATTCCATGGTTGCCGTGGGAGAAATGGGTTTGGATTACTTCAGGAATATTTCCGATCCTGAGATCCAAAAAGATGTATTTCAAACCCAAATGGGAATCGCACAGTATTTGAAAAAACCGGTCATATTTCATAACCGGGATGCGGATGAAGACATGATAAAAATATTAAAGGAATTCCCGGATGTTCAGGGTGTTGCACATTGTTTTTCCAGTAATCTGGAAACAGCAAATGCTTTTTTAGATTTGGGATATTACATTTCTTTTTCCGGGAATCTCACCTTCAAGAATAGTCATTTGCCGGAGGTAGCAAAGGAATTGCCATTGGACAGAATTTTAGTAGAAACCGATTCGCCGTATTTGAGTCCGGTACCCCACCGTGGAAAACCCAACGAACCGGGTCGGACGCGATTCGTGGCTGAAAAACTTGCAGAAATTCACAATGTTTCGTTGGAACTGATTGCAGAAAAAACATCAACCAATGCAACGGAGCTTTTTAGGCTTCCTAATTCGAGCCCTGAGCCTGTCGAAGGGTGAAGATATAAAAAAGATAAACGAAAAAAGTGAAAGGTAGAATTATGGAATTGAATAGTTATATGATTAATGGACTAGTAGAAATTGTGCTCCTGGTTATCGGAATATTAATTGCACTTCAAATCAATAGTTGGAATGAAGGCCGAAAAGAAAAACAATTAGAAAATCAATTATTTGAGGCAATTATTAACGATTTAGATCTGAAAAGAAAAGAGCTTGTTGCTGACCTTAACTTTGGAATGAAGATAGTTCAAGATTCTGATAAGATTATGCACACCTGGGATAATGAACGTCGAATTGATTCAACAAATATTAAAAATATTTTGGAAGTTATAGGAGATGATTCATGGTTTCATAATATAAACTCTCCCGCATATATCGGACTCTCAAATTCAGATTTATGGAAACTGTTACCTGTTAGCATCATAAATCAGATTGATGATATATATAGGGCAAATCTTCCTCGGATAAAAGTATTGTTCCAAAAGTCAGGTGAATATGCCACTTATTGTAAACTGAATTTTCTTGCGCCGAATAATTTATTAGACTTGGACAAAAGCTCTGAAGAAATTGTGGAATTGTTAAAAGGAAAGGAACAGGATTTTATTTCGTATTTAAGTTTATTCAGGAATGGGGTTTTTCGTCTGAATGAACGATTTGAACAGTCCACAACATCCATTGAAAAAGTAATAAATAATCTAGAATCATATAAGGATACAGTGCCTGAAATTATGTACGGGTAATGTGGTGCATCTTTCATTATTGAATACCGGGAAAGGAAAATCTCTCAGCGATACTTCGTGTCATTAACTGCAAAATAAAATGAAAAAAACAAACCACCCCTTCCGGAAAAAGTGGGGACAAAACTTCCTTGCTGATGGAAATCTCCTGGATCGAATTGTCCGGACTATTGATCCAAAAAAATCGGATTCCATTCTTGAAATTGGTCCCGGAGAAGGCGCGCTCACCGAACGAATCTTTCCCTATGTAAAAGAGATGACAGCCATTGAGATAGATCCTATACTCATTGAGCATTTACAAAATCAGAAATCATTGAAAAGGTTGAAAGTTGTCCAAGGAGATGTATTACTCCAGGAAATTGAAGATCTACTAATAGGAAACCCGGTTCGAGTGATTGGCAATATTCCTTACAATATAACATCACCCATTATTTTTTGGCTCATTGAGCAATTGGATTTTTGGGAGGATGCATTTATTATGATGCAAAGAGAAGTAGCAGAACGATTATGCGCAAAAGTTGGAACTAAATCTTATGGGAGATTTACCGTCGTAGTGGGGGCCTACTTAAATATGGAGTATTGTTTCACAATTCCACCGGATGTTTTTATCCCAAAACCCAAAGTGGATTCTGCTATCATCCGGTTCACAAAAAAAGAAACACCCATTATTCCCGATGAAAAATATGTCCGGTTCAATAAACTTGTAGCTGATGCTTTTTCTCAAAGAAGGAAAATGTTACGTAATACTCTCAAAGGTTGGGACATTCCTGCAGCCATCCAGGAGAAAATAGATTTCACCCGTCGTCCCGAAACTCTCACCATTGAAGAATTTGCGTCTATGGTTTAAGTCTTGGATGTGTGAGCACAAACCGGTAAAATCGCCGGCTTTTTTAAAGTAAAAATAATTTAATTGAAAAACCACAAACTACACTCTGGAGGTGATTTACGTGGTTGAAGTCCAGGTAAGAGAAAAGGAATCATTTGAACGCGCCCTTCGTCGTTTTAAGAAGATGTGGGAGCGGGCCGGCATCCTTAGGGAAGTTAGAACAAGATCCTTTTATGAAAAGCCAAGCGACGCAAAACGGGAAGTAAAAAAGAAAACCGTTCGGCGTATAAAAAGGCTCGCCAGGATAGAGGCATTGCGGAACGATCCGCGCGCCAGCCGTCAACGTCGTCGCAGACGCCGTAGATAGGCTCCCTATCGGGAAAATCAAAGAAGCCTCGGTTTTTCGCCGGGGCTTTTCTTTTTGGAACAAATTCATTCACTCCCGAATTTCTAATACTTATTTCCTAATCCTTATTCCAAATTCATAATCCATTCAATGTTAATCAGAAGTATATCCGGTGTCCGCGGACTCACCGAAACCCATCTCACGGCAGAATCATCTGTGGTTTACGCCCGAGCACTCCATCAACTTTTACCCGAAGGAGTTATCATGGCTGGGCGGGACAGCCGTCCCTCAGGTGAAGATATTATTCAAGCCATGATGGGTGAACTCACCCAATTAGGTCGAACTGTGATCCAATGCGGAATCGTACCCACACCAACCGTCCAATTTATGGTGCATAACACAGAAGCAGTGGGTGGATTCATTGTTACAGCGAGCCATAATCCCATTGAATGGAATGGCCTAAAATTTGTGCGAGAAGACAGCACCTTTTTTCACCCGAATGAGTGCGAGCGATTGTTTGAATTGGTCGATGCGAATACAGAACTTCCCGATTCTGGAGATCCGGGAATCATCTGGCCGGAGCAGAATGCGATCCAAAAACATGTAATTGCATGTGCCAGCCTGAAATGTATTGACCTGAACCGGATCCAGCGCCGTCATTTCAAGATTGTCATTGATGCAGTAAATGGTGCTGGTGCTCATGCGCTCCCGGTCATGTTGGAATCATTGGGATGTGAAGTGATTGAGATCAACTGTGAGCCGGATGGTGAATTCACCCGTGGAACAGAGCCCCTTCCTGAGAACTTGAAAGATCTATGTCAGGCTGTAACCAGCCATAGTGCTGATGCTGGATTTGCAGTGGATCCGGATGCGGACAGGTTAGCCGTTGTAAATGAAAAAGGTGAAGCACTGGGAGAAGAATACACCTTGGTCCTGGCGGCGGATGGGTATTTAAATGACACCGGAAAAAGTGAAAAATTTGTCGTGAATCTCTCTACGTCACTTGCACTGGAAAAATTAGCCGAAGCCAAAAACAGTTCTGTTACTCGGTCCGCTGTGGGTGAGATCAATGTAGTGAATAAAATGAATGAGATCGGTTCTGATCTCGGCGGAGAAGGAAATGGCGGTGTCATTCTGCGAGAATGCCATTTGGGTCGGGATTCACTTGTGGCAGTTACCATGGTATTAAATCGTATGTCCCAATCGGATGAATCATTAAGTGCAATTCATAAATTATTACCCCAATTCGTAATTGTAAAAGATAAAGTAGGTTTGGAAGGGTTAGATTCGGAAAAATTGATCGAAGATGTAAGCAACCTTTTTGACGATGCAGAAAAGAATACGCTAGATGGTGTAAAGTTTACTTGGGATAATAAATGGGTTCATTTACGAAAATCAAATACGGAACCCATTATGCGGATCTATGCAGAAGCACATACGACCAAGGATGCTCAAGAACTGGTTAAACAGGTCAGATCTTGTTTATAAGAAGAACATCCAATATAGAAAAATTTGATATAAATTAGATGCAACAGAAGAAATCTTATGTTTCTAGATAAACTATTATATGCCAAACCGATTGATCAAATAGGTGCACAAGAGCGAGTGACTCGTCTTTTTTCAAGGAGCATTAAAAAAGATTCCAAAGTTCAAGCCTTGCATCTGGCATTAAGTATGATTGACCTGACAACGCTTGAAGGAAAAGATTCTCCCGGAAAGGTAAAACAACTTTGTTATAAGGCATCACATTTGCACGATTCTTTCCCCGGCTTACCCAATGTTGCGGCTATTTGTGTTTATCCAACTATGGTGGCAATTGCAAAAAAAGCATTGGCAGGTACTGGAATCAAGGTGGCATCAGTGGCAACCGCATTTCCCAGTGGAATGGCAGATATGCATGCCAAACTGGATGAGGTGAAATCCGTCATAGATGCAGGTGCGGATGAAGTGGATATGGTCATTTCCCGCGGGAAATTTCTACGGGGTGATTATCAATATGTATCAGATGAAATTGCCCAGGTTAAAGATGCCTGTGGGGAGACTCATTTAAAAGTGATTTTGGAAACGGGTGAATTGGTCACGTTAGATAATGTGCGGCTTGCCAGTGATATTGCCATGGAATCCGGCGCTGATTTTATAAAAACATCCACTGGAAAAGTTTCTCCAGCAGCCACACCGCCTGTTGTGTTAACTATGCTTGAAGCCATTCGTGATTTTCAAACAAAGACCGGAAAAAAAATTGGCATGAAACCAGCCGGTGGTATTGGTCAAGCCAAGCAGGCAATCCAATATTTAGTTATGATTAAAGAAACACTCGGACATGATTGGCTTTCACCAGACTTATTCCGGTTTGGGGCAAGTTCATTGGCGAATGATGTGTTGATGCAAATTGTGAAACAAACCACAGGTCAATATCAGTCTAAAGATTATTTTTCTATCGATTAGGAAAAAATATAAATATGAATAAAGCACAAACTTGGGAGTACAGTCCGGCACCGGAAAGCACTGACCATATTCAATTAAAAGACCGCTATGATCTATTTATTAATGGCGAATTTGTCCCCGGTGTTGAAGGGAGATATTTCGATACTATCAATCCATCCAACGAGGAAAAAATAGCTGAGGTGGCAGAAGCTGGAAAAGCAGATATTGATAAAGCAGTATCTTCTGCCAGAAAAGCATACGATAAAACATGGTCCAAAATGCTGCCAAAAGAACGGGGGAAATATATATTTCGTATTGCCCGTTTGCTTCAGGAAAGTGCCCGGGAATTTTCTGTTATTGAATCAATGGACGGTGGAAAACCGATTCGTGAATCTCGAGACGTAGATATTCCATTATCATCTGCACATTTTTTCTATTATGCAGGCTGGGCGGATAAATTAGAATATGCTTTCCCGGGAAGAACGGCAAATCCTTTGGGTGTGGCGGGACAAATTATTCCCTGGAATTTTCCATTATTGATGGCAGCCTGGAAATTGGCTCCGGCACTAGCAACGGGAAATACACTTGTTTTAAAACCGGCGGAAACAACTCCGCTTACAGCGATGAAATTGGCAGAGGTTATTCAGGAAGCAGATTTACCACCCGGTGTGGTTAATATTGTTAATGGCGCCGGTGAAACGGGAAAGTTTTTGGTGAATCATGGAGATATAGATAAAATTGCATTCACGGGCAGTACGGAAGTTGGGAAATACATTATGAAATCCGTGGCCGGTTCCGGTAAAAAATACACGCTGGAACTGGGCGGAAAAGCTGCCAATATTATTTTTGAAGATGCAGCGATTGATCAAGCAGTTGAGGGTATCGTTAATGCTATCTTTTTTAACCAGGGACATGTTTGCTGTGCAGGATCACGATTATACGTACAGGAAGGCGTAGCAGAGGAAATAATATCAAAACTCCAAAAACGGATGGAGTCCTTAATCGTCGGGGATCCTTTAGATAAAAATACAGACATCGGCGCAATCAATTCCAAAATGCAACTCAATAAGATTAAAAAGTATGTAAAACTTGGAAAAGACGAAGGGGGCACAATTTATCAGTCATCCTGCCCGCTCCCGGAAAAGGGGTATTGGTTTGCACCCACAATATTTACAGATGTGAGCCAATCCAATCGTATTGTTCAGGAAGAAATATTTGGTCCCGTATTGGCGATTCAAACTTTCCGAACGGTGGACGAGGTAATTTTAAAAGCAAATAATTCACCCTATGGTTTATCCGGCGGCTTGTGGACAGATAAGGGTTCTAAAATTTTCAAAGTAACACAAGACATTCGTGCCGGTGTAATTTGGGCAAATACCTTTAATAAATTTGATCCTGCATCTCCTTTTGGTGGTTACAAAGAAAGTGGCGTGGGCAGTGAAGGAGGCATTGAAGGCTTATCCGGTTACGTGAATTTGGTTTAATTGGTTTGCCGCGAAGAACGCCAAGAACCACCAAGTTAAAAAAATAGGATTGCTTAAAAATAGAGAAATGAAATGAGTAAAAGAATAGATATCCAAAAAACATATAAACTTTTCATTGGCGGGAAATTCCCTAGAACGGAATCGGGGCGATATATAAAATGGACTGATGTCAAGGAGACAACAGTTGTAAACATTTGCCGTGGATCACGGAAGGATTTTCGCAATGCCATGGTTTCGGCGAGGGGCGCTGTTTCTGGGTGGTCTTCCCGCACGGCTTATAATCGCGCTCAGATTTTGTACAGGATTGGCGAAATGCTTGAAGGTCGAAAAGACCAGTTTATGGCGGAACTCACCCTACAAGGTTTAAGCAAAAAACAGGCTGAAAATGAAATTAGTCAATCCATTGATCGACTCATTTATTATGCCGGTTGGGCGGACAAATTTCAGCAAGTCTTTAGTCGAGTGAATCCTGTTTCACTTCCTTATTTTAATTTTACGGTACCGGAAGCCACAGGTGTCGTGGCTGCCATTGCCCCAGATGATTCTTCACTCCTGGGTTTGGTTTCCATTATTGCACCCGTTATCGCCGGTGGGAATTCCATTGTTATTTTGGCTTCGGAATCATTCCCGCTTTGTTCAATCACATTTGCAGAAGTACTTCATTCGTCCGATGTTCCTGACGGTGTTGTGAATATTTTGACCGGATACCGCAATGAACTTATAGAGCATTTCTCATCTCACATGGATGTGAATGCCATCATTTATTGTGGCGATAATTCGGATGATAAAAAATTGGTTGAAACAAATGCCGCATTAAATGTGAAACATGTGATTCATTTCCCGAATCAGGATTGGGCGAAAAATTTACACCAAAGTCCTTACCATATTTTAAAATGCCAAGAGACCAAAACAACCTGGCATCCCATTGGGGTTTGATTGATGGCACATAATAAAGCTGTAGAAATAATCCGTTCTAAATCAGAAGGGAGACACCCCAAAATAGGCATTATTTTAGGATCGGGATTAGGTCCTTTTGCTGAAAGTATAAATAATAAAATCACTTTTTCATATAAAGATCTTCCCGGATTCCCAGATGCCGGTGTAAAAGGTCATGCAGGGCAGCTTATCCTGGGCAAAATAAATGGGACTGAAGTTGTAGTTCTGCAAGGTCGTGCCCATTATTACGAATCGGGCAAACCGGATGTAATGAGAACGCCAGTTGAAACATTAAAAGAGTTGGGCTGTAAAACGCTATTACTTACCAACGCGGCAGGGAGCCTTCTACCGGAAGCACAACCGGGAAGTGTCATGATGTTGACCGATCATATAAATTTTACCGGCGTGAATCCATTATTTGACGAAACGGAGACATCCCGTTTTGTAGATATGGGTGATGCGTATGATCTATCCTTATGTGAACAATTTAGAAATGCGGCAAAAACAAAAAATATCACATTACACGAGGGTGTTTATATTTGGTTTTGCGGACCCAGTTTTGAAACACCTGCCGAAATTCGAGCTGCGAAAATATTGGGTGCCGATGCGGTGGGAATGTCCACTGTACCCGAAGTGATTCTTGCTCGATTTTATGGATTAAAAGTTGCTGCGCTTTCTATTATTACGAATATGGCTGCAGGCATGAGTGATGAAGATTTGAGTCATGCCCAAACAATGGAAAATGCAGCCATGGGTGCAAATGATCTACAAGGCCTATTGGGTGAATTTCTTTTAAACTATGAAACAACATAATTATTCAAACGGAATTTCGACAAGCTCAATAACCGTTTGTTGAGCCTGTCGAAACAAACATAATTACTCCATTATAGAATAACCATGCTTCCCCAGGAAATCATAAGAAAAAAACGAGATGGGCACTCATTAAGCGATTCTGAAATTCAATATTATATTGAAGGCATTGCCAATGGTTCTGTTTCTGAAAGCCATATAGCCGCTTTTTGTATGGCGGTTATTTTTAAAGGCATGTCGGTTGAAGAAACATTTTCTCTCACAGACCAAATGGTGAAATCGGGAGATAAGCTAAACTGGAAAGATTTGGATGGTCCCGTGGTTGATAAGCATTCCACCGGCGGTGTGGGAGATAAGGTTAGTCTCATGTTGGCGCCTATTGTGGCATCCTGTGGAATTTATAATCCCATGATCTCCGGCCGCGGGCTCGGTCACACCGGCGGAACGCTGGACAAATTAGAATCCATTCCCGGGTACAATACAACACCAGACAATTCACTTTTTCACAGCGTAGTAGAAAATGTTGGGTGCGCCATTATTGGGCAAACAGCAAACTTGGCTCCTGCAGATAAAATGATCTATGGCGTTCGCGATGTAACAGCCACCGTAGAATCTGTCCCTTTAATTACAGCATCGATACTTTCGAAAAAAGTTGCGGCAGGATTAGATGGATTGGTCATGGATATTAAAACGGGGAATGGTGCCTTTGCAGAAAACTTGGATTTTGCAAGAAATGTGGGAAACAGCATCATTCAAGTGGCGAAACAATTTGGAATGAAATCGTCTGCAATGATTACGGATATGAATCAACCCCTTGGCGATACCATCGGGAATGCGTTAGAAATAAAAGAACTCATTGATTACTTAACCGGTGTGCGACAGGAATCCAGATTGCACGAAGTGGTTTTGGCCTTGGCTGCTGAAATGTTGGTGGTTGCTGGATTGGTAGATTCAACCGATGAGGGCATTCAAAAAGCAAAAGATGTTTTGGATAATGGTCATGCAGCGGAAACATTTGAAAAAATGGTTTCTGAATTAGGCGGACTTAACGACATTTTAAAAAACTCCGATTCTCATTTTAAATCTGCATCTGTGGTAAAACCCATCCCGGCAAGCCAATCCGGATATGTTTCTGAAATTGACACTCGGGCTGTAGGGCTGGCAGTGGTGGAACTGGGCGGTGGACGTAAAAAAGCCAGTGACTCCATTGACCATAGTGTAGGATTCACTCACGTTTTAGGATTGGGAGAAAAAGTTGAAGCGGGGCAAGCTTTGGGTTACGTTCACGCACAAAATGAAGATCAGGCAAATTTGTCAATTCAAATGGTGAATGATGCCTACTCTATTTCGGATTCTTCATTTTTACAAACACCCACAATTATTGAATATTTAAAATAATTTTTCCTTCCCAAAAATAATATGAATGAACCAAATAAAATAAAACGTGGTGTTGATCTTGAACTCCAAATTGAATCTTTAGCCTACGGCGGCATGGGATTGGCCCGCAAAGATGATTTTGTCATTTTTGTTAAAGGTGGGATTCCAGGCCAAAAAGTGAATGCTCGGATCTATAAAAAGAAAAAGGGATATGCCGAAGCAAGAGTGCAGCATGTGATTACAGAATCACCTAATGCGGTGGAAGCGCCTTGCGACCATTTTGGAACCTGTGGAGGGTGCAAGACCCAAAATCTATCTTATGATGAACAATTGAACCAAAAATCTAATCAGGTGGAAGATGCATTTCATCGTTTGGGTGGATTTCAAGATTTTAAACTGGATCACATCGTTGGAGCAGATCCTGTTTTTAATTATCGTAATAAGATGGAATTCACATTCTCTCCTCATCGCTGGGTATTAGATACGGAGCCGGAAGGCGTGGATAGATCTTTTGCCGTGGGTCTCCATATACCGGGACGGTACGATAAAATTTTAGATATTAATGAGTGTCATATTCAGCCCACCATCGGGAATAAAATTATGAAAGTGGCCAGAGAAGTTTGTTTGGCTCATCCGGATTTAAAACCTTACGACCCAAAAACACATATTGGATTTCTTCGATTTTTAATGCTCCGCTTTGGCGTGAATACGAATCAAATCATGGTGAATCTTGTTACGGCTTATGACGATTTAAATAAATTATCACCCCTGATCGATGCGCTCTTAGAACAAGTACCGGAGATCACATCCATGGTGAATAATGTAAACACCCGGAAAGCGGATGTGGCTTTTGGTGAATTTGAAACGTTGGTATATGGCGAACCTTTTATTCAAGAAAATTTGGGTGATTTAACTTTTGAAATATCCGCTAATTCATTTTTCCAAACCAATACCACTCAAGGAAAACATCTCTATGATGAAGTTGTAAAAGCGGCGGGACTCACAGGGAAAGAAGTGGTATTTGATCTGTATTGTGGGACCGGAACCATTGGACTTTATTTAGCTAAACAAGCGAAGGAAGTCTATGGTTTTGAAGTGATTCGATCTGCTTTGGAAGACGCGGAGAAGAATGCTGTACAGAATGAAATTACCAATGCCATTTTCTTAAAAGCGAATTTGGATACGTTCTTTAAATCGGGACAATTACCTCGAAGAATCCCAAAACCGGATGTGGTGATTGTGGATCCGCCACGGGCAGGAATGCACCCGGACATGACCAACTATTTACACAAATTCAAAGCAAAGAAAATTGTGTATGTCTCTTGTAATCCAACCACCCAAGCCAGAGATGCGAAAGTGTTGGCAGAGAAAGGATTCGAAATAAAGTCGGCAGTCATGGTAGATATGTTCCCACATACACCGCATATTGAGACTGTGGTGTTATTTCAAAAGTAGTTTTAAACACGGAGTGCACAAAGTATTCCATGTAAAAGTTCTTTGTGGTCTCTGTGCCCTTTGTGTTTGAATTATTTTCGGAGTAAAGCTTTTGAAAAACGAGAATTGGGTATATCTACATCAAAGGCAATTTCGTCAATGATCCATTCTGTTCCTTTGCTGTTTCGTTTGAGTTCATCCTTAAAAATAAACCGGGAAGGGAACCATCGTCCCTGCACCTTTTTGATGCCATCCATGGTGGATGTTTTTAACAACTTTCCACTTTTTGCATAGAGTTCTTCCTTCATGGGTAATAGGTATTCCTTATCGATCCATGCCCGGCGCTTGGGATAAGACAACCCTTTCACTTTTGCTTCAAGAAGCATAATCCAATGATCTCGCCCGTCAATTTTCACAGACCCTTCCAATGTTGCTTCGTATAGTTCAATGAGTGGACGATCTTCCATCATATCATTGTAGGACATGTCTGAGCCCATGACCGATTGACGCAGCATGTGTCCAGAGATCTGGATTACTCG
>Ga0208113_1001012_pt1 | contig 13680 bp, 13 predicted proteins | sample Knorr_S7_td_NADW_FD_185598 | JGI IMG/M metagenome (GOLD analysis project Ga0208113, IMG submission 185598) | Marine microbial communities from Southern Atlantic Ocean transect - Knorr_S7_td_NADW_ad_2505m_LV_A (SPAdes) (version 2) | ecosystem: Environmental > Aquatic > Marine > Oceanic | place...
AGTAAAGGGTTTGGGATTCCATTGGGAAAAGTTCCATCTGGTTCATGGTTCAATTTAACAAATTCAAAGGGCAACAATTCCTCAATTAAATCAATGACTGGACCGGCACAACCGTTGCCTGCGTTAACCACTACTTTCAAGGGTCGTAATTGTTCGACATCAACAAAACTAAGTATTTTCTTGATGTAGTCTGGTCTGATGTTTTTTTGTGTTACTGAGGGACTATCATCAGACAATTTTATAGTTGATTTTTGCGCCAATATTTTTATCTCTTGCAATCCAGAATCCATGCTAATTGGTCTCGCTTCATGGCCTACAATTTTCATGCCATTGTAATCTGCCGGGTTGTGACTTGCAGTCACCATGATGCCACCGTCTGATCCGATAAAATTGGTGGCAAAATAAACTTCTTCGGTCCCACACAAACCAATATTAACGACTTCGGCCCCTGCTTGACTGATGCCATGAGATAGGGATTCAACAAGCTCTGTGGATGAGTGCCTAACGTCATAGCCAATTACTATGGTGGAGGCTTGGAGATACTCGGTAACTGCAAGACCAATTAGAAATGCAATGGATTCATTGAGCTCTGAGGGGATTTTACCGCGAACATCGTATGCCTTGAAACAGACAAGTTCACCGATTTGATCAGGGGTTTGGGTCGGCACTATGGATTAATGTTCTCTTTTCCCATCAAAAACACAAACAAACTCTAGAATTTCTTGGCCACTATTGTGCACCCGATGAAATTCGCCGTCTTCAATCAGAACAACATCCCCTGCCTTGACCTCAAGTGTTCTTTCATCTATTTCCATTGAACCTGAACCCTGCATAAAAATATAAACTTCTTCCTGACCAGGATGCTTGTGTCCTGTGGTACTGTGACTGGGATTAAGATAGGTGGTACTGGCAACTAAATTGTTCAGTATGTTGTTGTCTGTGACAACGTAACGTTCATCTTCTTTAACAACATTCCAACCTTGATTCTTCTCTTGCATGTCTAACCTCTATATTGGTGCACTGTAATAGTCAAAAAATAAGTACATAATTACGGTACATATTATCAAAGTAAGAATCATCACTGGCAGCCCTTTCTTTGCCCACATAAGTGGGGTTATCGCTAAATCTGGGTTGCCTTCCTTCCTTGCTAATCTTTCGGATACCGTCACTATATAGACATTGGCAGTGGAACCAATGTGGGTACCGTTGCCCCCCATGCCAACCCCCAATGCAAGACACCACCATAGGGCGGCAACATTAATGCCTTGAGCTTCTATGGAAAGAATGATTGGGATCATGGCTGCGGTAAATGGTATGTTGTCAATGGCTGCTGACATTATGGCTGCAACCCACATCAAGACAATGCAAGCTAGCATAAAGTCATCTTTGACAAAAGGAATGATAAATTGACCAAGATACTGGAGAAATTCACTGTTCTCAACGCCTCCAACAATCATAAACAATGCAATAAAAAACATTAGCAACGGAATTTCAACTTCGTGCATCACTTCTTCGAATTCAAGACTCTTTGCCAGTAAACTCAAAATAATCAGTCCCACTACTGCCACCATCCATGGCTCCCAATGTATTTGGTTATGGATAATAAAAAGCACTACCATCAAAGCCAAAACTAAGAGTGACTTATTCCATAAGCTTTTATCCTTGTATGGGATAACATCGTCAAAGGTACCTTCTGCTTTTTTATCAAGATCAGATTTAAACAACAGCCTGAGAAAAAATAGAGTCGCCAACCAAGCTACTAGAACAATCAAACCCATTTTTTCCACAAATGGAGTGAAAGCAATATTTGCAGCGGAACCAATCATCAAATTTGGCGGATCGCCAACAAGCGTAGCGACACCTCCTGTGTCAGACAACAATGCAGCTGCCATTAAATATGGTATGGCATTGACTTTCATTTTTTGACAAATTATCACAATTAAAGGCCCAAAGATCACAACCGTCGTCACGTTGTCTAAGAGAAGTGAAATGACCGTAACGGCTGTGCCAAGCATTGCCAGCATCAGAAATTGTCTGCCTTTTGCAATTGCACCTATCTTTGTGGCTAGAACCTCAAAACCTCCTGTTTTAATCATGATGGCGACAATTGCCATCATCGCTGCCAATAAAAAAACGACGTTCCAATCCACAGCTTCGAAAGCTTGCTCAGGGTTGTAAAAACCATAAGATTGCCCAACGACCAGCATCGTCAGTGCTCCAAGCATTGCAACTTTGACACGCGAAAACCCGTGGAGTGTTTCGGTAAAAATACCGATAAAACTCAAAGCCAGAATGATGCCGGAAACCATCATGCCTTCATTCATTTCAATCAGGTGTATGGGGTCCATAAATACCTCGGTTTGATTACAGAAACTATTCTAATACAAAAAGATTAAAGAGAAATCACATATTTTCAGAAAAAACAGATCAGTTACTAATGGATGGTGACATCTGATTTTTTCTTCAATTTTTTAAAATATTCTTCGTGGTCCTTCAATTCTTCAACACTCGGCTCAACAGTTATGATTTTTCTTGTGCTGATGTCAAAAACCGAAGTGTAACTTGTTTTGTATTCACTGAATGTTTGGTCAAGGTTGAAAAATCCTTCTTGGCCACCTGTCATCAGTAAAAACACCTGTGCCAATAATTTTGCATCTATCAATGCTCCGTGAAGATCCCTGTTGGATTTGTCCACACCGTATCTGGAACAGAGTGCATCCAGACTGTTGCGTTTTCCTGGATGAATCTTGCGGGCCATTGGCAAGGTATCTTTAATCTCACATATCTCATGCAATTCCTTGTTATGCCCAGCCAAGACTAATTCACGATTAATAAAAGCGGTATCAAAGGGTGCATTGTGCATGACCAGGACTGCGCCTTTGATGAAGTCCAGGAATTCCTGCATTATTTCTTGAAATTCAGGTTTATCGGCTACAAATTCATCGGTAATGCCATGAACGTGGATGGATCCGGGATCAATGTTTCGTTTTGGGTTGAGGTAAGTTTGAAAATTGTTGTCGGTGATTTTTCTATCGACAATCTCAATTGCACCGATTTCAATGATTCTATGTCCCGCCTCAGGAGACAGTCCTGTTGTCTCTGTATCAAGTATTATCTGTCTCATCGCTTTACAATTATTTCATCAACACCTTTATTGGCCAATGCATCAGCACGTTCATTCTCCCGGTGTCCTGAGTGCCCTTTAATCCAATGCCATTCAACTTCGTGCATAGCAGCCAACTGATCAAGTTGCTTCCATAAATCAGAATTTAACACCGGTTTTTTTTTGGCATTTCTAAATCCGTTGCTTTTCCACTTGATAATCCACTCGGTAATACCCTGCTTGACATACTTAGAGTCGGTATAAAGGTTAACTCTACACGGGCGTTTTAAGCTTTGCAGGGCTTTGATGGCTGCTAAAAGCTCCATTTGGTTGTTGGTTGTGTGTATCTCTCCCCCATACAACTCCTTGGTTGCTGACTCACTTTTTAGGATGACCCCCCAACCTCCAGGTCCTGGGTTATGCCGGCAGGCACCGTCGGTAAAAATATCAACCTCATTCATACCGTTGCTCTACCCATCGAGTCGGCCAAAGAGCCGGTTTGTTTTTTGCCTTTAATAAATTGATTTTCCAAGGTCAATGGGATAATTTCTTTCCTAGCAACAATCATATAACAAGCACATAAAAATGGATTGAGTATCTTATACGTTAAAGGCAATTCATGTCTTTTTCTCAATGGTATTATCGCATGAAAATAATGGATTTTCTCCACCCTAAATCCCAGGTGAACAAGCCAGTGAGTATACTGATTTGGAGAAATTAAACGTTGAATGCCAGGTAAAAAATTTTTTCCTGAAAACAAGTGCCTGGCCCCCCATAGACTTGCTGGATTAAAACCCAGTGCAATCAGTGACCCACTTTCGTTTATTGTATTAACGCATGAGCTCAGAATCTCTAGGTGATTGTCACACTGTTCTAAGGTGTGGGGTAAGAAAACCACATCTATGGTTTGATCTTGCAACGGTAGGCGGTCTAAATCTGCTACCAAAGCTACTTCTCCGAATGAATGTGTTGTAATCAGAAAACGATTTTTAATCGGCGTGTTGTCAGTAAAAGTATTGCTGTGACCCCAAATGCCGAGTTGAAGAAAATAATTCCCAAAGCTCGAAATCGATAAGTCTGAGAAGGCTTGTTGCTCGTCTCTAATCAATCGAGAACCAATGGAGTCCAATAACCAAAGAGGTTGCATGCAAAATAATCCCTGTAACTTTTACCTAATAGGATAGATGATTTTGATGTAAAATATAACAGGTTGCAATTCGACTGATGGGGCAGAATGGAATCAAAACTTGGAGTGTAAAGTGGGATTTCTTGCAGAAAAGAAAGCGTTAATTACCGGTGTAGCAAGCAACAGGTCAATCGCTTATGGCATCGCTCAGTGTATGGCTCGTGAAGGAGCCGAGCTCGCGTTTACGTATCAGAATGAAAAATTACAACCCAGAGTGGAGAAAATAGCAAAAAGCCTGGATTCTGAAATTTGTATTCCACTTGATGTTGCTGAGGATGAACAGATTGACCAAGCCTTTAGGGTGCTTAACAGTCATTGGCAGGATCTGGATATCTTAGTGCACTCAATTGCTTTTGCCCCCACTGAAGAATTCAAAGGCACTTACATTGATTCTGTTACCAGAGACGGGTTTAAATTGGCTCACGAAATCAGTAGTTACAGTTTTGCAGCCCTTGCAAAAGCAGCCCGACCCATGCTGAATGCCAACGGGGCACTGCTGACCCTGAGTTACCTGGGCGCGGTAAAATCAGTGCCAAATTACAACGTCATGGGACCTGCCAAGGCCAGTCTGGAAGCCAATGTTCGATTCCTAGCTGCTGATTTAGGATCGGATGCGATTCGAGTCAACGCAATTTCTGCAGGGCCAATCAAAACACTGGCAGCTGCAGGTATAGGTGGAATCAGGGATTTATTAAAGCATGTTGAGTTGATGTCTCCATTGCAACGCAACATCACCATTGAAAACGTCGGCAATGCCGCGGCCTTTTTATGCTCTGACTTGGCTGCTGGGATTACCGGAGAAATACTCTATGTAGACGGGGGTTACCACAATCTAGGAATGACTTTTGAAGTCGATTGAGGCCATCCCCTGGAAAAGACTTTATAAATCGTAAGCATCACTGAAGAGATTTGGGTTGATCTCGACTTCAGCATTTTCCCTCAATTCCTTTGTAAACGAAGCCATCTCATATGTGCCTAATTGTTCGGCCAGTGCAATTTTTCCTGAATCCCGTTCTTGGTCGTTGTAGCTATCCAACCTGCCTGAATTGAGTCGGAGCACCTCAAACACATAAACGTCTTCGCCCGTGGCAACGGTACTGTAATGATTGCTACCAATCTTGTTTTTTAATGTTGCAAAAACCACATCCATTACCGCTCCGGGTAAAGCATCATCATTTCGCTTGAGTTCATTGAATTCTTTCAATTCAAGCTGGTACAGATCCGACAATTCTGTCATTGTTTTCCCTGATGAAAGTAACCCCAACATTTGTGCAGCTGTCTCATTTGCAATCTCAATTGAGTTTTGTGCTGTCAAAAGATTTTCTATCTCATCCTCAACCTCACTGAAGCTCTTCGTCTTAGGCAATCGATGATTAACGACTCTTGCCACAACAATTGAATTGTTAAATTCATACACCGGTGTGTTCTCAGACTGTTCAATGGAAGATGGGCTGAACAATATATCGATCAGTTCAGGCTGTTGATTTAAAAACGAAGAGCCCTCTCTTGTAATCGCTGAGATGTGATTCACTTCCAAGGCCAATTGATCAGCAACGGTATCTAATTCGTTGTATGCCTGCAATGCCAAATCATCCAGTTGTTCTGCTAGATCGTAAAGACGATCTTCCGCCAGTAACCGTGAATACTCGTCGGTTAACTCCTCTTCAATTTCTGCAAACTCTTTGCTTCTTCCTTCTTTCACATCGTCCAGTCTAATAATGTGATAGCCGAACTGGGTTTTCACCGGATCAGAAATCTCGCCGATCTCAAGCGCAAACAACACCTGATCAAACTCAGACACAAACAAACCAGGCTCTGCCCAACCCAAATCGCCTCCATTTGCAGCCGAGCCACCGTCGTCGGAAAATTCCTCTGCCAATTCTTCAAACGACTCGCCGTCTTTGATTCTCAGTAGAATGTCTTTGCTTTGCTCTAGAGCTGCATCTTCGATCACTTCATCGTCAAACGAGATCAGTATGTGGCTTGATTTTCGTTCCTCGTTTGACCTAAATCGATCGAGATTTTCTTTGTAGTATTGCTCCACATCCAAGGTTGAGAATTCGATGGACTGAGCAATGTCTTCAATGTCAATGGAGAGAAATTCAACATCGATTTCTTCCTCGGTCATAAACGAATTTATATTTTCCGTGAAGAAAGCACTGACTTCCTCTTTGTCCAAACTGACCTGATCGGCAAACTTGCTGCTGGGAATCAACAGGTACTGGCCGTCTCTTTCTTCCATCTGCAACTCCACAAACTGCCTGAATTCGGAGGGCGTAATAAACGACGACTCAATCAATCCTCGTCTTAATTGATTGATTTGCAATTCGATCCTCAGATCGTTTTCATATTGAGACTGGCTGACCCCTTGGCTGGACAAGATTGCCTGATAATTCTCGCGATTGAACCCCTCACCAAGCTGAAAATTAGGGTTAGTGGTAATTAACTCTGCAACATATTCAGGGCTCACCCGATAACCTTGAGCATCCACGTAATCGTTCAACAATGTTTTCATGATCAGATTTTCAGTTGCAGATTCTTGGATAGTGAATTCGAGATATTCTGGAATTTCATCGCCAAAAATTTCCTGAAATTGCAACAACTGATTGGTGTATTCTTCCCGATAGTCAATCAGGGTAATCTCCTTATCGTTGACGGTAATAACGACGTCTTGTTCAAGAGGCGTCTGGTTCATGTTGCCAAAACTGATCACCAATGCGATTGAGATTGCTCCAATGATCAAACCTGCAATCCATCCAGTAAATTTTTCTCTAATGGTTTCTAGCATATTTTTTTAAGTTATCCTCCAACTAAGTGGCGGAGTGGACGGGACTCGAACCCGCGACCCCCGGCGTGACAGGCCGGTATTCTAAACCAACTGAACTACCACTCCCCACTACTTTTTGAAGCCTCAGAATCCTAGGCAATTATACTTTGAATTGAATTTTTTGGGGGATTTCTTTAGGAGAATGGTGGAGCTAAGCGGGGAAAGTTGGAACCGCTTAATGCTGTTTTTTAACAGAAATTAGTTTTTGATTCTTTATTTTCTTCCACTTTCTTTCTCTAAAAAGATTTTTGATAGGCTAAATTAATTGAGTGACTACGTTCCATTTGAGGGCCATTAAGATTTTGTTTAACTGGAATCACTAACTCTAAACCGATCCTATTTCCATTACCAAAGCTTATCAATCTATTCATTCCTAAAGCAATCTCATAAGTCTGGCCACCATAATTCGCAGGATTAGAAGTTTGTACTGGAGCCATAATTATAATATCTCTTCCTTCTATTGGAGCTTGATCAATGAATGTGCCCCTTAGAGACCAAGATAATTGATCAGATATATCTTTACTGACCCAAATATTTACAGTGAGACTATTGCCAAAATTCCATTCTTTTTTGTTGATAGCTTGTTTATGTCTGATTTGACTTCCATAACCCCAACCGACATTTTTTTTGACAAACGTCATTGCGGAAATAAGCGAGGTTGATTTGTCACCAGTTTGCATTGAATATGGAAAACGAATATTCATCTTCATATTCATAGGATTTAGAACTTCACCTTGCTTATCACTATCGCCAATGGACTTCTCTAAACCAATTTCTGCATGCAATTTATAAGCTTGGGTTTCTTTTATTTTTATAAGAGAAGACAACGAGAAATTTGATAAATCCGAAGTTTGACTTCTAAAAGACCCTAGAAAAGATCGGTTAGCCATAGCGCTATAAGTGTTCATATTCATCTTTTTTTCCACATACATTGCCATCACCATCAACGTATACCTATCACTTATCCCATACATCCCTCCGAGCATCGTCATATTTACATCCATATTTTCTGGAACAACGCTTAATTTAGAAGGCATAGCCCCAATATTATAAGGATTGGGTAAAGAAATTATTTCATAATCTGAGAGCTGTTTTCCATTACTACTATTATCTTTCATGCTCACTCTCTTGCGATTAATAGAGAACATAAATTCTCCTTTCTTGTGATATTCACCCCCCATAATACCGATAGGAGCATGATGAGAAGCTTTATGCAAAAGATGCTCCATATGAGATTCTTTCATATCAGTCTGACTGTGCATTTCATCTTCAGAATGAACATTTACAGAAATAGAGAAAACTAACATAAAGAAAAAATGATATTTATTTAGAACTCTTTTTTTCATAATTAAAACTTTCTTATAATAACTGTACATTCTAGTCATAATATTGGAGGAATCTGTATCTTTCTGGCCAAAAAAATATAGTTTCTACTATCTTGTCTGAAACACCATACTTTTCACTAGCTTCATTGCACAACATCGGTTATTATTTGCGACCATTTTTTATTTAAATGGGCCAACAGCGGTTTATCACTCAAAGATGGATAAATACGTATGTGGAGAAATTGATTGTCCTGAGGCGTGTGTTCATAAAACCTCTGGATATTAATGTAAATGAAGGTAATACCTTTCAATATAAATGAAGTTAACACTTCACAATTAGAGGAAAAAAAATGGCAACAGGAAAAGTAAAATGGTTTGACGGCGCTAAAGGGTTTGGATTTATTGCATCTGATGAAGGTGGTGACGATGTGTTTGCACATTTCTCCGGCATTAAAGCCGAAGGACATGCAACGCTCAAGGAGGATCAGGTTGTGACATTCGATATCGAGAAAGGTCCCAAAGGACTACAAGCAATTAATATTGTTTAATTAGGTCCACCTTAGGACCGGGTCATTTAGAAAAAATTTATTATGAAGTTTAATGGAATAACTTCTAATAATTGATAAATCTATTTTGAAAATAATTATTAGATAGTATCTCTATACTTGTGAAAATAATTTGAGTTACGCCAAAAGTTACGCCAGTTACGCCAGTGTTATAGGTACTGCGTGATACTCCGTTAAGTTAACTGGCAGTTATACTTAACCTATTTAATTTGAAGCAAAACCCCGTGAGCGTTAGCTATACGGGGTTTTAAATGATTAAGAGCGGTCTGGGTGCTGACGGGATCGAACCGCCGACATTCGCCTTGTAAGGGCGACGCTCTACCAGCTGAGCTAAGCACCCAAGTCCAGTCTCTATGTGTTGCTGTATCCGTTGTGTAATAACGATTCCACCATCTCATTCACATCGCGATAATACATCATCTTTAAGCTTGTTTCTTCTCTTATGTTATTCAAAGCCTTAGAAAAGTTACCAAGTCCTCCTGTATGGGGTTACATTCAGAAAGCAATTCTAAATGGATATTACTTAAATGAAGAATTAAGAATAATGCCAAAATCAATTTCAACTGTAGCAATTGGAGTAAAAAACCTAAACACAGTCCTTAATCTTTGGGTTACCGCTGTTCTATACCGGTAAGTTGCTCGTCGTCGAGCTGCTCCTCGATCGTAGCTTGGATCCACTTGACGTAGTTCGGGTGCTCTGACAAGCCTTTAGCCGCAAACGTATAGTCGAGACCCCTAAGATCCTGGCGCACGTGGGCCTGGAAACCATGACTCGCCGTGGAACATATCACGACGATGGCTTCCTTACCAGCACGCTGGGAGCTAGTGATCCAGCGACGTAGCTTCTTGACGTTGGAAGCACGGATCGGTGGATATGCGTCATCCTGAATATTGATGATCTTGACATCGTGATAATCTGTCTTTGCCTTGAAGCGATCCACATGCACTTGTGTAATTGTAAGATCAAGCTCATTGTCTTCAAGGTCTTCAGGGCCGTGGGCAACTATCATGACGACTTCGTTTTCCGGATTGGTACTGACCTCGGCCGCGTAATCTAACAGGATTTCCGTAATTAACGGATGGCTATTAAAATGTGCCGCCATGATGAGCCGGGCACCTGTGCTGACCAGCGGCACATCGAGATACGAATACTCATCTTGCATCTTAAAAATATACCGCCATTGTCGCGTTAGGGTGTTGTGTTCAGTAACCGCGGTCGGTACCAAAATAATGGTTGTTGCACCGTGGTCTACTAGATCGTCGACCGACGACTGCAACTGCGAGGACATCATCATTGCCATACCGAAAGACACCGCAGTTGGCCAACGTTTAGCCACTGGTGCCAGAGCATTGGTGAACATGCGGTCACTGTTCTCCCCAACTCCATGAGACAGAATCAACACGCCTACGTTGCCAGTTAGCGATTGATCACTGACATACCATTCATAGTTCGGTCCCATCAGCGCCATGTTCATACGTACCTCAACATCGGTCAGAGCCCGGTACAATGCGATCTTCTCACGCAGCCTCGCCAACATCTCATCGTCAACTTCATGCTGAGCATGGTCAGGGTTAAGTCTCCGACCATCGACATCCATGACTGGAATTCCAGTTTGCTGGTGGGAATGGTGATGATCAACTCTGGCCTTCTCTGCGGCAACTGTTAACTCAGCTCCGGCAAGGGCAATTGAGGTGATCGCCAGTGCCACCAATATTTTTCTGACACCATTCATAACAGCTTCTCCCGGTTTGCAGAGCGTGCGACCGATAGTCTTCCATCGACAATATTCAGTACTTCAGTTGCTGATTCCAGCATCGAATGATCGTGGGTCACCATCAGGGTCGCTACTCTGTGTTCACGGCATTCTGTAGCCAAAAGCTCAACAATCTGTTGACCGCGAACCTGATCAAGCATCGATGTCGGCTCATCGACAAGTAGGATATCTGGGCTGGTCATCAGTGCGCGAGCGATGCCAACGCGTTGCTGTTCTCCACCTGAGAGTTGGTTCGGTCTACGATCCATGAGGTTTGCGATGCCCACTTCGTCGAGCAGAGCCAGTGCGCGTTGCCGGTCCACCTTAGTCGGTCGCCGCCCTTGCAGATGTACTAGCAGTAATAGCTGATCTATTGCGGTAAGTGCAGGTACCAGATTCGACTGTTGAAACACGAAGCCGATTTGGTCCCTCCGAATTCGAGTACGTGCCGCCGGCGTCAGGTCTGAAATCACGACACCATCGATTGATACGCTGCCACCAGTGGGAGTTCTCAAACCACCGCAGACAGCCAATAGGCTGGATTTTCCAGCGCCTGAAGGTCCGACGACGGCAGTCAGAGAACTGGGCTTCACATTGAACGAGACGTCGTCCAGTACGGTGACACGTTGATTACTCTCACCCAGAACCAGCTGTACATGCTCAACGGTCAAGCTCATTGTTCACGTCCCAGTGCGACGATAGGATCGATTTTCATAATCAAACGTAGCGATAGCGCGCTGCCAAACAGGCCCGCAATGATCAACATCACAGCAGAGGCCATGACTGTTTCGGGTACCAGCAAGTACGGAAAGCCACTCCCTTCCATGAGACGACCAACCTGGATGGCAGCCAGCGTACCGATCACAGTCGCGCCTATCATCAACAACAGCACCTGGCCTAGTGAATCCTTTAATAAGTATATGTTTGATGCCCCAAGTGCCTTGACCAGCCCAATCTCCTTAGTTCGTTGTAGTGTCCATACAGAAAAAAACGCACCCATGACGACAGCCGAGATGACAAACAAAAACGCCTGGATCATCTGCACGGTGCGTACTTCTTCGACGTAGCCGGTGGAGGCTTCGTAAGCAGCGGTCTTGTCAATCGTTATCGTACCCAGGTCTTCATCAGTGGTTTGCAGTTCCCCAGGCAGCGTGTCAGGTTTGATTTGCAATGCAATTACGCTAGCGTAGTCGAACAGAATTGATGGCAGTTTCTCACCTGGCGGCGGCCCACCTGGAGGACCGTAAGTCGCCTCCTGCCACTTGGGCAACAACGTGTAGATAACTGGGACATGACCGATGTAATGCTCATCAGTTACACCAATGACCTCTAGTTCAGTTAGTACCCGATCTAGTATGAGAACGTCCCCGATATCGATACCTTTTTCGACCAGCTTACTGGCAATCACCACGCCATTTTCAAGCCGCCCAAGTTGTTCACCTCTGTTTACTGCCGGTTCGAGAAAGGAACCCGGTTCAATACCCCAGAGAACAACCTCATTGAGTGGCAGATCATCTTTGGTTCGAGCATTAAACATGGTATGGCCAAGTGGCTGTGTATCGATAACCGAGGGATGTTCCCGCCAGCCTTCCCACATCTCGCGATCGACCATACTATTACGGTAACTTGGTTTATCGTTGTATTCAAAGGCGATGTGTGAAATATCCAGTGCCATCAGTGCGGATATATTGTTACGAATCAGGCCGGTTGATAGGCCGCTAAGTATTGTCAACAAAAACGCAATCAGTGCGACGACCGTAGCCATCAGTAAAAAGCGCCCCTTAGCAAAGGTCAGATCACGTAACGCAATGAACATCAAAATGCTCCGTATGGATCAGACATGTCTGTCAGTTATTTTGTTTATATAATAACTCCCTTATTATCAGAACAATCTAACCCATTTATTTTGCTTTTACACTAATGAAATCTATGTAACATCAATTACAGGTCAATGGATTGGGTAGAAAGGGATAGTGGTGCCAACCAAGCAGATGGAGTTGCTGTCCTATACCGCTTTAAAGTAAAGGCTTTCGTTGTAAAAATGGTATCAAACTAAAAAGGAGGACGTCGTTTTGTAAGGGCGACGCTCTACCAGCTGAGCTAAGCACCCGTGTCCGTTCTCTATAAGTTTCTAAATATTTTATCTGCAACGAATTCAACAACGTTTTCACCAGGCGATGATACATCATCTGTTAGCCTGTTTCACTAATGTAACATCAAAAGTAACATCAATATTTATGTAATTATCTGCGTATTCTGTTATTTCTTCGTCCATAAAGAAGTGAGTATATCTTTCTAAAAATACATTTAAGAGAGTATCCTTAATGAATGAGGGATTGAAGTCATGGTAGCCATAAAAGATATAGAGTGTATGTATTGTAAAAAATCATTTGCAATCGAAGAAATACATAAATCTGGATATTGTAGAGAGTGCATCGATAAGCTCAGAGTAATGTATAAGGATGTTGTAATTCCTTATACTCCTGTAGATGAAAAAATAAGAAAACAATGGAAAAAACGAAGATTACAGCAACTAGGAATTTGGCGTGACAAGTGAGATGAACAAGGTATATTAAAGACATGTTGGAACTTATTATTCTCATTCTTTTTATAGTGGGTTGTTGTGTGGCTGTTTCCTTGGCTCTATCAGCATGGCTCATTTGGTCCATTTGGATCGTCTTAATCGTAGGCGCATTAGTGTTTTATGGTTTTTAACTCATCCTATTTCTAGGATTGGTGAAAATATGAAAAACAATAAAGAAGTTTATTCTATTTAACAATCTGATGACTTCTTCCAAAGACAATACCAATCAGCGTTTAAAACTCCTCACTTTCCCCAGTCAGCCTCAATCACCCTAGCCGCCTGTGGCGGCGGCGATGGCGGTGTGCCAATAGTCCAACCCCCTCCTGCCAATAGAG
>Ga0208113_1001014_pt1 | contig 13664 bp, 6 predicted proteins | sample Knorr_S7_td_NADW_FD_185598 | JGI IMG/M metagenome (GOLD analysis project Ga0208113, IMG submission 185598) | Marine microbial communities from Southern Atlantic Ocean transect - Knorr_S7_td_NADW_ad_2505m_LV_A (SPAdes) (version 2) | ecosystem: Environmental > Aquatic > Marine > Oceanic | place...
AATGTGCGAATCGTAGCCGCAACGCAAAAAGACTTACCCGCAATGGTGCAAGAGGGGACATTTAGAGAAGATCTCTATTACCGAATTAATGTTTTAACCTTAGAGATTGCTCCATTACGTGATAGAAAAGCTGATATTGGCCCGTTAGCAGAGCACTTTATTCAAAAGTATGCCCAGCAAAATGGTCATTCTGTGCCAGTGATGTCTGAAGATTGTTTACGCTTTTTACAAGATTATCCATGGCCGGGTAACGTACGCCAATTAGAAAATGCGATTTATCGTGCGGTATCTTTATTAGATGATAACGAATTGCGTATTGAGCACTTGCAGTTACCAACGTTTACCCATGATCTAGGCTATCTCGAGTCTGATTTTGAGGGAACCTTAGATCAAGCGGTAAAACGTTTTGAGGCGACTTTACTTCGTAAGCTTTATCCTGCTTATCCAAGCTCTCGTCAACTAGCGAAAAGATTAGGTTTGAGCCACACCGCAGTGGCAAATAAGCTTCGCGATTACGGCATTAACCGTAAGACAGTGAAGGTTTAATGACATCAACTCTCATGGTTTTTTATTAAGTGGGTTGTTATTACTTAATTTAGTGAAAAAGGCTTGGGTGAGAACCCAAGCCTTTTTATTGTTTGGTACCCATATCTTTGGTAACACCATCAATGGCGATGCTTTTTATACCCTCATCGTCGAACTTAATAACAACACTGATGTTATTGCGGGCAAAAAAGTAGTCTCGATTATCAAGGCTGATAACATAGTCACCTTTGACTGAATCATTGAATTTGCGCTTTTCGAGTTTTAGGGTGTGATCAGCAATCTGCCAGTTGAAGCCTTCAATAAAGCCATTGTTGAACTCCTGAACCCATACTTGTTGATCGTCTTTGCTGAGTGTAATCGCCACAGAATATGAATCAGGTAATGACATATCATAACTTTTTTCACCAATAGTAAACTTCTCAGCATCTTGTTGCCACGCAAATCCAAATTTAAAGGCTTTCTCAACACCCGTTGGGTATTTTAGGGTTCCATCCCCAGCAAAGTTAAAATCTGCAAAGGCTGAGCTGGTGAATAAGCTTGCACTGAACAACGTTACCAAACTAAATAATTTCATTAGATTATTCTTTTTTTATACTAATATATGCACAGATTAGAGCAGAAAATTCGCCTTAGCAATATGCTGTGATACACTTTGTGCACTATCAACTGGTTAGACCTTTACTGTGAACCTCTATTTTCGACTAATACTGCTGTTTTTTAAGATTAAACGTAATCGTGATTATCAACAATTGTTAGACACGATTGATATTGAATTCAAAGCGTTACCGACCGATTGCGATATTAACTTTCATCTGACTAATTCTCGCTATTTAGCGATGATGGATCTTGCCCGTACTTGGATGACTGAGCGAGTGGGCTTGCTAAAGCACATTATGAAGCGCCGCTGGTTCCCAATCGTTAACGCGACTGCTATTACCTACATTCGTGATATTAAACCAATGCAAAAGTATACCGTTAGTACACGCTTGGTTGGTTGGGATCATAAATACTTTTACATTGAGCAAAAGTTTCACTCTGAAAGAGGCTTACATGCAATTGCTTATGTGCGTGGTGTATTTAAACGTAAACAAGGTGTTGTGAGCGTTGAAGAGATGCTTGAAGTTGCTGGATTTAGTGGCGTAGCACCTATTTTGCCCGCAGAAGTGATGCACTGGAAAGAGATGTTAGAACAGAAGAAACTCACAAATAAGTGATATCAAAAATTAGTAAAAAAATGCCAGCTAAGCTGGCATTTTATGGCTTTATAAACAGTTTACTGCTCGCAAACTGCTTCACTAACAAACGTTAAATCGTTTACATGTGCAGGACCATCCATTACGAATGTCGCTGCTGCGGTGTTTTGATCTAAGGTATAGATTTTTGCATTTTCGCCATTTTCTCTACCAGAGACATAAATTGTACCGTCATCAGAAATTGCAAGGCCTGATGCCCAGTTGATACCGTGCTCACCGATTTGGGTTAATTCAAGGCTACCTTCATCTAATGTGTAAAGCGCTTTACCAGTCAACACGTAAAGTACGTTGTAGTCACTTGAATAAGCGATGTCGCCATCAGAGAATGTGTCACCGTCATAAGAAAGCTTACCTAATACTGTTTTCTCACCTGTTGAAAGGTCAAAATCATACATGTATGTTTTGCTTGTCGCACGTAAAGATAGACCATCAGCAGTTACTGTTGAGCGATAAATAGGGAATGATGTCGCATCGGCAACTTCATCTTGTGTGTCAGTAGCTAAATCAAGGCTATAGATTTTTGATGCTTTACTACTTTTATCTAGCTGTTCCATGAAATAAAGCACACCATCTTTGCTAGCAATATTTGATGCAGTATTATTAAGGCCAGCAACAACCGTTACAGCGCTTGATTCAGGGTTTATATGATATACATAGCCTTCTGTCTCTGAACCAAAATTGTTGATACCGTATAAACCGGTGGTAACAGCGCAAGGCTCAGCAATTTCTGTTACAACTACATTGTCAATAAAACCACCAATACCTGCATAACTACCCGTACCTTTCAATGTAATTAGTGAACTTCCATCTGTCCCTTCAACTGTGTAGCTATACTTAGTCCAACCACGTTGAGTTGTGGTTAAGGCTTCCAATAGTTCACCATTCCAAAGCACCTCAACATCATTAACACCTTCGGTATTATCTACTCGGCCAGAGTAATAGAAGCTAAATTCATAATTTTTACCTGCTTGAGTAGGTATCTCTTGAAAAGCGCTATAAGCACCAATTGAATTTAACTCTAAGTACTGCTCACCATCTTGTGCGTCAATTTTACCTAAAGCAGATGATTGCAGTTCAAGCCATAGGTTTTCATTGGCAGTCCAGTTTGTTAAGTTTTCAAAAAATTGATAACGGCCATCAGCAGCAGTTACCCTGTCTGCTTCGAAAGAGCCATTTTGAACTAAATTAGTCGCTGGGTTTGATACTTGAACAACAGAGATATTATCTACGATTCCACCATAGCCGTTTGCAACACCGGTACCGGCAATTGCGATTTCAGATGTTGTTCCTGTCGCTTCAATCGTGTAGGTGTATTTTGTCCACCCTTTTTGACTACTATTTAAAGCTTCAAGTAGTTTGCCATTCCAATACACCTCGATATTATTCGTGCCTTGAGCACCGTTAATTCGAGCAGAATAATAAAGGCTAAATTCATATGTTTCGCCAGGCGTGGTTGCTATTTTTTGAGAGGCACGGTAATTCTTTGTTGAATTAAGCTCTAAATATTGATCACCATCTTGTGCAGTCATTTCACCTAGAAGGTTTGTTTGAACTTCAAAGTATGCATTTTCACTGCTACTCCAGTTCGTAAGCTCATTATACAGCTGCCAGGTTCCTGACCTTTCACTTATTTTATCGGCTTCAAATGAACCATTTTCAACTAAATTAGTATTTGAAATAGCAAAAGTTGATGCAATAGCCAAAGGTAATATTGCTAATTTTGATATTAGTTTTTTCATGCGCGCCCCATTTTTCGGATTAATTTCATTTATTGGGATAATTTTATTTTAATTAATATATCTTGCAATTTTAATTTTTGTTTGGTTTGTTTTTTGGGGTTTTTACTGCTTTTAAGGTTTTGAAATTAAACGTTAAATCTATTTTTGGGAAATTTCACATTTGTTTTCTTGGTTTTTGTTATTTTTCTGTGTTTTATATTTTATTGCTAGTTTATTTTTTGATTTTGATGTTATTTTATTATGTTTACTTTTGTAGTGGTTTTTATTTGGTAGGTGGTAATTAATGGTGTTTTATATTTTTATACGTGGCTTGCCATTAATAAAAAAGCCAGCTTTGCTGGCTTTTTTATGGCTTTACTAATTGTTTACTCTGCTGCGCAAGCGGCTTCACTTACAAATGTTAAATCATTTATATGTGCAGGCCCATCCATCACAAATGTTGCTGCTGCTGTGTTTTGATCTAAAGTATAGATTTTCGCATTTTCACCGCTTTCTCTACCTGAAACGTAAATCGTACCATCATCAGCAATTGCAATACCTGATGCCCAATGCACACCGTGTTCTCCAATTTGGGTTAATTCAAAACTACCCATATCCAAGGTATAAAGTGCTTTACCCGTTAAAACATATAACACGTTGTAGTCACTTGAGTATGCAATGTCGCCGTCTGTAAATGTATCACCTGTATACGAAAGCTTGCCAAGTACGGTTTTTTCACCTGTAGCGAGATCGAAATCATACATGTATGTTTTACTCGTCGCGCGTAATGTCAGGCCATCTGCAGTCACTGTTGAGCGATAAATAGGGTATGATGTCGCATCCACAAGCTCAGTCTGTGTATTGTTTGTTAAATTTAAACTATAAATTTTTGACGCTTTGCTGCTACTATCAAGTTGCTCCATGAAGTAGAGCATATCACCTTTACTTGCAATATTTGACGCTGTATTAGTAAGGCCAGCGACAACTGTTACTGCGCTTGAGTCTGGGTTAAAGTGATATACATAACCCTCAGTCTCAGAACCAAAGTTGTTGATACCATACAAGCCAATAGTAACTGAGCAAGGTTCAGTGATTTCAGTTACAACTACGTTATCAATAAACGCACCATAACTGTCTGATGTCCCTGCACCTGAAAAGCTTAATACTGAACTTGCGCTGTCAGCTTCTACAATAAAGCTATATTTTGTCCAGCCTTTTTCACTACTATTAACAAGTGCTAGTGGTTCACCATTCCATAAAACTTCAGCATTATTTGTTGCTTCATTACCTGTAACACGTGCTGAATAATAGAAACTTAATTCGTACTGATTACCAACGGTCGTTGCAATAGTTTGTGAGATGCTGTAGTTGGCTGTTGAATCAAGTTCAATATGTTGCTCACCCTCTTGTGCTGGAACAATACCAAGTAAATTTGTTTGAATTTCAAACTTAGCATTAGTACTACGGGTCCAACCTGGGATAACATCAAATAACTGCCACTGACCATTGTGGTCAGTTACTGCATCTGTATTTTCAAATGAGCCGTTTTCTACCAAGTTTGTACTAGCCATTGCTATACCTGATGCAATAGCGAAAGGTAAAACTGCTAGTTTAGTAACCAAGCTTTTCATGACTTCTCTCCATTATGTTGTTACGTAGAAATTTTAATATTGTTCTAGTTTATTTCAAATAAATAATGATTATTTATTGATCTTTAATGGTGGTATTTTTATATAGGTTTTTGTATTTGTTTGGTTTGTTTTTGTTCTGGGAAAATTCTGATTTTTGTAGGTGTTTTGTTTGTTTTTTATTTTTAATATATAGTTCTTGTGTTTTGTTTTTTTCTAATGTAAAGGTTTTGTTTTTAGATGGGGTGGTGTGGTTCTTAATTGTGGTTATTTTACTTTTCTATAATCAAGAGTTGGGAGAGTGACTTATTTAATTTTTACAAAAATAGAAATGCCAGTTTTAAAACTGGCATTAAAAGGCTAATTCGCTTTATTGTGTAGAGCAAACTGACTCACTAACAAATGTTAGGTCATTCAGGTGTGTAGGGCCACGTAATACAAAAGTCGCTTCAGCTGTGTTAGGGTCGAGTGTATATAGCTTCGCGCTTTGACCACTCTTTCTTCCTGTTACGTAGATAGTGCCATCATCCGCGATTGCAAGGCCAGATGCCCAGTTAACGCCATGCTCACCTACTAATGTAAGTTCTAAAGTTTCTTGATCAACGGTGTATAGTGCTTGTTCAGTTAATGCATAAAGTACATTATTGTCACTTGAGTATGCAATATCACCGCCTACAAACTCTTCACCTTCGTAGCTAAGCTTACCTAAAACTGTCTTTTCACCTGTTTCAAGATTGAAGTCATACATGTAGGTTTTGCTTGTTGCACGTAAGTTAAGACCATCAGGAGAAACAGCAGAACGAATAATAGTATAAGAGTTAGTATCTGCTACTTCGCTTTGCGCATTTGATGCCAAATCTAGACTGTAGATTTTTGAGTCTCTAGTCTCACTATCTAGCTTCTCCATGTAGTAAAGCTTGCCATCCTTACCTGCGATGTTTGCTGCAGTATTCGTAACACCAGCAACTTTTGTTACTGCTGATGTTTCTGGATTTAAGTGATAAATATAGCCTTCTGTATCAGAACCATATTTATTAATAGCATATAAACCCGCTTGTACTGAGCAGTATTCTGTAGCTTCACTTACTGAAACATTATCGATGAAGCCACCTACACCACCACTGCTACCAACACCCGCTAATGTGATTTCTGAGCTTGCACTCGTTGCTTCTACATTAAAGCTGTACTTCGTCCAACCTTTAAACTTAGCATTAACTACACCTAATGATTCACCATTCCACAGTACTTCAACTGTGCTTGCTGTATCATCACCAGACACACGTGCTGAGTAATAAAAGCTAATTTCATACATTTTACCAGCTGTTGTAGCTACGGCTTGAGATACGCTATATTGCTGCGTAGAACCAAGCTCTAGATAATTCTGACCATCTTTCGCTTTAAGAATGCCAAGATCGCTTGTTTGTACTTCAAACTGTGCGTTTTCGCTTCGTGTCCAACCAGTAATCTCATCAAATAATTGCCATTGGCCATTGTGGCCTGTGACAGCCTCGGCTTCGAATGATCCATTTTCAACCAAATTTGTGCCAGCCACAGCAAATGCAGAGGTAACAGCCAATGGTAATACCGCTAATTTAAAAAATAAATTCTTCATATAACTTTCCTTTGTTGTAGATAAAATGATTTATCAGTTATATTTTCATATTTAATTTGTTTATTTTCAATTTGGGTACGTGCGTTTATTTATTTGTTTTTTATAAGTCTATGATAATTGGGTTTATTGTTTCTGTTAGGAAATTTCTGATTTTTATTTTATATTTATTTTGTTTTTTGCTTTTTTTAAATTTTTTATTGTTTTTTATTATGTTTATTTTTTTATATAGTCATAAAGTTCCTTTAATTTTCTCTGTTGTTTTTTGTTTTTATTGAAAACCAACCTGATTTTTGGTTTCGGTTCATATCGCTAAGTAATTTAATTGCCTTTTCTAGTGTAATCCTTTGTTCAGCAATATCATTGTAAATCTGAATAGCAAGTTTTTTACGTTTAACCGCAGCACCTGCATCTAAAAATGATTCGATAACTTGGTTAAAATAACGAGTTGGGCGAGACTGCGAATTTTCTTCTGATTTTAAGCTTTCTTCATTAATTTTTTCTTGAAGAGTCGTTATTTCTGCTTGGCAGAACTCATTTTGTGCAAGTTGGCTTTTCTTAAGAATAACTAACTTTTGTTTTAAGTAGTCAGTTTCAAGTAAGTTAAATGAGACAATCATATTTAAATTAGTTAATGCAGTTCTGAACTCTTTAGCTGTGCAGTGCTTACTCAACATATTCGTAATAGTTTGTGATATCTTTTGCCATTGTTGCCACGCATAAACGTAATTTAAACCAGCTCCTTTAATATTCTGCATACCAACAACAACCTGATGCGTATTGGGTAAAGCTAAATTAGCAATAGCATTGGTTATTTCATCTGCAGATATATTGCTGTCGTCAAGTAATGTGACTTTGGATTCGACGATAGAAATCAAGCGCTCTTTTATTTCTGTACTGTTCTTTAAAATATCTTTTTTAAGAGTATCTAAGTGCAAACGCTGAAAGTAGGTGCGTAGGGTATGTAGAAGCGTAGTTAGTTCTTGGGCAGATATTTCACCAGTGATTTCTGTTATACAGGATTTATTGATAACCCCTTCACTGAGTGTAAGCAAGTTCTCAGCTGCCATATTGCCATATGCTATTTTTAACCTTGCTTTCACTTCAGCTTCAGTAAGTATATTAAACTGTTCTAGAAGCTTATCTAGGCTCTCAATTGACTGGATTTCAATTAGTTTTTCGACTCTTTCTATAAATGCATCCAGAAAGTAACTGTAGAATCCATCTACATTACTTCCTATTACAACAATACGGTCAAAACGAAGGTCATTACTTAGTATCGCAGCAAATACTTTTGAGCGCGCGACACGGTCGTTGCGATTATTTATAAGCGCGATTACCTGAGTTTTAGGGTCACTATTTAATTTTTCAAGTTTGAGGCGCTGCCAGTTTTCTAAAGTAGCCAAGCGTTCGTTCGCAGACATGCTATTTACGAACGATTGACTAATTTTTCCAATAGACGCTTTAGTAAAGTGCTTTAACACGCCAATATCAGGAACAATTCGTGCTGATGTTTCTTTAAATACATAATCTTTATTTAAACCTATATGCTCCGCCATTTTGCATACGAGTGCAATATTGGAAGGGTGCTCTTGATAAGGGTATAATGAGCGAATATCATCAGTTATTTGCAAGCCATCGGCCCAGTGAACTTGAATTAAGTTAGAGTTTTTCTGTTTCGCATTTAATTCTAGAATTGGAGCCATATTTTGTTCACTGGTGAACACTAAACTATTCTCACCGATAAAATGACTTGTTTCGTTTGCAACATCAATTCCCGTTGGACCTAATGTATCTTCATGATCTGGGTATGCGTTGGTAATAGTTGAAAAGTTATCAGCCATCCAATTCCTTAATATTTTTACATAGCGTGGGGTTAACCCCATACATTCCCACAAAAATACATCGGCTTTTACTTTGGTTGCAAAATGCAGTACATCGCTTTGTTCCCAAATACTTGCTTTATCAAAAGGTCTGAATAATGGAATTTCGAATTGCTCACCACTTGCTCTAGCATAAATAAGAGTTGCCTCACAACCCGTTGTTTTGCTGATCACTTTTAGAGTTAAACTACTAAATAATGCCGCTTTTAAACGTTCAGTTCCTGATTTTCCACGTGTTCCCCAACCTCCAATTGAAACGGGGATTTTGGCTCTATCTGACTTTATTTGTCTACTTATCTTTATATGGCGAGCCCAAAAATAGCTTGAGAATGCCAAAACGAAAAATATCAGTTGACCAATACTATTTTGATAAAGTGAATAGGCATATTCTTTGAAACTCGACCACATGTTGAATAAGAAGGGCGTGAGCGACAATTTTTGATATAAGTTGGCAATACTCGGCTCAACAGGGAATTTGGCATCAAGTACAGAACCATATTGTTGGAAATCAAGTTTGAAACCTTTCGCACTTATTTGCTCTAGAAAGTCTTGTTGTTCGTGCTCAGAACCATTTCGTAAATCATCTAATTTTTCAAAGTTGAAAGAAATCCAGCTATACGCAAACATACGTTTAAGCACGTTAGAAGGGGGGGTGACAATTAAAATACCATCAGGGGTGAACGATTTAGCAGGCGTTTTTAGATTGTCTTGTGACAATGTGCTCAATAGAAAATCAAGCATAGGTAAATGAGGTCGGGAACTAAACTGCTCTGCATCAAAACGAGGTTCTCCAGGCACCTCCGTCTGGCTAATTTCTGCTACGGTGCAGCTCGGAACATGCATGAATGCACTTGGTTTTCGCCCTTGTACATGATTAAAGCTTTGGCGTTTACCTGTACTTGGGTTTTTAAATTCATGCCAAAGCCGCCAAAAACGAAAGCCCCGCTTGTAACCTCTTTGTATTTGCCAGCCTTTATTTTTCATTGCTACATTAAAGGCTTCATTATTCTGCGCTTGCTTACTCAAAAGTCGGCCTAGTAAATCTTGCTCAACCCATTCGGAGTTTAAATTAATACTTAAGTTTGAGTTTAAGTTAAACTCGAGCTCAGCGACTTGTTGCTGGTACACAAAGCTGACAAGCTGCTCTCTAACGCGGCTAATAATTCGCTTTACGGCAGTATCTTTCTCATGTTCAAGCTGCGTATTTAAGACATTGATAAAAGACTTAAACAATATATCTGCTTGGCTTTGCTGATCATAATCAACTTGTAAGTTGAACATGATCCTTGGGGTTAACTCGAGTAATAATCGCTTCTGGGCAAAGCTTTGTGCAATTTTTAGTTGTTTTCGCCATATGTGAAAAACTTGCAATTCTTCTGTTAAACGTGGATCTGTTAATTGTTTAATGAGTGTTAGTCGTACCGCTTCATGGGTTTCTTTTTGCAGCCGAACTGTTAATAGTTTGAGAGCAAATGCCCTGGGTAATAATGAACAATGTTCAATGACACTTTGTCTTACACGAGGATAAGTATGCTTAGCAAGTAAAATGAGAAGCTTATAATTAGCTTCACTTAATTTAGGCTGTTTACATATAATTTTTGAAAATGATGCCAGTAAAAACAGGTGCTGAGCTTCGATTTTTTCATTTGGCAAAACATCTAAATCTATTTGAGAGCGCATAAAATAGTGAGTAAAAGTAGGTCTTAAATTGATCAGAATTTCTAAAATATCCACTTTTGCAGCATGTGGGGTTGATTGTTTTTCAAGAGATAGTAATAACAGCTCAACAAGATCAGAATCGAATTGAGTTTCACCCACATATTCACTAATTAAGTTTACCTGGTTAGCAAGGGCGCGAAAAATAGAGTTTCGAATAGCTTCGTTCTCACTTTTTTCTAGTAGCTCCAAAAAGAAGCTTTCTAAATTGAGTGTTAACCATGATTTGGTTATTTCCCCCGAGTGGATCCGTAAATAGCGATTAGTTAAATCACCCAGTTTACCTATTAAAAACTTAAGAGATTGCTCAAGTTCAGAGAGTTTATCTTGGTATCTGTTGATGATAGCTCCCTCATCAAACCAGCGTTGAAAAGCATCTTGATCTTTTTTTAATTGTTCTCGGTCTGCACCTAAAGTATACGCGTAATCCAGAATATGAAACTCACGTTCAGCTTTTAATTCGGCATGGTTTAAACGTTCGATAAAGCGTCTGTGCTCGACATCAATTTTGATTAATTGACTTTGTAAGGTATCAATTTTATGCGTCAAAAATGAAATAGCTTGCAGTAATAACCAATCATCTTCCTCATAGTCCTCAGGCTGATTCTTTATTAATTCCCATTCACTTAACTCCTCAACCAGTTCGCGATATTTTTGGCGATATAAGTCTAACCAAAAACTGGCAATGTCTGAGAAAAGCAAGTTTTCAAGGCGTTTTGTAAGTAAGTGGTTACTCATAGTCAGTGTGCTCTAGCAAATGATTTAATTGAAGTGCTGGGAAAATGATTTCATCATGGGCAAAAGGGGTAAATCCGGTATTTTGGTTGTTACCAGATGAAAACTCGATGCTAATATTGTGGTTGTCCCATACCCAATCCTGTTGTAGTCGCACCTTTAGCCAACCATGTGAAAAATCACCTAAACTAATTTGTGTTTGCCAAGCAAACTGAGTGATGTATTGCCACGTGGCAGTGGCACGATTGTCATCTTTAAAGCGGTAATAGCTATCAATGCCAAGTTGGAAAATGTGATCTTGATAATATTGATTCCAACTGGTGTTGAAGTGCAGATAGTCTAAGCTCGTCCAATCATCATTTGAACTTGATGACACACCGAAATTTAAATAATTATCGACCCAAGGGTGATAACGGTATTGATAAAAACCTTGCCATCCCGAGGCATGGTTTTCTCGGTAAAAATTAAATACATTTGAATTAAGTAGGTCGTCACTGAGGTAATCATTTAAATCAGCACTACTGTAACGAATAAATGGAGTTAGCTGCCATTGGTGACGGTGCGTAGAATCACGTTGCCATTTTTGTCCGACACTGAAACTTCCATCAAGGGCATATTGAAGATCAAATCCATTATGACTTGGTTGCCAACGGCTCTGAATTTGCGCATCAACATACCAAGGGGTTGTATCATCTTGCCATGAATAGTAACCATTGAGTGCAATTAGATCTGCTTGTTCTTTACTGAATGAGTAATAACCTTCTAATTGGTACCAATCATTATCGTCGTTAATACGTAAACGTGCACCAATATCAATGTCTTGTCGGGTTGGAATATTTTCAGCAGTTTGAAATATTTCTTGTTGATCATATTGTATAAAACCTTGCCAATTAAGATCATCACTTTGAAATGACTTTTGATCACTTACAATTGTTTGCTTTTCTGGTGCTCGATAAGTAACTAAATCAGGCAAAGGAATTTGCGCTTGCGTAAATTCTGACATCTTATTATTCAGATCACTAAGCTCCCAAGTATACAGACGAACATGTTCAAGCTCCGCTGATTTGACCTCAATTTTGCCAGCAGGGTGGAAAAATTGGCGTTCACTTCGACTATAACTATTTATCTTTTCTAACTTGATTAAACGATCTGCATTTAAAGTCGCAAGCAAAGGGGTTTTGGGAATGACAGAGTAAAAAAGTAGCGTTGTTGGTAATTCTAACTTTCTCCATCGGCCCGCAGTATATTGCTGAACTTCAACTGTTAGTTGTTGAGATAAATAGGGGTTAAGCCAGTGTAGGGCAATGACGTTATTATCTAACTCTCGCTTATTAAAGGTAAAGGGAATACTTTGCTGCTCTGTAACAGACCATATTTTTAAATTATTAGCCAGTTGTATGGATAAGTTCGCTACATTAGCTTGGCCAAGTTCAGCAGTAGAAAAATTAAAAACAAAGCGAATTTGTTCTCCCTCTGTTTCAGATAAATCAATGTAAAGAGTATGAAATGGCCGAATCAATAAACCATCATTATTGTTTAGATGTGTCTTGAATTGATTAAACCTATCAGCAAAGCTGGTTTGCGCTGTACTTTGAATATTAAAAAGACGCGTACCTGCATAATCGATGAGGCTTTCTAGAGGTTGCCAGTGACCAAAACTTTCTATTCTATTTTGTAAAAAGGTCGATGAAGCGCTCGCTGGAATTGTAGCTATTCGCTGTAATAGTTGCGTGTATTCATTATTGTTTAAACGCTTTTTAGACAAAAGGTATAAGCCATTAATTAAAAGATCTTCTTTCGTAGCATCAAAGGCATAAATTAATGACATAATATCGTTTGAGGCAAACAGGTTTGCAGCATCAGAGCGGTAATCAAATGTTTTATACAATGCATCAGGTATATCATTAACCTCAATAAAGGTTTTGTGATCAGCTGATAAAGTAAGCGTCTCTCCTGCTTGCAGGCTCACAATCATTGTAGAGGCAACAGATGCCGCTTTTTGGCTGTCAACAATGAGTGTTGTTGATGGAATATCGCTGTAAATGGGCATTAGTTTATGTTGGTATTGACTATCAGCCATTAACCAAGCTGTTTGGTACTCGCCATTTTGTTTGGCTTCTGTGCGCGCTTTTATACTCAAATGAACAGCCTCTAACGCGGTGTACTTCCATGGCATGTGTTGAGAAAGAACTGTGCTTTGTAGCTTTCCTTGAGAGTTAATTTGTGTTTCTTGGGCCCCAGAAAGTAATTTATATTGCTTATCTTCGGCCTTTAATCTTGGACTTAGACTTTGATAGTCCAAAGCAATAAAAGCTTGCTCAGCTATATGGGTTTCATTTGTTTGTTTTTGAAGCCATATTGCGAGCCTATTTTTCTGTTGTTTAGTCGCAAGCTTGGTAAGAATACTATTGCACTCTTCCAATAAGTTTTGGTTTCCGGCGCAAAGAGCAAACAATTTTATTTCTTGATGCTCAGTTTGGTAAGTTTCTAAAAGGGATCTTAAAGCAAACTCTTGTAATTCCCTTTGTTGAGTACTTTTGTATAGCCCTTCTAAGTAACTTGTTGCAAGATGAAAC
>Ga0208113_1001017_pt1 | contig 13643 bp, 8 predicted proteins | sample Knorr_S7_td_NADW_FD_185598 | JGI IMG/M metagenome (GOLD analysis project Ga0208113, IMG submission 185598) | Marine microbial communities from Southern Atlantic Ocean transect - Knorr_S7_td_NADW_ad_2505m_LV_A (SPAdes) (version 2) | ecosystem: Environmental > Aquatic > Marine > Oceanic | place...
CGATAACACATAATCGCCAGGTGGTAATTTAGTGAAAAAGACCTCATTGGTTGTTAGCTTGTCGTATTGCAGTGAAGTCGGTCCATCAAGGGTTACTCGATACGATGTTTTATCTTTATTAATGGTATCAAAATTCGAAAAGGTGACTGCTAAGCCCATATCTTCAGAAGTGATCTGTAGCGGAGTATTTACATACTTGTATGGGTGGTAGTTAAGCTCACGAGAAAGCAAAGATACATTGGTGATCTCGGTGTTTATGTTTCCCACTTCGACAGGCGACGATAAAAAATCTTCAGGTGAGAGCAAAAGTACGCCGCGGGTAGTACCAAACGCAAGTTGTCCGTTATGTAGGGTTGTGTCTGCATCAATATTAAATTCATTAACGGCTAGACCATCGCGAATGAAATAACTGTCGAGCTCTAAAGAACTTAAATCTACACGGTATAGGCCATTTTGAGTGCCTAACCATAAAAAACCAAAACGGTCTATTTGCAATGCAAATACAGATTTGGCTTTTAAGCCCGATTGTATATTAATGCGGTGTTTAACTTCATAGGTTTTAGCATCAATGCCAATGAGGCCTTCGTCAGCTGAACCAAGCCACAGGGTGTTGTTATAATCCATCACCCAGTCATCAATGGTAGTGAACGCTAATGGGTTATAGTTTTCTGTTTGGTATATCAGTGTTAACTTTTGAGTTTGCTCATTGTAGCGGAACAACTGGCCAGACATACTCAGAACATATTCATCGGGGTAGTTAGGCAGTGGCTCTAAAAAAGCATGGGCATTAACAAGGTCTACTTGCTCTTTTAGTCCTTTAATTGTTGAAAGTTCACCGGTTTTGCCATTGTATTTATAAAAATTATTGTCATCTAAAAAGGCAAATTGATCATTGCCAATTGCTCTAAAGCCCCAGTTTGGGCCGTAACTTAAAAGGTGAATGGTTTCTGCATTGCCTTTTAAAGGCACTAGTTTGCCAGTTTGTTTATCAAAGAGGGCAAGGCCAATGTATTTCATCAACCATAAATAACGATCGCTATTATCTAGGTTGGCTTCGGTAATACCATAAATACCGTGCTGACCATGAAACGCTTTTTCGTCGTCACTCACTAAGTAGGGGGTGACTTCTTTAGTGAGTTGATTGTATTTCATCAAGCCATTATCAGTACCTATCCAAACCGTGTTGTTTTGATCTTGTAATACAGTCCAAACATTATTATTAAAGTGAGCTTGGTTGTTTTTTAATTCAATATGCTTAAAACGTCTTGCGAGAGTTGACCAGGTGAATACACCTTGTGAGCGGGATGCCAGCCAAAGCAGCCCTGTTTTATCAATCATTACATCTTGGATTGAATTGTCAGTCATCAAAAACTTACTTTGTTCAAAGTTTAAGATGAACTCAACCGACATGGTTTGACGATTAAACTCATATAAGCCTTTTTCCGTGACAATATATTCACCGAATGAGCTAACAGAGTAATCCCAAATATTTAAGTTAGGGATTAATAGCCTTACCTTATCAAATGCCAGTAAACGGTTAGCGTTAAAAGGGATATCAAACATACCTTCTACGGTGCCGACAAATAAGCCAAGCTGCGCATCAATCCTTAAAAATTTAACGTTTTTATTATCTTCGGTGATCTGGGCTTTATCCGTTAGCGGAATATGCGAGATATGATCATCAGCCAGATTTTTCGAAAAAAGCCCATTCGATGTACCTATATATAAAAAGTTGTCGTGCAAGGTCAGCGCTCGCACAATATGCTCTTCTTTATTAATAGAAAACTCATGCAAAAACTTTTTAGATTGTTTGTTGTATGAATAAACGTGTTGAGCAATAGCAAAGTAAAAAAAGTGGTCGTCTTCAGTGATTGCTAGAATAGGCGAGAAGAAAACATCTTCAGGGTCGAGTTTGCCCGAATAGATTTTTTCAACTTTGAGGGTTTTAGGATCAATAAAAAAAGCACCTGAGTATTCAGTGCTAACGAAAATGTTGCCATTTTCTGTTTTATGCAGCGCGGTAATTTGTCGCTGATCAAGTATGTACTCACCAGCAAAAGGTGCAACTTGATATCCATCGTATCGATTTAGGCCTTGATAGGTACCAATCCAAATAAAGCCTAAATCATCTTGCACGATTTTAGTTACACTGCCTTGTGTAAGGCCTTCATCGGTCGAAATACGCTGCATTTGCAAAGCATAGTTTTGTGCAAGCGCAGAGGAAGTGAGCGTGAAAAAAAGCAAACTGAAAATCAAAAGAAAAAGTTTAGGCACTGACTGATTAACCCTAAATTATTATTTGCACATAATTTTTAACAAAATATAGCACAATTATGACCGTAATTAATGGTTCTGGAAAGATAAATTAGTAATAACGTCTACTTGGTACTGAAACTGAAACCTATGCTATAACTAGTTCAATTATCAGCGATTAGAGAACGTGATGCGCCATTCATTTATAAGCCAAACAAGTAAAACCATGTTATTGATTATTGACCTTCAAGCTGGGCTTGAGCCGGTAATAAGCGACTTTGGCTTAGCTGTTAATCAGACCGAAAAGTTAATAAAAGCAGCTAAAGCGTTAGATATTCCCTATTTATTTACCGAACAAAACCCAACCAAGTTAGGTAAAAGTAGTGAACAACTTTTACCCTTTATAAATAGCAATAACTGTTATCACAAAATGCATTTTAGCGCGTGCCAAGAGGCGCAATTTAACCGTCAATTGGCTGACTTTAACCGTCAGCAAATAGTAGTAACGGGTACAGAATCGCATGTGTGTGTTCTGCAAACCTGCTTAGACTTAATTGCCAATGGCTATCAGGTGTTTGTGGTTGAAGATGCCATTGCATCACGTAACGAAAAACATAAAGAATTGGCTGTTAAGCAGCTATTGGCAGCAGGTGCTATTATTACGTGTACAGAAAGCGTGATATTTCAATGGCTGGAAAAAGCAGGGACAGAACAATTTAGAGCATTATTGCAGTTAATAAAGTGAACCATGATACGTATCAAACCGTATTGGCGCGATTAATTGTATTTTTGTAAATTATTTAATGATTAAGGCTTTATCTATGACGAGTGTACGCCGCCTTTTTACTTATTTGTTCCTTTTATTGTTTGTTGAGTCTTTGGTTTTAGGCTTTATCTATTCGACCTTAATAACGGGTGTAATAACCGGCTTATTACTGCTGTCTTTACCGCTTTGGATGCTCAATCAATACCCAACGAGCAAATTAACCGCTCATGTTGTTGCTGCCGGTTGCATGATGTTTTCGTTTTTACACATCCAACAAAGCTACGGGCTTATTGAAGTTCATTTTGAAATATTTATATTAATGGCCGTATTGATCATGTTTGTTGAATGGCGCGTGTTTATTACTGCACTTGCTTTTGTGGCCGTACACCATTTGAGTTTTTACTTTTTACAGATAAACGAAGTAGGCTTATATGTTTTTGACCCAGACCGATTGTATTTTAGCACCGTACTTATTCATGCTGTGTACGCTATTGTTGAAGCAATTGTAGCGGGCTTCATTGCTAAAACCCTTCATCGTGAACGTAGTTCTGGCTTATCGTTAAGCACAACGACAGAGCAGATAATGGCCGACGAAAACAGCATTAACATTAGTTTAAGAGCGGATGACAGAAACAGTGAAGCCGTAGCGGGTTTTAACCGCTTACTAGGTTTTGTATCGAGCGTGATTGGTGATGTTCAAAGCCAAAGTAGTGTTTTAAAAAATCAGTCTAAACAATTACTTGAAGTACACGACGAATTACATGAGCAAGCACTTCATCGTGAGCAGTTATCTGCAGATATCGCGCAGTCAGGTGAACGAGTCGCCGAAGGCTTTGCTCATGTGGAACAAGAAAGTAATGAACTGCAAACACAATTTGAACAGCTCCATTTAAGTGCCACAGAGGCATTAAATGAGGTGGCGAATACCGACAGCAAAACAGCTGAGCTTGCTAATAATCTTCAAGAAGCTGATCAAAATATTAGCCAACTTGTAAGTGCATGTTCGCATATCTCAGAATTACTCAATGAAATTTCGTCAATTGCTGAGCAAACGAATTTACTAGCCTTAAACGCTGCAATTGAAGCTGCGCGTGCTGGTGAACAAGGTCGCGGTTTTGCGGTGGTGGCTGATGAAGTGAGAAACTTAGCAACGCGCAGTAAACACACGACAGATAAAATAACCAATACGCTTGAAAGCTTGATGCAAAACAGCGCCTCATCAACCAAGTCGATGCAAGGCAGTGTTGCGCTTATAGAGCAGTTGTCGGCGATTAGTTCGCAGATGAAGCTGCAAATTACCGAAATGACAGAGCAGGTGAATGTTGCCGCAAGCAGTTCACAATCGGTTGCACATGTAGTGCAAAATCAAGCGGGCAATACACGTGCTATTGCCGAGAATTCACAAGCCTTAATTGCAAATCAAGCCAACGACAACCTGATGATTGAAAAACTCACCGATCGCGTGCAGTTAATTGATGTAAGTATCGATGTGCTGGAGCAAGGTATTGCTAAATTCAAATAGCAAATGGGTGATAGTAGCAACTCTGGTTTGGGTTGCCTCTGTAGTATTGGCCTTGGTGTTGGCTTATTCTCAACAAGCAAGCACCTTTGATCCAGATAAAAAGTTAGCCGCAGCTAATTGGCTGCCTACTTTTCAACAAAGTATGGAGCTTGGCATCAACAATGTCGATACCCTGTACATTATTGATGAAAACACCTGTGTATGCTCAGCACGCTCACAACCGCACATATCAAGCCTTAGCAGCTATGCAGCAGAACAAGGTGTTAAAGTGATAAAACTTAAACCAAAATCGGCGGTTGCTGCAATATTACCCGCTCAACCTGCGGCAGTACTTGTTTCAGAAAATCAAAAGCTTGTATATGCAGGGCCATTATCAAAAGGACTCGCATGTTCTAGCCAGAACGGTTTTGTTGAGTTAGTAATCGCAAACTTACGTGCGGGTTTTAATAGCCAGTTTATTAACTCAGATGCTGAGGGATGTTATTGTGAGATTAATTGAACTAGGAAGGTAACGAAAAGAGGCCAAAAATATTGGCCTCTGACTTTATAAAATTATTGAATTTGGCCTCGTATCTCACCGCTTGGGTTTGCAGGCGTATGAATGTTTACATAATGACCGCCTGAAGCTAAAACTGAAAAGATATCGGCGTCTATCATTAATCCTGTGCTGCTCATCCAGCGATTCATATCATCACTGTCTTGTACAAGAGGAGCTAATACAGGGCCATTTTCACCTGCTACGCCAGTATGAATGTGTGCTGCACTTGCATCACTTACACCTGATGTTAGTACTTGCAGCTCAACACTGTAATCATTGGTATTCACTAGCGCATAACCATCACCAGATGCATCCGTTGTAACCGCGGGTACTTCTTGTTCACCAGAAAGCGGGAAGGTGACAAACACATAGTTATCGGTAAGAATTTGACCGCGTAGTTCACCGCTTGGGTTTGCAGGAGTATGCACATTGACGTAATGACCACCTGATGCGAGTACTGCAAAAATATCTGCATTGATCATGGTGTTTTCAGGTGTTTGCCATAGGTTCATGTTATCGCTTGATTGCTCTAACGCAGCAAGTACGTCGCCATTGGTGCCTATACGACCTGTATGAATGTGAGCTGCAGTGGCGTCACTCACACCTTCGGTTAACGCTCTTAATTCTAAATGGTAGTTATCCATGTTAACTAATGCATAACCACTACCTGATGCCATCGTATCAACAGCTGGCACTTCTTGCATACCACTAAGCGGGAAAGTAACGAGCTGATAGTTGTCAGTTAGGATCTGACCTCTAATTTCGCCACCCGTGTTAGCAGGCGTATGTACGTTAACGTAATGACCTCCTGATGCAAGTACCTCAAATATCTCTGCGTTGATCATGGTATTTGCTGGTGTCATCCACATGCCTGCGCCAGCTGTTGACTGCTCAAGTGCAACGAGTACGTCGCCATTCGTGCCAATTCGGCCAGTGTGAATGTGCGCACCTGTCGCATCATCAACACCCATTGTGTTTACTAAGAGCTCTAAGGCATAGTTATCCATGTTAATTAATGCATAGCCTTCACCGCTTGCATCAGATTCGAGAGCAGGAACTTCTTGATCACCGCTTAGTTTAAAACTCGTAAAACCATAGTTACTGGTTAAGATTTGCCCGCGAAGCTCGCCGCCAGCATTAGCAGGTGTATGAACATTCACATAGTGACCGCCAGAAGCCAGCACTGCAAAAATATCTGCATTAATTTGCGTGTTGCTTGGTGTCATCCAGACATTGCTATCATCCATTGATTGTTCAAGAGCTACTAATACATCGCCATTAGTCCCGATACGACCTGTATGAATATGCGCAGCACTTGCATCGTCTAAGCCTGACGTGACAACAGTAAGCTCTACACTGTAGTCTGTTGTATCAACAAGGGCATAACCATCACCATCTGCCATGGTGCTGACCATAGGCACTTCTTGTGCACCACTCAAGTCAAAGGTCGCAACTGCATAGTTGTCTGTTAAGATTTGGCCGCGAATTTCGCCACCGGCAAATTCTGGTGTGTGAACGTTAACATAGTGACCGCCGTCTAAAAGTACTGCCAGAGTGTCGCTGTCTATCATGGTATCTTCAGGTACAACCCAGTCAGTCATGACTTCGTCGTCTTGCTCTAAAGTCACAAATACATCACCATTTGAACCTAATTTTCCTGTATGGATGTGAGCTGCTGTAGCGTCATCAACACCCATAGTCACCGCACGAAGTCGTAATTCTGTCGTGGCGCTATCATAAGATGCATAGCCGTAACCCATTGCGTCACTGTCGTTCATAGGCACTTGCTGATCGCCATTTAAAACAAACGTGATGATGCTGGTTGTATCAGGCACAATTTGCGCACGAAGTTCGCCGTTTGCATATTGTTCGGTATGAAGGTTTATATACCAATCACCATCCATTAAATCAGCAATTAGGCTTTCATCAAGGTCGGTAATTGCGACTTCATACATACCATCGGTAGTGGCTTCAAATGCAAAAGCAACATCACCATTAGCGCCTAAATCGCCGTCGTGTATGTGTGCTGCGCTAAAACCTTCGACTGAGCTTGCATCAAGTGTTGCACGAAATTGCATTAAACTTTCGTCAAGCTCTACCGTTGCAGTCGCTGTTTGCATTGAGTCATTCATTGGCACTTCTTGTTTGCCACTTAAAGTTACAGAATAGGTTTTACTTGGAGTGAATTCTTGAACTGGGGGAGGGGTAACAACTTCGGTATTATCGTCATCATCATCGCTACACGCGGTGAGAAAAAGTAAGCTGCTAGCCAGGAGTATGTATTTCATCGTTCTTCCTTATATCTTTGTATGTTCGGACGTTACGACGTGTCCATTTCAATAAGGCTTACGGCTGGTGTTTAAAAAGCGATCACAAAAGGTTATTTAAAAGTTAAAAAATAACTCTTTAGTATTGATATGTTCAATCAAGACGGAAAAGTGTGGGCTTCCCTCTCAAAAAAATTAAAAGTTTATCATTTACCCGTCTTCGACTAACTGCCCAAATCATAAGGGAAAATTTTTAGCTGTGTGCCATTTAGGAAATTTCGGTATAAAAGTTATGCAAATATTGCCTATAACACTATTGCGAACTATTACCGTTTAGATTAATATGCTGACCATCAAGAGAAATGAGAGTGGTTTGCATTCATGTATATCTGTTTATGTCATGGTGTGACTGATAAAAAAATCGAACAAACAATTGATGATGGCGCTATGACGATGCGCGATTTATCAAAAGAACTGCAAGTGGGTAGCCAGTGCGGCAAGTGTTGTGGTTGTTGTAAAAAAATTCTTAATCGCAAACTGATCGAAATTGCAGATATCACTGAGCAAGTAGCGTAATTACTTGCTCTTAAGCATGCGTGCTTAACAATTTTTCCTTCGTTTAATTCTTCTAATTTATCCCCATACTTACGAGTTTTTATTTGCTTTTAACCCCTTCATTTATTAGGGTTATAACAAAGCAGATACGTGTATCACACGGTCATTGGTAGGAAGCCATGATAATAGACTCTTCAAAATCACTTTTTTGTGCAGTACTCATTTTAATCACCGCGGGCTGTGCGCAGTTACCTTCACGAGAGTCCATTCAACCAAGCTATGCCATTGCAGCGGATACACCCAGTACCATAGGAGATGCAGTGGGTAATAATCATCCTGGGTTATCAGGGTTTTATCCTTTAGCAGATGGGGTCGATGCCTTTGTAGCTAGGTTGGCACTCATTGATTCTGCAGAGCACACCATTGATGTGCAGTACTATTTATACCACAGGCAGCAAACCACCATTTTATTTACGGCCTTTTTATTAAAAGCCGCAGATAGGGGAGTAAGAGTTCGCTTGTTGCTTGATGACTTATCGCAAGCCGACAGTGAGCTTGATTTAGCTGCACTGGCTGTTCACCCTAATATTGAAGTTCGATTATTTAATCCATTTCCTAACCGTCGTTTTAGAGCGCTTGGTTTTGTTACCAACTTTAGCCAGCTTTCACGACGCATGCATAACAAGAGCTTTATTGTTGATAATCGGATTTTTATCACCGGTGGGCGCAACATAGGCAATGCGTATTTCTCGGCTGAAGATCATTCTGAATTTATTGATTTAGATGTGATGAGTGTTGGCGAGATTGTGCCAGAGGCATCAAAAGCATTTGATTTATATTGGAATCATCAGCTGTCTTACCCTGTTGAAGATTTGCACGGTGAACGTGATGAGCAATCACTTATTGATATCACTAACACCTTATCGACCTATGTTAAGCAAAATCAGCAGAGTAATTACGTTGAGCAGTTACGCGAAAGCGCCTTTGTAAAACGCTTGTTGCACGATGAAATAGAATTCGATTGGCAAAAGTCTGTGTTGTTTTATGATCATCCCGATAAGGTGATGAACGACGTCAGTGAAAAATCGGCCAATATGTCGCCAATGTTGTTTAAAGAAATGGGCGAGCCGAAACAAAAAGCAATTATTGTGTCGCCGTATTTTATTCCTCGTGAGCAGGGCGTTAAATTACTAACCAATTGGGCAAAGCAGGGCGTTGATGTCACTGTACTGACTAATTCTTTAGCAGCTACCGATGTATCCGCGGTGCATGCTGGTTATAAAAAGTACCGAGAAGATCTCGTTCAAGGTGGGGTTAAGCTGTGGGAGTTAAAACCCAGTGACTTAATGGCCATAAAGCGCAAAGCGGGGCGTAAAGTAACCGGGTCATCACAAGCAAGTTTACACGCAAAAACCATGACCTTTGATGATGAAAAGATTTTTGTGGGCACCATGAACCTCGACCCTCGCTCGCTTGATTTAAATACCGAGATGGGCATATTAATCGAAAGCGAAAAGCTTAGCCGCTTTTTAGCCCATTGGGTTGATACGCAAATGCCTGAATATGCCTGGAAAGTTGAGCTCAAAGATAATGACTTAGTTTGGCTCGATACCGTGAGTAATGAGCAGTTTGATGAAGAACCACAAACGTCTTCGTGGCGACGTTTTCAAGTGTGGTTTATTTCGTTATTCCCTATCGAAGATGAGCTATAAGCCATTCCTTCAGTATTTATACCTAAGCCCAACTTTTTAGTTGGGCTTTTTGTTTCCAGCCTTTAGTTGTTAACCATTTCGGGATAAAAAAAGGTGTTTGAGCGTACACGTGTAAACCCATTGTATTCAAGTGCTTAGCGTGCAAAGAAAAAATAAATATAAAAAAATGTTAAAAAAACTGGTTGGACCAATTGATCTATTGCTCGTTTTATGACGTAATGTAGGTATTACTATCTGGTCGGATGAGTTTATTATGAGCTTACGTACAAAATTAAAAAAAGTATTACCTAGTATTTCAATTACAGAACAAGAAGCGTTAGATGCGGGTGATGTTTGGTTAGAAGGTTCAATCTACCAAGGTAAACCTGATTTCGATGCACTTCGTGACGTGCCAGCAGCTAAGCTGAGCGCTGAAGAGCAAGCATTCTTAGATGGCCCAGTGAAAGAATTATTATCAATGATTGATGATTCTGAAATTCAAAACGGTGTTCATCTTCCTGACTACATTCTTGATTTCTTGAAAAAAGAGCGTTTTTTCTCGCTTATCATTCCTAAATCATTCGGCGGTTTAGAATTCAGCCCTTATGCAAACTCAACAATTGTTGCGACTATCGCGACTAAGAGTTCTGCGGTTGCGGTAACCGTGATGGTTCCTAACTCATTAGGCCCAGGTGAGCTATTACTTCACTTTGGTACTAAAGAGCAACAAGATCACTACTTACCACGTCTTGCAAATGGTCGTGATATTCCATGTTTCGCACTAACTAGCCCAGAAGCGGGTTCAGATGCGGGTGGTATTCCAGATATCGGTGTTGTTAAACGTGGTCAGTTCAATGGCGAAGAAGTATTAGGTTTAGAAATTACCTGGGACAAACGCTACATCACACTTGCGCCAATTGCGACAGTATTAGGTTTAGCATTTAAAGTAGTTGACCCTGACGGTTTACTCGGTGGCAAAGAAAACCTAGGTATTACCTGTGCGCTGATCCCTAAAGATCACCCAGGTGTTGAACTTGGTAATCGTCATGATCCTATGGGCATCCGTTTTTACAACGGTACGACTCGCGGTGAAAAAGTATTTGTACCAATGGACTTCATCATTGGTGGTCAAAAGAACATCGGTCGTGGCTGGCAGATGCTGGTTAGCTGTTTAGGTGCAGGCCGTGGTATCTCATTACCTGCACTTGGTGTTAGTTCATCACAAGTAGCATTCAAAGGTGCTTCTGAGTACGCAGCAGTGCGTGAGCAGTTTGGTCTGGCGATTGGTCAATTCGAAGGTATCCAAGAGAAGCTTGCTGATATCGCAGGTAAAACTTACCTTCAAGAAGCAATGCGTGTATTAACAACAGAAGGTTTAGGCATGGGCTTAAAACCATCTGTAGTCACTGCGATTGCAAAATACCACATGACAGAAATTGGTCGTAACGTGCTTGATTCAGCAATGGATATTCAAGCAGGTAAAGCAATTCAAAATGGTCCGCAAAATACATTAGCAAGTGGTTATGTTGCACAACCAATCGCAATCACGGTTGAAGGTGCAAACATTCTTACTCGTAACCTTATGATTTTTGGTCAAGGTGTAATGCGTTGTCACCCTTACCTGCAATCTATGGTTGAGTCTATCCATAGCGAAGACAAAAATGCAGATAAAGAATTCAACAGCATTTTACGTAAAACAGTGGGTTACAGCGTAGCTAACAGCTTACGAGCTTTCCGTTTAGGTGTATTACCGTTTACTGCGGGTGCTAAATCGTCACTACCAGAAGTACGTGCTTACGAAAAAGCAGCTCATAAATTATCTGCAAAACTTGCCGTTTACGCTGACTTCTCGTTATTGGTACTGGGCGGCAAACTTAAGCAAGCAGAAATGTTATCTGCACGTTTAGGCGACGTAATGAGCTTCTTGTATGCGGCGATGGCATCAATTAAATACTACGAGCAAAAAGTAGCAAGCAGTGAACGTGAGCAAGCTGCGCCTTACTTCCACTATGCGACTCGCTTTGCACTACAAAGCGCTGAAGAAGCATTGCATAAGTTCTTAGATAACTTCCCTGCAAGTGGTACTCGTAAATTTATGCGTTTCATTACGATGAACTACTCAATGAAAATGCCTAAGATCAGTGATGATTTAATCCGTGAACTTGCGACTCAAGCGCAAATGGATACGGCATTTAAAGCGCAAATCACTCACTTGGTTAAACCAATTGAAGGTGATGGTCATCACATCAATGAGCAAGCGTACAAAGCGAAAATGGCATGCCTTGATTTACTTGCAAAAGTTAAAAAAGCACTGCGTGCTAAGACTATCAAGCCGGGCGTTCGTTTTGCAGAAACACTTGATAATGCACTTGTTGCAAGTGTTATCAACGAAGAAGAGTATGCAAAACTGATTGATTACAACAAGAAACGTGAAAAAGCGATTCGTGTTGATGAGTTCGATTTTGATATGAACTTACTGGATGACAACGCAAAGCCAGTTAACCCACTTAAAAGTGTGGTAAACGAGTAATTCAACAATGCAAGTCCTTAGCAGTATTAGGACTTTATCTTCGAAAACCCGTGTTTAGCACGGGTTTTTTATTGCTTATAGGCCGTTGTGCCAATAGCTAATTTCACCTACCATTGCCATCAGTTTATATAAAGTACAGAGCGTTATGGATCTTAGGCAATTTGTTACTTCTCACTTTTCAAACATTACAGAGCTAAAGCAAGCGGCATCAGTGTGGAGCGGATGCGGTGAGATTATTCGTTGCCAAATGAATGGTGCTGCTACGGTAATTAAAGCGATTGAAGTGCCTAGCCAGATCAATCATAGTCGTATAAAACAAAGTGATTTTGCGCTTGCCAGAAAGCGCCAATCTTACTTAGTCGAATTTAATTGGTATCGGCATTACGCTGAGCAATTACCCCATGAAGCTGCGGCTATCCACTGTATTGAGGCAATACAAGAGGGCAGTAAACAAGCGCTGGTATTTAGTGATTTCAGTGCGCTTGGCTACCAGCCTGCAAGTGCTACACACAGCGACATTCAAGCAATTATAAACTGGCTTGCACACTTTCATGCTTTTCATTTAGCAAGCTCTGCCGATGGCCTTTGGCCGCGAGGTAGTTACTGGCATTTAGCAACGCGGCCCGATGAGCTAAAGCGCATGAGTGATTTAAGCTTAAAAGCGCAGGCGCACGCTATTGATATAGCGCTGAGTGAGTCACCTTATCAAACGTTAATTCATGGTGATGCTAAGCTTGCCAATTTTGCGATTACGCCACAAAACCAGCATGTTCTTGGCTATGATTTTCAATATGTTGGTAAGGGTGTTGGGGTGATTGATGTCATGTATTTTTTAGGCAGTTGCTTAGATGATACGGCATTAAAATCAGTTGCAGATGACTATTTAAATCGCTATTTTGACACCCTTACACAGACACTAAAACGTTATCAACCGAATGTAAACCCGGCGCATGTTGTTAGCAGTTGGCGAGCGCTTTGGTGTTACGCATGGAGCGATTTTTATCGTTTTTTAGCAGGTTGGAGCCCAGAACATGCAAAAATAAACGGCTACATGCAGCAGCAATTTGTAACGTACTTAAAAATAAAGGATTAGCAATGAATAAGCCAATGCGATTTGCCATTATCGGCTGTGGTGCTGTAACCGAAGTGAAAAGCGGCCCTGCTTATCAACAAGCAGAAGGTATTGCGCTTATTGGGGTGACACGCCGCGACCTAGAAAAAGCCCATGATTATGCTAATCGCCATAATATTGCAAAGGTGTTCGCATCGCCAAGCGAGCTCATTAACGATAACAGTGTTGATGCAGTGTATATTGCTACGCCGCCAGATAGCCATAAAGCGTATGCTCTTGAGGTTGCTGCGGCAGGTAAACCGTGTTGTATTGAAAAGCCACTGGCGCCAAGTTATCAAGATAGCCTTGATATTGTCGCAGCGTTTAAAGAGGCTAAACAGCCGCTATTTGTGGCTTATTATCGCCGTTCATTACCACGCTTTAATCACGTTAAACAATTACTTGAGCAA
>Ga0208113_1001021_pt1 | contig 13625 bp, 14 predicted proteins | sample Knorr_S7_td_NADW_FD_185598 | JGI IMG/M metagenome (GOLD analysis project Ga0208113, IMG submission 185598) | Marine microbial communities from Southern Atlantic Ocean transect - Knorr_S7_td_NADW_ad_2505m_LV_A (SPAdes) (version 2) | ecosystem: Environmental > Aquatic > Marine > Oceanic | place...
GCCTTGTATCCCCGGGGAGGGGTAATACCCGTGACCCAAAAAAGCAAGACTCCGCTCCTGGATAAGGTGTGGGAACCCGCGGATATCCGGGATTTTTCCACCAAGCAGTTGAAACAGTTGGCGAAGGAGTTGCGGACCGATACCGTGCGTTCCGTTTCGATCACCGGCGGCCACCTGGGGGCGTCGTTGGGGGTCGTCGAATTGACCGTCGCCATCCACCACGTTTTCAACACGCCGAAGGACCGTTTGATCTGGGATGTCGGCCATCAGTGCTATCCCCACAAAATTTTGACCGGCCGGCGCGAGCGCATGAACACGCTGCGCCAGGGCGGCGGGTTGTCCGGTTTCACCATGCGCAAGGAAAGCGAATACGACCCCTTCGGCGCCGCCCATGCCTCGACCTCGATCTCGTCGGGGCTCGGCATGGCGGTGGCCCGCGACCTCGGCGGCGGCGACAACCACGTGATTTGCGTCATCGGCGACGGCGCCATGACCGCCGGCATGGCCTACGAGGCGATGAACAACGCCGGGTCCATGGATTCGAAGCTGATCGTCATCCTCAACGACAACGACATGTCCATCGCCTCGCCCGTGGGCGCGTTGAGCGCCTATCTGTCGCGGCTGATTTCGTCGAAGCCGTTCCGCTCGGCGCGTCATTTCGCCAAGGAGGTGGCAAAGAAATTCCCCCGCAATATCGAGAAGGTGGCGGCCAAGGTCGACGAATACGCCCGCGGCATGGTCACCGGCGGCACTTTGTTCGAGGAACTGGGCTTCTATTACGTCGGCCCGGTGGACGGGCACAACCTGGACCACCTGCTGCCGGTCTTGAAGAACCTCCGCGACGACAAGGAATCGGGTCCGGTGTTGCTCCATTGCGTGACCAAGAAAGGCCAAGGCTACAAGCCGGCTGAGGAGTCGGCCGACAAGTACCACGGGGTATCCAAGTTCAACGTCGTCACCGGCAAGCAGGAAAAATCAAAATCCAACGCCCCCAGCTTTACCAGCGTCTTCGCCAAGGGCCTGATCGCCGAGGCCGAGGTGGACGACAAGATCGTCGCCATCACCGCCGCCATGCCGGGCGGCACCGGGGTCGACAAGTTCTCCGAGCGCTTCCCGGAACGCAGCTTTGACGTCGGTATCGCCGAACAGCATGGGGTGACCTTCGCCGCCGGGTTGGCGTGCGAGGGTTACAAGCCGTTCGCGGTGATTTATTCGACGTTCCTGCAGCGTGCCTACGATCAGGTCGTGCACGACGTCGCCATCCAGGGCTTGGCCGTCCGCTTCGCCATTGACCGCGCCGGTTATGTTGGCGCCGACGGATGCACCCACTGCGGCGCCTTCGACCTGGCGTACCTGTGCACGTTGCCGGGTTTCGTGGTCATGGCGTCGGCCGACGAGGCGGAACTGATGCACATGGTAGCCACCGCGGTGACCATCGATAACCAGCCGTCGGCGATCCGCTATCCGCGCGGCGAAGGGGTCGGCGTTGAGCTGCCGTCCCGGGGCCAGGTGTTGGAGATCGGCAAGGGCCGGGTGCTCCGCGAAGGCTTGACGATAGCCATCCTCAGCCTCGGCGCGCGCCTGGGCGAAGCCTTGAAGGCGGCCGAGGAACTGGCGGCGATGGGGCTTTCCACCACCGTCGCCGATGCGCGCTTCGCCAAGCCGTTGGACGAAGACCTGATCCGCCGCCTGGCCACCGGGCACGAAGTCCTGTTGACCATAGAGGAAGGCTCGACCGGCGGTTTCGCCGCCCATGTGTTGCAGTTTCTGGCCAACGAGGGATTGCTGGAGAACGGCCTCAAGGTGCGGGTGATGACCATGCCGGATGAGTTCATCGACCACAACAAGCCAGACACCCAATATAAGATGGCCGGCCTGAAGGCGCTGCACATTGTCGTCAACGTGCTGATGGCGCTCGGCCTCGCCGACGAAGCCAATCCGGCGGTCCTACCCCAGCTCGCCTGATCCTCTGAATCCCCATTGGATTTCCCCGCTTAAGTCTGGCGCGGTATGCTGGCGTCATGGCCAAGACCGGTAAACAGCGCCTTGATCAGGTTCTCGTCGAGCGCCGGCTCGCCGACAGCCGTAGCCGCGCCCAGGCCCTGGTCATGGCCGGGCTGGTGTTTTCGCAAACAAAGCGTCTGGACAAACCCGGCCACCGGGTCGCGGCGGATATTCCACTGACCGTCAGGGGCCCCGATCACCCGTGGGCGTCGCGGGGCGGGATCAAACTCGCCCACGGGCTCGATCATTTCGGCATCGAGCCGGCGGCCAGGGTATGCCTGGATATCGGCGCCTCGAGCGGGGGCTTCACCGATGTCCTGCTTTGCGGCGGCGCGGCAAAGGTCTATGCCGTCGACGTCGGCCACGGGCAACTGGACTGGAAGCTGCGCCGGGACGAACGGGTGGTGGTGCTGGACAAGACCAATGCCCGCCACCTGGGGCCCGAACAGATCCCCGACGCGATCGATTTGATCGTCTGCGACGCCAGTTTCATCGGCCTTGAGGTGGTGCTGCCGGCGGTGCTGGCCCTGGCCGCCCCGGGTGCCTCACTGGTGGCATTGATCAAGCCGCAGTTCGAGGTCGGCAAAGGCAGGGTCGGCAAGGGCGGCATCGTCCGCGACACGGCCCAGCATGACGAGGTCTGCAAACGCATCGAAAGCTGGCTGGCGGCGCGGGACGGCTGGCGGGTGCTAGGATTGACCGCAAGCCCGATCACCGGCGCCGACGGCAACAAGGAATTTCTCATCGCGGCGAAGCGGGAAGGGAATTAGGTCGAAGCCGGACCCGTTTCAAACGGCAAACCGGCCTCGGCCCAAGCCGCCAGGCCGCCGGCCATGTTGTAGGCTTCGGTCAGGATGCCCTCGGCAACCACGTATCCGCCGATCTGTTCGGAGCGCTGGCCGTGGGCACAGACGAAGACGACCTTCTTGCCCGTAACGGTAGGGATGAGCGCCGGATCGAAGGACGACATGGGTACGTGAACGGCGCCGTCGAGGCGCGCCTTGGCCAATTCCTCGGCCTCGCGGACGTCGACCAGCAGGGCCTCGCCGTCGTCAAGCCACTGGTTCACGGTCTCGGGTGGGACTTCGGTTAATCCCGACATGTCAATTCCCCCTCGTCATTTTGGGTTTCGCTGGTAGATATAGGAACGGGTTATAAAATAGCACTATCTTTCTGCGAAGGGGCGATCGATGCCGACCGGGCGATCCACCGATCAATGGGGAAACGACGTCACCGCCGCCGGCGCCGACGCCGTCCGAGCGTTGGACAAGACCCTGATGTGCAACCTGGCCCTGGGCCGGGAAACCGGACCGCTGTTGAAGGACGCCCTGGCCGCCGACCCGGACTTGGTCATGGCCCATAGCCTGAAGGGCTATTTCTTCCTGCTGATGGCTTCCGGGCCGCTCCGCGACCGGGTTCCGAAGGTGCTGGCGGCGGCGGAGGCAAGCCTGGAAGCGGCGACGTCTCGCGAAAAGGCCCATGTGCGGGCGCTCAAACACTGGCTCGACGGCGACACGTCCGGGGCGGTCCGGGCGTGGGAGGAGATTTTGGCCGATCACCCCCGGGACGTGCTGGCGCTCAGGCTCGCCCATCACGCTTATTTCTATATGGGTGCCGCCGGCGGCATGCTGGCGTCGGTCGAAAGGGTCCTCGATGCCTGGGACGAAGGCTTTGCCGGATACGGCTTCGTCCTCGGCATGCGGGCCTTCGCCTTGGAGGAATCGGGCGATTACGCCGCCGCCGAGGAAGCCGGACGCCGGGCCGTCGACATCAACACCGATGACCCGTGGGCTGTCCATGCCGTTGCCCATGTGATGGAAATGCAGGACCGGCATGGGGAAGGGATCGAATGGATCACCGGGCTGCAACCCCATTGGCAGCAAGCCAACAACTTCCGCTATCACCTGTGGTGGCACCGGGCGCTGATGCACCTGGGCCGGGGCGAAGCGGACGAGGCCCTGCGGCTCTATGACGAGTCCATTTGGAACCCGGACTCAGACGAATACCTGGACCTGTGCAACGACGTGTCCCTGCTGCTCCGCCTCGAGCTCCTCGGCGTCGATATCGGCGATCGCTGGCGGGTGTTGGCGAAAAAGGCTGGTTCCCGCACCGAAGACCGCATCCTGACATTTATCGATTGCCATGTCGTCGCCGCCCTGGCGGCCGCCGGGCAGGTTGATAAAGCCGAAAGGATGGTCGAGGAAATGGCGTCGGCGGGCGGCGTCTTCGCCGATGTCGGGGCAACCGTTTCGAAGGCCCTGATCGCCCACCGGGTGGGGAATTACCCGGCCGCGGCGCGGCTGCTCGGGGACGTCCGCGACACCATCGTCACCATCGGCGGCAGCCACGCGCAGCGGAATTTGTTTGAGCTGCTTTTCGAGGATGCCGGCGACCGGCGGGCGTAACCGCCCCTCAACCTATTCCCTAACCGCACTGGGCCCGGTGAAGGAGCAGGTGGTCGGCCAAGACACAGGCCATCATCGCCTCGCCGATGGGTACGGCACGGATGCCGACGCAGGGGTCGTGGCGGCCCTTGGTCGAGACCTCGGCGTCGTTGCCATTGGTATCGACGGTCTTCCTTGGCGTCAGGATCGAACTGGTGGGCTTGACGGCGAAGCAGACGACGATGTCCTGGCCGGTGGAGATGCCGCCCAAAACGCCGCCGGCGTTGTTGGTCAGGAACGTCACCTCATCGCCGTCCATGCGCATCTCGTCGGCGTTTTCCTCGCCCGAGAGCCTTGCCGCCTCGAACCCGGCGCCGATCTCGACCCCCTTGACGGCGTTAATCCCCATCATCGCTCCGGCGAGGTCGGCGTCGAGCTTGGCATAGACCGGGGCGCCGAGGCCGACGGGGACGCCCGACGCCACCACCTCGATGACGGCGCCCAAGGACGACCCGGCCCTGCGGGTGTCGTCCAAAAGCTTCTCGAAGGTCTTGACGGAATCCGGATCGGGGGAAAAGAAGGGGTTGTTGTCGACTTCGGCCCAGTCCCAATTGTCGCGGTTAACGGCGGTATCGCCGATTTTGACCAGGGCGCCGCGGATGGTGACGCCGTTGCCGAGGATCTTGCGGGCGATGGCGCCGGCGGCGACCCGCATGGCGGTCTCGCGGGCCGACGAGCGCCCACCGCCGCGGTGATCGCGAATGCCGTATTTCTTGAAGTACGTGTAATCCGCGTGACCGGGGCGGAAGGTGTTCTTGATGTCGTCGTAATCCTTCGACCGGGCGTCTTCGTTTTCGACCACGAGGGCGATCGGCGCGCCGGTGGTGACGCCCTCGAAAACGCCGGAGATGATCTTCACCGTGTCCGATTCCTTGCGCTGGGTGGTGTATTTGCTTTGCCCGGGCCGGCGCTTGTCCACGAAAACCTGGATTTTGGCCTCGGTCAGCGGAATCCCCGGCGGCGTGCCGTCGACGACGCAGCCGATGGCGGGACCGTGGCTTTCGCCGAAGGTGGTGAACCGGAAAAGGTGTCCGAAGGTATTGAAGCTCATGACGGGGCGTACCTTAGCCGACCCGAGCTTGCAGTGCTAGGCGGGGCTAGACGACGGAAATGTCGGGCGCGTCGACGGCCTTCATGCCGACGATGTTGTAGCCGCAATCGACATGGTGGGTTTCGCCGGTGACACCGCTGGAAAGGTCGGACAAAAGGTACATCCCGGCGCCGCCGATGTCGTCGTGGGTGACGTTGCGGCGCAGCGGCGAATTGTACTCGTTCCACTTAAGGATATAGCGGAAATCCCCGATGCCCGACGCCGCCAGGGTCTTCATCGGCCCCGCCGAAATGGCGTTGACGCGGATATTTTCCTTGCCCAGGTCCTCGGCCAGGTAGCGAACGCTGGCTTCCAGCGCCGCCTTGGCGACGCCCATGACGTTGTAATGGGGCATCACCCGCTCGGCGCCGAAATAGGTCAGCGTCAACAGGCTGCCGCCGTCGGTCATCAGCGGCCGGGCCCGTTGGCACAGCGCCGTGAACGAATAACACGAGATGTTCATGGTCGAAGCGAAATTATCTGGCGTGGTGTCGATGTATTGGCCCTTCAGCTCGTCCTTGTCGGAAAAGGCGATGGCATGGACCAGGAAATCGAGCTGGCCCCAGCGCTCCTTGATAGCGGCGAACACCGCGTCCATGGAAGACGGTTCGGTGACATCGCAGGGAACAACGAAGTCCGAGCCCAGCGAATCGGCCAACGGATCGACGCGTTTTTTCAACGCATCGCCCTGAAAGGAAAAAGCCAGTTCGGCGCCCTGATTGTGGACGGCCTTGGCGATGCCCCAGGCGATTGACCGTTCATTGGCGACCCCCATGACCAGGCCTTTTTTCCCAGCCATCAAGGTGCCGGGTTCGATTTTCGAATCCTCGTCCTTGGATTTTTGCTCAGGCATCAATTGCAGGAGGTCGTTCATAGGTCCCTCGTCGCTATTTTTTAATTCCGCCCCTCCGGGGTGTGGTTCGCAATCTACATAATAGCCGCCAAAAGGCCAAAGGCCTCCCGATCACGTTTCGTTGCAAATTGTAACGGCCCCGGTGCTGGATTGGGCGTCACCACCCGCCGCCTGGTTACTTGCCGCCGCTTTTTTTGACTGCGGTCCTGGGGCGCGCCTTAGTGCCGCGATCCGGTGACCATTCCTCCAGGAACCGGATCAGATCCTTATCCGGCTTGTTCGGCAAAACCACCCGCAGATGCACGAACTGATCCCCCCGGGGCCCGGTTCCCTTGTCGCCAGATTTCAGTCCCTTGCCCTTGAGCCGGAGTTGGGTGCCGGTGTTGGAGCCCTTGGGCACGGTGACGTTGACCATGCCGTCGATGGTCGGCGCTTCGATCCTGCCGCCGAGGACGGCTTCGGAAAGGGTGACCGGCACATCGACGTGGATATCGTTCTTTTGGCGCCGGAACACCGGGTCGGGGTCGACCAGGACTTCGACATAGGCGTTGCCGTCGGCGCCGCCGCCGAACCCGGCCATGCCCTGTCCCTTGAGGCGCAGGATCCGGCCGTCTTCGGTGCCTGGAGGGATAGTGACCTTGAGCCGTTTGCCGTTGGCCATGCCGATGTGACGGACGGCCCCCTTGGCGGCTTCCATGAAATCGACGCGAAGATCGTATTCGATGTCGGGGCCGTTGATCTTGAGGCCCGCGATTTTGGAGCGTTTTTTCCCCGCCGGGCCGTTGGTGGAAGGCCTTTTCGTTTTTGCCTTCCTAGCCGTTTTCCGAGGGCGTGCGGGTTTTGATTTCGATGGCGACGGCGTCCGCCGGGTGCCGTCGCCGCTGATCTCGCCCCGGTCATAGCGCCGTCGACGGCCGGGGTCGGACAGCAGGTCATAGGCCGAGGACAATTCCTTGAATTCGTTCTCGGCCCAGGGATTGCTGGGATCGCTGTCGGGGTGGCACTCGCGGGCCAGCCGGCGGTAGGCCTTTTTCAACTCCTCGGCGCTGGCGCCGGGCGATACGTCAAGGATTTCATAAGGATCCTTCATCGCCCGGGACTATGGCACAGGGCCTAGGTCGCACCAAGACCGCACCAAGGCAGACTGGCTTGGCGGTTCGGGCTCCGATGGGCCTACTGGATGATCTGCCAGGTGCCGTCGGTGCGCCGGCAGGCGCGGCCGGAGCCGGTTTCTTGTTTGCCGTCGACGTAGATGGTGGTCTCGAAATCGCGGCAATTCTTGCCTTCCGCCGTGCGGTAGGTTCGGGTCGGTGTAATGGTGCCGGAATGTCCGGAATCCGGGTTCCGCCAGGCCTTGCTTTGGCCGATCTGGCTGTATTCCAAGCCGTCCTGGACGTTGCGCTGTTCATAAAGCCGGTCGGCCTTGTCCAGGGACTTGCCGATTTCGCTGCCGGCCCAGGCCCCGGCCAGGGCACCGACGGCGACGGCGGCCAATTTTCCCTTGCCGCTGCCGACTTGCGAACCGATAAGGGCGCCGAGACCGCCGCCGAGCAAGGTTCCGCCGGCCTGCTTGGGATTGTCCTGCAGGGTCTGGCAGGCGACCAGCGTCACGGCGAGAACGATGGCGGCGGTGGTTTTATAGACGCTTTTCATAACAGGCATTTTACTGACCTCTGATAAGCTGATGCTTGACAAAGCGGGTGGGCGAAACTTTCCTAGGCATTCACCCTTGCCCACTAATATGGCAAAAATTTAGGACTTTTTCGACTCATAAACGCGAAAACTTCCAAGCCGTCCCCGGTAAGGGTAGCGACGCTTCGTTAATAATCCATTGATGCAACATTTGGCTGTGATGACCGTCACCGAACCCCAAGACCCGATCGCCGAATTCAAGGGATGGCTGGCCGAGGCCGAGGCGCAAGAACCCATTAACCCCAACGCCGTGGCGCTGGCGACGGCAACCCCCGACGGCCGCCCGTCCGTGCGCATGGTGTTGCTGAAGGCGGTCGACGAAAACGGGTTCGTGTTTTACTCCAACACCGAAAGCCGCAAGGGCCAGGAACTGGCCGTCAACCCGCGGGCGTCGCTTTGTTTTTACTGGAAGTCCCTGGGCCGCCAGGTCCGCGTCGATGGGCCCGTCGAGCCGGTCAGCGACGAAGAGGCCGACGCCTATTTCCAATCCCGCGACCGGGCGGCCCGGATCGGCGCCTGGGCGTCGAAACAGTCCTGGCCCATGGAAGGGCGCTTCGAGCTGGAGAAAAAGGCCGCTGAGTTCACCGCCAAGTTCAACGTCGGCCCGGTGCCGCGGCCGGATTTCTGGTCCGGATACCGGATCCTTCCCGAAATGATCGAATTCTGGACCCAGCGAAAGTTCCGTTTGCATGACCGCTTGGTGTATCATCGTGCCGACGACGGTTGGACAACGGAGCGACTTTTCCCTTAAGCCCAGGCCCGCCATGCCCGACGCGACTACCGATTCAAACAAGCCAACGACGACGACCGGCGCCCGGATGGCGTCCGACCAGGCCAACAGCCTGATGCGCCTGGCGACCTATGCCTCGGTGACGGTGGCGGTTGTGCTGATCGTCACCAAGTTCGTGGCCTGGCTGATGACCGACGCCGTCAGCCTGCTGTCGACCCTGATCGATTCGTTTTTGGACGCCGGGGCTTCGCTGTTGAACTTGCTGGCCGTCCGCCAAGCGCTGGAACCCCCCGACAAGGAACACCGCTTCGGCCACGGCAAGGCCGAACCGCTGGCCGGGCTGGCGCAGGCGGCGTTTATTTGCGGGTCGGCGGTTTTCCTGGTCATCGAAGCCGGCGAAAGGCTGTTCAACCCCCGGACCATCGAAAACACCGCCATCGGCTATGCGGTTATGGTGTTGGCCATCGTCCTGACCCTGTTTCTGTTAGCGTTTCAGCGTTATGTGGTCGGCAAAACCGGCTCCATCGCCATTACCGCCGATTCCGCCCATTACCAGATGGACGTCCTGGTCAACGCCGGTGTCATCGTTTCCCTGTGGCTGGTCAGCGCCTTCGGCTGGATCCTGGCCGACCCTCTCATCGCCCTGATCATCGCCGGCTACATCTTTTGGGGCGCCCGGAGGATCGGGATTACCGCCTATCAAATGCTCATGGACCGGGAACTGGAGGATGACGAGCGCCAGAAGATCCTCGACATCGCGTTGTCTCACCCGGGGGTCAAAGGGCTTCACGACTTGCGTACCCGGTCATCCGGGAACCGGGTCTTCATCCAGATGCACCTGGAAATGGACGGCGACATGTCGCTGCTCGATGCCCATACGATTTCCGACGCCGTCGAAGCCAGCGTCCTCGAAGCCTTTGCCAACGCCGAGGTCCTGATCCACGAAGACCCCGAGGGCCTGGAAGAAGAAAAGGCGGTCTTTCATTGACCTCGGCGTCCGGCAATGGCGGCTCCCAACCCGGTTCCCAGCCCGGCTCTGAGGACGAAATCATCCGGTTGCTTTCCGACCCTGCGGTTTTCGGCCCCGTGGACAGGGTCGAAACCCATGTGTCGCTGGTGTTTTTGGGGCCCCGGCGCGTTTACAAGCTAAAACGCGCCGTCACCTTTCCCTATCTTGATTTTTCGACGCCCGAGAAGCGCCGCCTGGCATGCGAGGCCGAAATCCGGATCAACCGCCGCACCGCGCCGTCGATTTATCTGGGCGTGGTGGCAATAACCCGCCAAGCGAACGGAACCCTGGCCTTGGACGGCGACGGCGAGGCCGTCGACTGGGTGGTCGAAATGGAACGTTTCGACGAACACACGCTTTTCGACCGGCTGGCCCGGAAAGGCGGCCTCGACCGCGCGATGATGGAAGACCTGGCGGACGCCATCGCCGACTTTCACCACATGGCCGAGTCCCGCACCGATGGCGGCGGCGACGGCATCGCCATGATTATCGACAGCAACGCCGAATGCTTCGCCGGGGTCGAACAAGGCATCCTCGACCAGGCCGAGGCGGAAACCCTGACCGAGTTTTCGCTCCAAGCGCTAAAAGCCTTGGCGCCGGTGCTTGACCGCCGCCGCGATTCAGGCCGGGTCCGGCACTGTCACGGCGACCTGCATTTGCGCAATATTTGCATCGTGGAAGGCCGGCCGACCCTTTTCGACGCCATCGAATTCAACGATACCTTCGCCACCATCGACGTCCTTTACGATCTAGCGTTCCTGCTCATGGACCTCGACCACCGGGGTCTCAGGCGGCTCGCCAATATCGTTTTCAACCGCTATCTGGACGTCACCGGCAATGGTACCGGGGAAGCCGGCGGCTTGCGGGTGATGGCGTTGTTTTTATCCATGCGCGCGGCCATCCGTTCGCACGTCGATGCGGCCCAGGCGCAGACCTTGTCGGACCGCGAAAAGGCCCGGGCCCGGGCCGAGGAATCAAACGATTACCTGAACATGGCGCTGAATTACCTGGCCCCGGAAGCGCCTCGCCTGATTGCCGTCGGCGGTCTTTCCGGCAGCGGCAAGTCTCGCATGGCCCGGGAATTGGCGCCGTTCCTGGGGGTGGCGCCGGGGGCCCGGGTGGTGCGCAGCGATTCCACCCGCAAGCGCCTGGCCGGTGTGCCGCTGACCCGGCGATTGGGCAACCAGGGCTATTTGGCCGAAATGACCGAACGCACATTCGAAGCCCTGTACGAAGAAGCGCTGGCCGCCCTGCGGGCCGGGCAGTCGGTACTCGCCGACGCCGTTTTCGCCAAACCTGAAAGCCGCCGCGCCATAGAGCGCGTCGCCGACAAGGCCGGCGTGCCGTTCACCGGCCTGTGGCTGGAAGCCCCGGCGGAAATCATGGCCCGGCGGGTGACCGAGCGCCAACGCAACGTTTCGGACGCCGACGCCAAGATTTTAGGGCAGCAATTGACCTATGACCTGGGCGAGATCGAATGGTTTCGCATCGACAGTTCGGGGCCACGGCAGGAAACCCTGAAAGCCGGGCTCGGCCTGATTGGCCTGGAAACGGGCGTTGCGTAGCGTAAACCGGCATAAACCCTTTATGTTTGCCTTATCTGCGGCCATGATAGGAGCACCAGGAAAGAGGACGGGAAGGAGGGGGACATGACCATTCGAACCATACTCGTTCCCCATGACGGATCGGAAGCGGCCAAACCGGTGATGGAATTGGGTCTCAGGTTCGGCAAGGACCACGGCGCCAACGTTCGGGTCCTCAATGTGCGGTCCGACCCCAAGGACACCATTCCGCTACTCGGCGAAGGCATGTCGGTGTCGATGATCGAGGACATGATCCAGGCGGCCGAGAAGGATGGCGGCGAGAGGGCGGTCAGGGGACGGAAAATGTTCGACGCCCTGGTCAAGGAGTTGTCCCTTAAGGTCAGCGACGAACCCCGAGCGTCGGGGGCCTCGGCGTCGTGGAGCGAGGAAGTCGGCCGCGAGGACGAAGTCACGGCCCGCCAGGGCAGGCTTGCCGATCTGATCGTCGTCGGCCGGCCGACGGCGACATCGGACGTTTCCACGACCCTGACCCTGAACGCGGCGCTTTTCAACACCGGACGCCCGGTGCTGGTGGTGCCTTTCGGCGGCGCCGCTTCTTTCGGCAAGCACGTCGCCATATCCTGGAACGGCAGCCCGCAATCGGCCCGCGCCGTCGCCTCGGCGTTGGGGCTGATCCAGGCCGCCGATAAGGTAACGGTGATGACCGTCGGCAGCGAACGCACGTCCGCCGCCCGGGCGCCGGAACTGGCGGAATACCTGGAATGGCATGGGATTTCTCCGGCCACCCGAACGTTCGATTCTGAAAGCCGGCATCCCGTCGGCGCGCCATTGCTCAAGGAATGCGCCGACGCCGGCATCGATTTACTGGTCATGGGGGCCTATACCCACAGCCGCATGCGTCAATTGATCCTCGGCGGCGTCACCCGCCACGTCTTGGAAGAAGCCGCCATTCCCCTGTTCATGGCCCATTGAACCGAAACCTTTCCGGCCATGGTTCACAGGAAAATCATCGATCCGGTGCTGAAGAATCTTGGCCCAAGCCGGGCCGATTATTTCAACCGCCTCGTCGACAGGGTAGAGCACGACCCGCGCACCGAAACCGTGCCCAACCTGGTCTATCTGGTGCTCAGGGAAACGATCCCGTACCTGCCCGCCGATCTGCCGCAGGAAGAACTGGCCGACCGGTTGTTGGACTTTGTCATCGGCAGTCAGGGGTGGCTCAACCGGGTCATCCATGACCGCCGGTTTATAGAAGACCCCGGCCGGCTGGCCGAGGTGACCAAGGAATTTGTCCTTCAGGTGCTGGCATTGGCCATGGACCAACACCAGGTCAACAAAATCCAGGCCGCCAAGGTGCGCCAAGCGAAGACCTACCGGTTTTCGTACCCCGAAGGCGACGAAGACGACTTTCCCTACCGGGACGACGAATAAGCGTATAGTGGATTTTATCCACTAGAGAACAAATTCGGCTGGCCGGCCGGGGGTGGGGTTTCCTCTTCGGCCCGCAGCGGTTGGGCCTCATAGGGAACCAGCAAACCAGAGACTTTATCGAAAGGGGTGCCGCGGTCGATCCACAAGGGCTCGGCTCGGCGCTCCAGGATCACCGGCATGCGGTCGTGGATGTGGGCGATATCGGCGGCCGGCGGGCAGGTGATGATGGTGAAGCGCTCGCCGTCGGTCAGCCCGGCGAAGGCGAAGACGCCCCTGCTTTTCGTTCCGATGCGGTTCTTGCGGAGGGCGGGACCGTCCTTGCGCCACTCGAAATAGGTCGTTACCGGAACCAGGCATCGGTTCTCCAGTAGCGGCAGGAAGGTCTTTTTCTCCCTTAATGTTTCGGCACGGGCGTTAATCAGCGGCTTGGCGTTCCATTCGACGGCCAGACCCCAACCCGACAGACGCGGTTTTGCCCCGCCTTCGATGATCAGCGCCATATCAGTGGGCCTGATCTCGGGCGCGCCCGGCACCGGCGGCGGGTCCGCCAACCCGAAACGTTCGGCGAGGTCGCCCGGCTGAGCGTCGATTTCAAAACGCGAACACATGGACGCAGTTTACACCATCGGGGTTAGTGGCCTGTATCACCTAAATTGTACCTCTACGACGGCGCTGCAAGGTTTCCGGCTAGGAGCGCGTTGCGCCTGCCTGCGAGAAGCCGGAGCTTCGCTTCGGCGAAGACGGGCCGTGGTGCCAACCCACCACAAACGGCGCGCGACGACGTCCGAAAGCCTCGCAACACCGCCCTTTCGGGTCGCTTTTCCCGTC
>Ga0208113_1001024_pt1 | contig 13611 bp, 11 predicted proteins | sample Knorr_S7_td_NADW_FD_185598 | JGI IMG/M metagenome (GOLD analysis project Ga0208113, IMG submission 185598) | Marine microbial communities from Southern Atlantic Ocean transect - Knorr_S7_td_NADW_ad_2505m_LV_A (SPAdes) (version 2) | ecosystem: Environmental > Aquatic > Marine > Oceanic | place...
AAAAATATACCTTTTCAGAGCAGTTATTTTTTGCCAGCTGCGTTAGACTATTGTTATTGATGTAATTAACCGAGGTCTCAAATGATTGAGTATCCAGTTGACCAACTTCCCCAGTTAATTGATGACTTGCTTCAGTGTGACACCACAACACGCAAAAATAAGTTACTTGCTGATGCTAAAGAAAAGCTTTCTACTGAACATTTATCGTTATTGTTCGAAGCGTTACCTAAAGAACAGCGTTTAGAAATATGGCAATTACTTGATGAAGACACGCAACATGAAATCTTCATTAACCTAGGTGGCGATAGCTGTCGTTGGTTATTGCAAAGCCTAGATGAAGCTGAAGGGTTTAAGCTACTTGACGAAGTGAGCGTAGAAGAGTTACTTGAACTTGAAGAAATTATTCCTGAGCGCTTTGTTGATTATGCTCGCAGACAGCTTGATGAAGTTCAAACTAAACGATACGAACTAGCACAACAATATAACCCAGAGCAGTTAGGTCACTGGCTCGGTTTTGATGCTTTAAAAGTGTCGGAAAAACTGACTGTAGCAGGGGCGCGTAAAATTTTTCAAAAAGGCTTACCGCAATACACCGAAGTGATTTATTTGGTCAGTCGCAAAGGTACATTAATTGGTGAAGTGGCAATTAATGCATTATTTAAAGCCAATGATAACGACAGCTTGCTGGATTACGCGAACCTAGATGTGTCGGTTTTACATGCTGATGACGACCTGTACGAAGCCGCTGAAGTGGTTATTCACAGTGAACAAATGGCAATGCCAGTTGTGAATGCCGACAACAAACTCTTAGGCCGATTATCAGTGTCATCAGCTTATGAATTGCGTCAAGAAGTGACCGACGAAGCTGCTGCAAAAGCCGGTGGTCTACGTGAAGACGAGGATCTGTTCTCAAGCGTCACTAAGTCGGCAAAAAACCGCGGTATTTGGCTTGGTATTAACCTCGCAACAGCATTCTTAGCGTCTTGGTTTATCGGTTTGTTTGGGGCAACTATCGAGCAAGTGGTTGCGCTTGCGGTATTAATGCCGGTTGTCGCTTCTATGGGCGGTATTGCAGGTAGTCAGACGTTAACGGTTATTGTACGCGGTTTGGCACTCGGTCAGGTTACCGACTCTAACCGCAAAGCGCTGCTGAAAAAAGAGCTTAGAGTAGGGGCGTTAAACGGCTGTGTTTGGGCCTTTGTGATTGGTGTGCTTACTTATTTTTGGTTCAACGATGGCATGTTAAGTTTAACCATCACTATCGCTATCTTACTTAACTTAGTGGCTGCTTCATTATCTGGGGTGGTGATCCCATCGATTTTAGATAAGCTTAAAATCGATCCAGCCCTTTCAGGCTCAGTTATTCTGACCACAGTCACCGATATCGTTGGTTTTGTTACTTTCCTAGGTTTAGGTAGTTTACTCCTTCTTTAAGGGATCGGATGCTGGCTAAAGTAGTGTTTAGCCAGCTCAACAAATGATTTCACCCGATTTGACAGCGCATACCTATGCGGATAAACCGCAGCAATCGTTAATGGTTTTAGGGTGTGCTCTGCTAACACCTCGACTAATTCGCCTGACTTTATAAACGGGGCGACTGAATAACGAGGCGCTTGAATTATCCCATCACCCGCTGCCGCTGCTTCATTTAAAAATCGGCCATTATTAGAGGTCATTGCCCAGTTAAACTTGCGGCAAACATGCTGACCATCTAGCAAAAATATCCATTGGTCATGACGAATATGATGACTGAAAAACAGCAATCTATGTTCAGATAAAGCCACAATATCTGTTGGCGTACCATGTTTTTTTAAGTAGGCAGGACTGGCCCATAAAGATAATGATGAATGGCAAACCGTCTGCGCTATGTGGCTGGCATCAGGTAATGAAGGAGCAACTCTAAATGCCAGATCAATTTGGCTATCAAATAAATCAACAGGCGTATTAGACAATACAATATCTAATTTCACATCAGGGAAATCATGCTGATATTGACTAACCAAAGGTGCTAAATATTGGCAACCAAATTCAATACTGGCTGAAATAGCCAGCTTACCGCTAGGCGTTTGGCTAAGCCCGCTTAGCTCAGCATCAACTTCATTAAATTTATTCAGCAAAGGCTTCATTTGCAGAACATAGTTTTGGCCTGCATCGGTTAAGCAAACTTTGCGGGTGTTTCGTTTTAGCAGCAAGCAGCCTAAGTTTTGCTCTAACTGTTTAACGTAGCGGCTAACCATGGTGGTAGACAGCTGCATCTGTTTAGCAGCTTGCGTAAAGCTTTGATATTCAGCAACTAAGCATAAGGCCCTAACGGCTTCTAGTTTGTTCATTGTTATTATTTTTAAACTATAAGTTTATACACTATAAACTTTAGTGAGATGTGAAACCAAGCAATTCAGGTGTAAGTTGGGAGTTAAAACAAGAATAAGAGGTGATTATGAAATCGGGCATCAACACATTACTTGCCAGCATCGCATTGGCTTTATCGTCGTCGGTGATGGCACAAACCATTGCATTACAAAATGTGAACCTAATCGACGTCGAAGCCTTGTCGGTTAATAAAGCACAAACCATCATCATAGAAGATGACAAAATCAAACAAATTGTTCCTGCAAGTTCTCGTCGCTTTGCCGATGATGTCATTAAAATCGATTTAGCAGGAAAGTATGTCATACCCGGTTTAATCGATACTCATGTGCACCATGCTACTTCGCCTGATGATTCAGATAACGATGAAATCACACGCATTCGCTTGCGTCAGCTTTTACAGGGGGGTGTAACAAGTGTGCGCGATATGGGCGGCGATACCCGTGCTTTGAGTTCACTTAAAAGACGAGCCGATAACGATATTATTCAATCACCGGATATTTATTATTCTGTGATTATTGGTGGTAAAGCGTTCTTTTCTGACCCTCGCACAGTCGCCTCTGCAAAAGGTGAAATCCCCGGTGCTGTGGACTGGATGCGTGCCGTTGATGAACACAGTGACTTTGATGCCATTATGCTGCGTAGCAAAGGGCTGGGGGCAACCGGCATCAAAATTTATGCAAATGTGCCAGGAACAGTGGTAGCAAAGTTATCTCAAGCTGCTAAAAAACATGACCTCAAGGTGTGGTCGCATGCTTTTATTGGCCCAGCAACACCGCTTGAAGCGGTTAATGGTGGGGTTGAAACAATTTCACATGCTGCCGATTTTGCCGCGCAAGTAATTGAAAATTTCTATGATATGCGCCGTAAAAATGTTGCCTTAACAGAGCAGCAAAAAAGCGATGCAAAGCAACTAGAAGCTTATCAAACACTCATAAAACAGATGAAAAATAAGGGCACAATTCTAGACTCAACCTTAACGGTTTTTGATAAAACCAAAGCCTCACGTGGTGAAAAAGGGTTATTGCTTAATGAGTGGGGCGGGCTGTTTACACAATTGGCTCATCAAGCCGGTGTAACTATTGCAGCAGGTACCGATGTGACCAGTGATAGGTTTAATACTGTAACGCCTATGGTGCACCATGAAATGAAGCTATTAGTTGAACGGGCAGGTTTAACACCTTTAGAAGCTCTACAGGCTGCAACCATTAATGGTGCAAAAGTGATTGGCATTGAGAAGCAAACTGGTTCAATAAAGGCAGGTAAAACGGCGAATCTTGTGGTACTTAACAATGATCCAAGTATTGAAATCACCAATAGTCAAAACATTGTTCATGTAATTAAAAATGGCCAATTTATCCACTTGGGTGATAATGATAAATTACCGTTTGTGATGGCGCGTGAAGCGGCTGGGTTATTATTTTTATCGGGGCAATTAGGCAACTTGCCAACCACCATGGCGTTGGCTGGCAATGACATCAGTACCCAAATGACGCAGGCAATGAAAAACATTGGCTTTGTTTTGCAAGATCACAATTTAGATTTTAACGATGTTGTTAAATGCACCCTTATGTTGGCAGATATAAAAGACTGGCCTTTAGCCAATCAAGCCTACACGCCATTTTTTACTAAGTTACCCGCCAGAAGTGCTTTTGCAGCCAGTGGCTTGGCACTTGGTGCAAAGGTTGAAGTGGAGTGTATCGCTGCGTTGTAGCTAATATTGTTAAAGAACAAAAAATAAACACTTTTATTTACCTAATACACAGTTATTATGAATTGTGACTCAGTCAAACTAAAAGGACGTTAATATGGCATTAGGTAAGAAAGCTACACTCGCTGCTTTATCAGTATTTTCAGTGTTTAGCGCATCAGCAGCACAAACCGCTTCGGGTGAACAAACTAAACTGAGTGAAGATCCCACCAAGGTCGTTACTCAGTTTGGTGCAAGTTATTCAGATGAATTAAGGATCACCGGGTCGCTAAGTTTGGGAGCAGTAAAAAAGCTTAATGCCAGTGTGAGTGCCAATGGTGATGAATGGCGTGTTGGTGGCTCGTGGCTATTTGATATTGGCATTGTTAATTTTAACTTTGGTAAGCAAAGTTATGATCAAGGAGCTGAGCGTACAACCTATAGTGTTGGCACCTTTATGCCACTGAGTTACTTTGATATTGCGCCCTATGGTTGGCAAATTTTCGCTATGGGGGGTTATAGCCATGTTGATGGTGAAATTGCTTGTTTAGCAGGGCAAGGAGCATGTTTAACAACAGAAATACCTGGCCCCGAGGGTTGGGTGCTCATTCCAAACAGCAGTGACGGTGGTTACTTAGGTGCATTTGCTTTAAAGCCATTATCCGAAAAATGGACATTAATGGCTGCTGCGGCTTACTCGGTGGGGTCTAACGATTATTCAGGTTATTTCGCAGCCATTGGTGCAAGTTATCAATTTGATAAACAACAAAGTTTCAAGCTATTTGCTGCAACAGAAGACAGTGATTACGGCTCAGATCAAAACTTAGTACTGGGTTACACTTATCAATTTAATTAAAAAATACTGTTACAAAGCATTAAATTTTGTTAGTTTTCTGAGTGAGTTATCACTGAGAAAATAGTGAATGAAAAAAAAGTTAGCCTTGTTATTACTAGGATTATCTTGCCTTAATGTCAGCGCCTCTGAAAACTTTAGTGATCATGAGATGTTTTGTGAGCAACAACCACAAATTAGTTGCTTAGATTACATTAATCAACAGCTAGCAAGCAGTGAGCTTGGCTCTGCGCGTTGGTATGAAATTAAATCTTATCAGTTTGATTATTTCTACGACAAAATGGAATATCAAATCTTGAAAGATAGCACTGAGCCTTTTATTTCGAGTGAAGAATTGCCTATTGTCTTTCAAGTGCAAGTTTACTTTTATTACGCTAAATCAATGCATTATTTAGGCGACTTCGAAACAGGTCGTAAATATGCCACAAAAGCATTTGAAAAACTGCAAGCAATCTTTGACTCTTTTGGTAACCCTATGCGCATGGTCGAATTGGCTAATTTGCAATACGTGTTTGGCAACAAAGAAACGGCACTGCATATACTTGATAGGGCAGAGCGCCGCTTTGGAAAAAGCAAAGATCCCATTTTTCACTTTGAACTGGCTTCGAATAAAGCCAATGTTTTTCATTCATTAGGTGATGTAGATGGCGCACTTGCAAGCCGACAAATCGCCGCTGATTGGATTTTAAAAACCAACCATAATCGCAAAATCTCTGTCGCTTTAGGTAATTTAGCGCGTACCCACCAACTGCTGGCAAATTATGAGCAAGCTGACGCTGTTTATACTCAGTCTCTTAAGTACATGGACTCAGACTCAGATCGCCATGTGATTGCCATTTATACATTACGGCTAGCTGAAATTAATTGGCAAGCAGGCAAGCCAGAGCAGGCTCTAAAATGGTATAAGCAAGTGCATAAAGAAGACATTCGTCAATCACATGCGAAACTTTATGCACATCTTGGTAACGTACTTTAGATAGTGTAAAAACACCCAGGTTTTTCCTCTTCACCCGGCGCTAAAATTTGTAGATGGGTTGACTCACCTTGTTCCATCAAAGGCTTCATAGTTTTATCAAACTGCTTAGCGGCATGTTCAATTAACTTTGCTTGCTGTTCCAGTGCTTTAAAGTCGGCATCATGAGCAGCCATAAGTTTATTGAGCTCTTTAGCCAACTTATCTTGCTCTTTTAATAAGCTTTTATTAATTCGCAAGTGGTTCTCGTCTTCAATCACTGCTTCTTCAGTGATTGCTTCTATTTGCTCAGAGTACTCAGTAACTTGTAGCTCAATGTCACTAATAGGTTGTTCTAGTGCTTCTAGTTTTACCTGCTCACGTTCCAGCTCTAGGTATGCAGCAATCTGTTCGTTATTGAGGGTACTTTCGCTTACCTTTTTACAGTCTTTAAAAGTGATAACACGATAATCACCTTGGTTGTTTGCTGTACTGGCATTTGAGAGGCCGATACACGCTGTAGTGGCTGTGATTAAGAGTGCACTTGCGCTGATGCGTACTAAATTCATAATGATGTCCTAATGGGTTATGTTATTTAGTTAGTCGTCGCAAGTGTGAAAAAGGTTGTTTAAATTTTAAATTTATATCCCACGCCATAAATTGACTCAATGTAATGGCTATCAGGGTCGGCTTGAGTCAGCTTTTTACGCAAGTTTTTAATATGTGAATCAATGCTACGCTCATAGCTCTCAAAGTACTTCCCTTGGGTCATGGTCAGTAAATCTTGGCGTGAAAAAACTTTATTAGGTGAGGCAATTAATATTTTTAATAAACTAAATTCATTAATTGTAAGTTTCAGTTCTTCATTTTTTACCAGTACTTTGTATTCGCTCGGATCAACAATAATATTGCCTGCTGTGAATGTACTCGGTTTGTTAGTTGGCATTCGGCGTCGTTTTAAAATGGCTTTCACACGCGCCATTAACTCTTTTGGTTTGAATGGTTTAGTAACATAGTCATCGGCACCCACATCAAAACCAATTAAGTGATCAATTTCTTCGACCCGTGCTGTAAGCATAATAATAGGCACATCACTGTATTGTCTTATCTTGCTGCACAACTCGATGCCATTTGTGCCTGGCAGCATGATATCGAGAATAATCAAATCAGGGTTTAGCTCATTAACAGCATCCAGTGCGCAGTTGCCATCGTGAATTAGGCTTGTTTTAAACCCTTCAAGATATAAATACTTTTCTATTAATTCGGCAATTTTAACTTCGTCTTCAATAACGAGAATATGCTGTTTAGCTAAGGTTTCTGACATATTAGTGCGCCTCTGCAAGCGGGAGTTTTAACGTTATACACAGACCGCCTAAACGGCTTTTAGTTGCATTTATTTTTCCTTGGTGGGCTTCAACAATTGTTTGGCAAATTGCCAAGCCTAAGCCAAAACCGCCGGTTTTTCTGTTACGAGAACTATCGGTGCGATATAAACGATCAAATAGTTTTTCAAGGGCTTCATCAGGAACACCAGGGCCTGAATCTTCTATCGACAAAAATACATGATGGTTAGACACGGTTAAATCTAACCAGACTTTTTGCTGTTCATCGGTATAGCGTAAATTATTTTCTAAAATGTTTTGTAGTACTTGCGTAATACGATTTTGGTCGGCCAAAACCATTACCGTTTGCTCTGGTAAGGTGGCATTAAGCGTAATGTTCTTGGATTGAAATTTAAACGCATACTTATGCGCTTGTAGGGCCACTAAGGCATTAAAATCAATGGCTTCCATGTGATAGTTAAAGCTGTGTCTGTCGAGTGAGCTGACTTTATGTAAGTCGTTGACAAGTCGGCTTAACAGCGCCACTTCTTCTTGCAGTGAGCTTATTGCTTTTTGGTTTGGTTCGATAATGCCATCGTTAATAGCCTCTAGTTCACCCTCTAAAATAGTTAAAGGCGTGCGCAACTCATGAGAAATATCCATGATCCATTGGCTTTGTTGCGATTCAAAACGTCTGAGCTCTGTGGCAATACGATTAAAATCATCCGCTAAGGTAGCAAATTCATCACTACTGTTGACGGTTATTTGGGTCTCAAACTCGCGTTCAGCAAGGGCTTTTGCGCCTTTTTTCAGCTGCGAAATAGGGTTAGTAAAATGACGTGCGAGTAAGTAACTAAACAATAACGCAATTAATAAACCAATCCCTGCTGTCCACAAACTGATATTAATTTGAGTATTAAGGTAATGCTGAGTCAGTGCGCTAACATGATTGCGGTTAGCATGCAGCTGAAGCACCGCAACAACGTCACCATTGTGAGTGATTTCTTGCTCGTTCACGACCTCTGTTTCGGTATTGCCAGCAATCAGTATTTCGCCTTTTGCATCAAGCAAGCTTAGGCGTTTTTCAAAGGGTATAAAGTCATCAGCCATAGGTTTCTTGCGAGGCGGTGGCTCACGCATGTCAGCATAGTTTGCAAGCTCGTTAAACTCAGTTGATGGGTCAAATTCAGGTGGCTGGTCGAACGATGGTGGCACCCCAAAATCATCGGGGGGTGGCATAGCCTCATTTTGCATATGCTTTTCGGGAGGGCCATCTTGTGTAAAAGGGCCGGGCTCTCTTGGTTTTGGGCTATTGGGTGAAAATAATAAACGGCTTGAATGAAAATTGCGGTTAATTAGCTCATACCACAGCGCCTTAGAATCGATAAACATGCCAATCGAACCCGTTTGCTGATACTGCTGGCTAATTTCAGTGGCTATACGGTTAAATGCTTCGTTATCTATATCTTCAAACACATTATTGAGCATACGCTTATTGGTAATTGCGTTCAGACCAAACATGGTCAGTACCAGCAATAACGTAATAATAAGATTAGTAATTAAGAGTTTGTGAATTAACTTCATAGATGTAATAGTAAAATGTAATAGCCAATAATGAATATACTATAAATGTCTATTTTTTGGCATGCGCATCCTAGTCACTCTATAAAAGCACCACTTTTTCTACACAAAGTCTCTACATTTGTTCTTTATACTCGATGCTAATTACTCATGTTAGCGAAGGGGCACAAGATGACTTTAAAACCTGAACTTTATACTCGTAGAAAAATGCTAAAAACATTAGGTGTTTCAGTTGCTGCTGTGCCTATGTTGGCATTTTTAGGCTGTAACTCAGATACAGTATCGTCAACAGATACAACATCAGATACAGACACTTCAACAGGCACAGATACCAGCACTGATACAGGCGATACAACAACCACGAACGACAGTGATTATGTATCGGGCACAACAGCACTTATTACTGATGACTTTCCTGATGACAGTATTTTTGAAACATCAACAGCATGTGTGTTAGCACTTACTCAAGCAACAACCGAAGGCCCATGTTACTTCCAAGCTGATTCAGACGAAGATATTTCGGATGGTTTAACCGGTTTACCTATGATGCTGTGCTTACAGTTAATTGATAGCGACTGTAACCCATTAGCAAATTACGAAATCTCGGTTTGGCACTGTGATACCAGCGGTATTTACTCGGGCGATACTAGCAGTAGTTCTGATAGCTCACGTTTTGCCGGTGACTTCTGTACAGGTGGCGATGCCGAAGCTGAGGCAAGTACTTGGTACCGTGGTTCATTGATCACAGATAGCAGTGGCCGTGTGAACTTTAAAACGCATTTCCCTGGTTGGTATTCTGGCCGTACTATTCATATTCACTTTAAAGTAGCAAACAACAATAACGACTATGTAATTAGCCAGTTCTGTTTTACTGATGCGTTTGCAAAAGAAATTTGTACCACTCACAGCGATTACAAATCACGCGGTGAACAAGATACAACTCTTGCTAGCATCGATAACGTGTTTGGTAGTGATTATGAGCAGTTTATTTTAAACACAGCACAAAATAGTGATGGCACTTTATTGGCGTATCACACTATTCAAATTAGTTAATTTATTCACTCATCATTGTAGGTTAGGGCGTGTTAGCAATTACTGCTTTCACGCCCTATTTTTTTAGAAGCTATAAGTGATGTTACCGTAAATAAAACGGCCATCTAAGCTGTATGGCGCAAAGCCACTATAAGGGAAAATTTGGTTGAAATCGCTGTAACCAATATTACTTACAGTATCTTGAGGGTACTGATCGAATAGGTTATTGGCGCCTAATGCAAACTTCCACTGCTCATCAGGGCGGTAAGCCACTTCTAAGTCAGCAATCCATTTAGCATCAAGTACTTCATCTCCATCAGGAGTACTTGATGTATCAACTACTTCACCATAACGAGTTGCTCGTAATGTTGTTTGGAAGTTTTCATAATCCCATGTTGCAGATAGGTTCCATTTATCGGCTGGAGTACCTTTTTCAAAGCGTGTGATTTCGCGACGAGAGAAATACTCGTAGCTATCGCCAAGCGCCTCTAATTCAGGTGGATTTTCTTTAACGTGTGTTACTTCAGTGTCGTTAAAGTTAACCGCTGCACTTAAGCGTAAATCACCATAGTTTTCTAAGCCTAGTGAGTAGGTCGCAACAATATCAACACCTTGCGTACGTGAATCAATGGCATTAGTAAAGTAACGAACGCGCTGCGTATTTACTTCGCCCGCTTCGGCTAAAATCGCTTCAACTTCTGAGCCACTTAAGTTTTCAGACAAAACGATACGGTCGTCAATTTCAATGCGATACGCATCTAGGGTTAAGCTAAAACCACCTTGCGTAAAGATGAAACCCGCTGTCATATTTACTGATTCTTCTGCTTCAAGTTCACGAGCACCTAAAGCTTGCGCTGCTGGCTCATCAACTGGGAATAAGCCCACTTCACTTGGAATACCATTCTCAAATAAAGTACTTACCGATTTATATGATGTTTGTGCAAGTGATGGCGCTCTAAAACCTGTGCTAATTGCACCACGTAGCGACAGCGACTCGTTAATGCTGTAGCGCGAAGCAAGTTTAGAGGTAAAAGTACTACCAAAATCACTGTAATCTTCAAAACGACCTGCTAAAACAAGGTTCCAATCTGTCGTTAGGTAAGTATCAAACTCTGCAAACACCGCAATGTTATGACGGCTTTTATCTGTTGCACTTTCTGGCGAGAAACCAGGTAACACTTGCGCGCCACCGGCAGCAACAGGGTTACCATCGTCATCTAATACAGTGAGGTAAGAGGCTGTTTCACCTGCTTTTATTTGGTAGTTTTCGTGACGATACTCAGCACCAATCGTAACAAACACATCATCAGGTAAACCTAAATCTAGTGTGTTGCTAGCATCCATATTCACTAGGTATTGTTCATAAACAAGCGAGCCATCATCAAATTCTGTTGGGCTGCTAACACCCATCGAGGTATTTAAGCTGTTGCTTACGCCAATACCAAAATCGTTGCGACCATAATTGGTGCTTACATCCCAAGCCCAATTATTGGTTTCGCCATTTAAGCCAATTGCAAATGAGTAGTCATCAACATCGGTATCAATTTGTGGTAAGAAACCGTCAGGATACACTTCAGTTAAGTTACGTGAATCGTTGGCGCGGCGATAAAAACCGCCTGAGTTACCTTTACGGTTTGAGTAACTAGCAAATGAGTAAAGCGATAGCGAGTTTTCAAACTCATAACCTAGGTTATAAAAAAGCGCGAAGTCTTCGATATCGGCTTTACCAAAACGGTGGTTATAGCGGTCGAAGTCAAATTCACGTGAATCTAAATCGCCATTCTCATCACGGCTATATTGCTCACGTGCATCAAAGCCAGAGCGATTTGTTGGCTCGTTATTACGTGACTCAATCGACACGTTAATAAAGCCATTATCACCTAGTGCAAAGCCCGCATTAGCACTTGCTGTACGCGTAATACCGTCGTTTACTTCACGGTCGCTGCCAGTTTCAAAGCTTAAGTTGCCTTCGCTATCCGTTGTGGTGTTTAGTAGCTGAGGAGAGCCTGCCATTTGTGTGTCGTATTCACCGTATGTATAGCTCACGCTACCGCCTTCATCGGCATCTTTTAATACAATATTGATCACACCGGCAATCGCGTCAGAACCGTATTGAGCCGCAGCGCCATCACGCAGAATTTCAACACGTTTAATCGCAGAAGTCGGAATATTATTTAAATCTACGGCCGTTGAACCACGGCCAACCGTACCATTTAAGTTTAATAATGCTCCGGCATGGCGGCGTTTACCATTAATCAGCACTAATGTGTGATCAGGAGCAAGGCCACGTAAAACAGCTGGTTTTGCGTGGTCAGTACCATCAGCAATGGTGGCACTTGGGTAGTTAAAACTTGGTAATTGTGATGCCAATACTTGGCTCATATCAAGCTGGCCTGTGCTTGATAAATCGCGGCTTGTTAATAAATCGACAGGCACGGTACTTTCAGAAATACTACGAAGGCTTCGGCGAGTACCAGTAACAGAAATAACTTCAACATCTTGAGCGGTGTTGTCAGTTGTTTGCTCAGCAGCGATTGCAGTCACTGGTGTAGCGAGTGTACTTGCAATTGCGAGTTGCAAAGGTACTTTTTTAAAAAATGTCATTGTTGATCCCTTCTGACGTTGATTTCGCTTCGCAGTTTATCAATAAAAAAGGAACAAACAAATAACATAAAAGTATACTATATGATTATCTAAACAAGCTATTTAGCTCACTGTGTTTACATTATATTAACTTGGTTAAGCGCTAATGCTTATTTTATTTCTACCCTCTGTTTTTGCTCGGTATAAAGCAGTATCTGCTGCACAAATTAATGCCTCTGAAGTACGATATTGATTATTAAACTCACAGGCAATTCCTTGGCTTACACTTATTCTAAAATCACTTGGTAAACCTATGTCAGTAAATGGCATGTTATTTACTTTTATTTGAATATGTTTAGCAATGGCGGCGGCCGTGTCTTTTTGACAGCGGGGTAATATAATGGCAAATTCTTCACCGCCATAACGCGCTGCTAAACAATCGCGAGAAGGGAGTGATTCTGCGATTATACTGGCTACTTTTTGTAAGCATTTATCGCCTTTTACATGACCAAATCGGTCGTTGAATAATTTAAAGTAATCAATGTCGATTAATATAGTGCTAATGGCTTGGTTGGTTTGTACGCTTTCTTGCCAGTTTTCTTTTAATGACTCTTCAAGGGTTAATCTATTTGCAAGGCCGGTTAAGTGGTCAGTAGTAGCCTGTTTAATTAAGCGATTATATTGCTCTTTGTGTGAAGATAAATCATGTAATACACAAATAAATAAATTTTCTGCAACGGCAATGTTTTTTGGCAGGCTCGATATACATAAATCCGCCTCAAGGGTTTTATTATCGGCGCGGTTTATTTTAACTTCGTTTGGCCCAAGGCTTATCGGCGAGTCTTTATGGTCTAACCAACTGAGAAGGGTATACATGTATTTATCACGGTCGGTGTCGTGTAGGTAATGTAAAATGTTTTGCCCGATTAACGCTTCTTGGTTGTCACCTAAAAGCTGTGCCGCCATCGGGTTTGCAAATTCAAACGTGCCTTGGCCATTAATGATAAACACTCCCTCAGGAATGTTCTGAAACATTTGGGCAATCAGCGCAAGTTGCTCTGAATTGATAGACTGCGCAAGTGCGCTTTTCGCTTCTGATTTAGCAGTGCTTGGTTGTTCATTTTTATTAGTAGACACGTTCGTTTCCTTTTTGCCGATGCAAACGATTTTGGTGTCTATAAAGTTACTTAAAAAAGTGCAAATTAACCTTCTGGTAATCTTCTGGTTTTAA
>Ga0208113_1001025_pt1 | contig 13596 bp, 12 predicted proteins | sample Knorr_S7_td_NADW_FD_185598 | JGI IMG/M metagenome (GOLD analysis project Ga0208113, IMG submission 185598) | Marine microbial communities from Southern Atlantic Ocean transect - Knorr_S7_td_NADW_ad_2505m_LV_A (SPAdes) (version 2) | ecosystem: Environmental > Aquatic > Marine > Oceanic | place...
AGTCCGGTTCTGCGTCAAAGTCTACCTCAATTTCTTTACTCCACCAGATGACAGGCCACCCAGTGGCCTGGACCCAGTTTTTTCGGTTCGGGCATTGAGACGGCACAGCGCGTTTCTGCCACCGGGCAACGGGTCCGGAACGGACAACCCGTGGGTGGATTGGCGGGGCTCGGGACATCGCCCGAGAGGATGATGCGCTCTCGTTTTGCTTCACGAACCGGGTCGTGCAGCGGCACCGCAGAAAGCAAGGCCTTGGTGTAGGGATGTTGCGCGCGGGTGTAAAGGTCGTTCGCCGGCCCCAGTTCGACAATTTTACCTAGGTACATCACCGCCACCCGTTTGGAGATGTGGCGGATCATCCCCAGATCGTGACTGATGAAGAGGTAAGTGAGGCCCAGTTTTGCCTGCAGGTCTTCCAGCAGGTTGACGACCTGGGCCTGGATCGATACATCGAGTGCCGCAATCGGCTCGTCGCAGATAACGAGCTCAGGATTGAGCCCCAGCGCGCGGGCGATTCCAATTCGCTGGCGCTGACCGCCCGAGAACTCGTGCGGATAGCGGTTGGTGTACCTCGGGTTTAAGCCCACGGCGTCCAGCAACTCTTCGACCCGATCGCTGCGCTCCTTGCCTTTGATGACGGTGTGTTCATCAAGGGGTTCGGCAATGATGCTGCCGACGGTCATGCGGGGATTAAGGCTGTCCTGTGGGTCCTGGAAGATCATCTGCATTTTCGGGCGCAACGCGCGTAAGGCGGAAGGTTTAAGGCGGGTTAGATCGATATTGTTAAATAGGACCCGGCCTTCGGTCGGTTGATAGAGGCGCAAAATGGTGCGTGCAAGCGTGGTTTTCCCGCACCCGCTCTCGCCGACGAGCCCGAGATTCTCCTGTGGCAGCAAATCAAAATCGACGCCGTCCACCGCCTTGATCGTGCCAACCTGTCGACGCAGCAAACCGGCCGTGACCGGGAAATGTTGCTTCAGGTTTTTTACTTGAAGCAGGGGTTCTAAAGAGTGGGCATCACTCATGGGTGCATTCTTTTTTGGTCAGCTGGATTCATCAGCCTGTCTCTCGCGGCGCATTTTTCTCTATGTCCCACCAGCAAGCGACCTCATGACCTTCGGCTACGAACTCTAAAAGGGGATTCTCCCGGGTACAGCGCTCGAACGCATAGGCGCAGCGCGGTGCAAACGGGCAGGAATCCGGTCGTTGTAATTGGTCAGGCGGCTGACCCTCGATGGATTCCAGGCGCTGGGCCCGTTCTCCTTCCATTTCCGGCAAAGTCCGAAGCAGGGCGTGGGTGTAGGGATGTTTCGGCGCGCTGTACAGTTTTTCGACACCTGCACGTTCGACAATAAAACCGCTGTACATCACCATCACGCGGTCCGCAAGACTGGCAACCACACCGAGGTCATGGGTGACCCAGACAATGGCCATACCCAGCTCGTGTCTGTGGGTTTTGATCAGATCAATAATTTGTGCCTGGATCGTTACGTCGAGCGCTGTGGTTGGCTCATCGGCAATCAACAGTTTCGGATCACAAGACAACGCGATGGCGATCATGACTCGCTGCCGCATACCGCCGGAGAATTGATGCGGATAATCATCGAGCCGGTTCTTGGCCATCGGGATCCCGACCAGCTCGAGAAGTTCCACGACGCGTTGCCGGGCAGCAGACTTCGACACATGCTTATGCAAGCGCAATGCTTCCGTCAGCTGGTAGCCGACCGTTAGAACCGGGTTGAGTGACGTCATCGGATCTTGAAAGATAAAACCGATTCTCCCGCCTCTTATTTTTTGCAGCGTATTGATATCAGCTTGGATCAGGTCCTTGCCTTCGAAGAGTGCCGAGCCCCCAATGATTTTTGCGGGCGGCATGGGCAGCAATTTGACCAGCGACATCATGGTGACGGTTTTGCCGCAGCCACTTTCGCCGACGACGCCCAGCAATTCTCCCTCCCGAACATCGAAACTGACCCCGTTCACGGCATGCACCGTGCCGTCTGCCGTGTCGAACTGGGTGACGACGTCGGTTACGGACAGCACAACATCTGAGGCGGGATTTGATAGCATGGCAGTGAGTGTCTAAGTGAATACCCTATTGAACCGGCAGGTCTTGGTCCTGTCAACGGACTGCCTGTGCCCTCTCACTCTTGGAAAGGAGACACCCTGTGTCCGGGCCGCGAGACCGGGGCTGCTCGTCCGGGTGTGAGATAGAGTTCAATACAAATCATGAGGTATGCGATGAAAAATGAGACCAAGCAGGGAGGAGATTCAATAACCGGAGGGTTCAAATGGCGCTGTATCGGCCCGCCGCGGGGCGGTCGAGTCGTGGCGGTGGCCGGCGATCCCGCGGACCCGATGACGTTTTACTTTGGCGCCTGCGCCGGAGGCATCTGGAAAACCACGGATGGTGGCACCTACTGGGAATGCGTCTCGGATGGGTATCTGACAAGTGCCACCATCGGTGCGCTTGCGGTTTCGGACAGTGATCCGAATGTGATTTACGCGGGTACCGGCGAGACCACGATTCGCGTCGACGTTTCTTTTGGTGATGGTATCTATAAGTCGACCAATGGCGGCAAAAGCTGGGTTCATCTGGGGCTTAATGAGACCCGACATATTGGGGAGATCCGTATTCATCCCGACAACCCGGACATCGCATATGTTGCCGCACTGGGTCATGCGTTTGGGGAGAACCCGGAGCGGGGGGTTTACCGGACCACCGATGGGGGTAAGCACTGGGACTTGGTCCTGCACCAAAGCGCTCGAGCGGGGGCTGTGGATCTCTCGTTGGATCCAACCAACCCGCGGATTGTTTTTGCCTCGATATGGGAAACCAATCGAAATTTCTGGCATCTCTCGAGTGGTGGACCGGGCAGCGCGTTATTTCGTTCCACCGACGGTGGGGATTCCTGGCAGGAAGTCAGTACACAGCCGGGGTTCCCGCCGGGCATGAAAGGCAAGATCGGTGTCGCCGTGTCGCCCGCGAAACCCGGTCGGGTCTGGGCATTGGTCGAAGCCGAACAGGCGGGCCTCTATCGCTCCGAGGATGGTGGCGACAGTTGGTCGCTGGTCTCCCCGAATCGGGATCTGCTGCATCGTCCTTGGTACTACACCCATGTGTTTGCGGACCCGTGCCATGGGGACACGGTCTACGTCACCAATTTTCAGATGTGGAAGTCAACCGATGGCGGCAGCAGTTTTCGGGAAGTTACAACGCCGCATGGGGACAACCACGACCTGTGGATCGATCCCAAGAACAACCAGCGGATGGTCGAGGGAAACGATGGTGGCGCCAATGTCAGCTTCAATGGGGGCGAGACGTGGTCCACGATTTACAACCAGATGACAGCACAGATTTACCGCGTGGACATCGACAACCAGTTTCCCTACCGGGTCTACGGGACGCAGCAAGACAATACCTCGATCAGCGTGCCGAGTGCTGCCGAATGGGGCGTGATCACCATGAGCGATTGCACTTTGCCGGGTACCGGCGAGAGTGGTTTTGTCGCAGTGCACCCGGAAGATCCTAATATCGTTTATAGCGGGGCCGTCGGTTCTGCCCCCGGCGGCAACGGTGCTTTGCAGCGCTACGACCATCGGACCCGGCAGATCCAGATGATCAACGTCTGGCCGGAAGAGTCGATGGGCTTGGCTCCGAAAGATTTGAAATACCGCTTCGCCTGGACGTTTCCGATTGCCTTCTCACCCCACGATAGCAATACGATTTACGCGGGCGGCAATCATCTCTTTCGAAGTCGTAACGAGGGCCAGAGTTGGGAGGCCATCAGTCCAGACCTCAGCCGTAACGACTCTGAAAAACTCGGTCTGTCGGGTGGCACGCTGACCGTCGACAGTGCCGGCGCTGAGCAGTATGCGACGCTGTCCACCTTTGCCGAATCCCCACACCGCCCAGGTGAGCTGTGGGCGGGCACCGACGATGGGCTTTTACATGTGAGTCGAGACGACGGCGGTCACTGGCAGGAGGTGACACCGAAGGCTCTGCCGGAATGGTCCTACATCGGCGCTGTTGAGATCTCGACCCATAAGAGCAATACCGTTTATCTTTCGGCGACCTGTTACAAATTAGATGATTATGACCCGTACCTTTACCGCTCGCGAGATGGAGGAAAGAGTTGGCAATCCATCAACGGTAATTTTCCGGCCGGGGAAATTACTCGAGTCATTCGATCCGATGCTGTGCGACCAGGATTGCTGTTTGTTGGCACCGAGACTGGAATTTTTTACTCGCTCGATGACGGAAAGCACTGGAACCGTATGCGAGGGGGCTTACCGGTTGCCCCAGTCTATGATCTCAAGATCAAAGACGCTGATCTGATTGCCGCAACCCACGGGCGCTCTTTCTGGATACTCGATGACATCACGCCGCTTCGGGAAATGCCAATTGGCTCGGGCAGAAAAGCGGCCCCATTGCTGTTTACCCCACGTTCGACCTACCGGCTCAAACTCCAGTGGGCGGCGGGTGTCTTTGATGGAGATGGCAAAGATTACAGTCCAGCCTTTGGTCTTGCCGGCGCGACCTATCGTCAGAAACAGCCCGATGGGGTGACAGTTCGGCGGCACCTTGATGTTGGTGAGAATCCGCCAGGGGGCGCGATTTTGTATTACTGGCTGGAGGGCAAACCGGAATCTGCCGTAGAACTTTCGGTCTGCGATAAAACAGGTGTTGTGATTGAAAGTTTTTCCAGTGCTGAAACCGAGAAACCCGAACGGCGACTGCCGGCAAATCCGGGATTGAATCGATTTGTCTGGAATCTAAGCTATCCGGCTGCGAAACCCCTCGATCCGGCCTTGGTCACAAGGGGTTATGAGCCGTTGGCTAAAGAGCCCAAGGGCAAAGGACCTTCCGCGCCTCCGGGGCAGTACGGCGTTCGCTTGTCACTCGATGGAAGAAGTGCCAATGCATCATTTTCGTTACTTAAGGATCCCCGGGTGGATGTCACCCAGGCTGATCTCGATGAGCAGTTCGAGTTGCTACAGCAGTTGACCGCCAAACGTTCCGAGTTACGGGCGCATGTCGATCGGATTCGTCAGATGAAACGACAACTCGATGACCTCGTCGAAAAATTGCCCAAAGGTGTGCGAACAGCCGTGTCAAGCGCCACTTCGATTCGAAAAAAACTGGAAATCATCGAGAACGTGCTGGTCGATGCGCGGCGCGAGAGTCCGCGTGACGTCTTACGCCACCCGGCGGGCCTCGATGACACCTTAGGGGGCCTGATGTGGTCTGTTACGATGGCAGATACGGCGCCCCCGATTCAGACCCGGGAAGTGTCGGTGGAAGTCGTTCGAAAAATCGATGCTGAAATCAGAAAGCTCAACAAACTTGTCGATGGACCGATCGCCACGTTGAATGAGAAAGTGAAAAAGGCGGGTGTCCCCGCGGTCATTGCCTGAATCTTCACATCGTGCGAGTTCCGCTGGACTTATGGCGCATTACTTGCGCTGATCTGATCGTACGTACCGCCTACCAGGTGGGTAAAACGCCGCTGATGCCGCTTTTTGCCGCGTCCCTTGGGGCCGGGGAACTTCTGGTTGGAGCCATCGTATCGGTCTCGACGATGACGGGCATGGTGTTCAAACCGATTTTCGGCTGGCTTTCGGATCGGTGGGGAAGAAGACTTTGGCTTTTGGCTGGTCTTGTGCTGTTCTCGGGTGTGCCGTTTCTCTATTCATGGGTCAATACTCCGGAAGAACTTTTTGCACTGCGCCTCCTGCATGGGCTTGCGACTGCAGTTTTCGGGCCTGTCTCCCTGGCCTTTGTGGCTGAGATGGCTGCCTCTGGGCGGGCAGAACGTCTGGGGTGGTTTGGTATGGCACGAAGCGGCGGGTATCTACTGGCGCCGCTCATGGGCGCAGGGCTTCTTACCTGGCTGGATCCGTCGACCGTGTTTACCTTGATTGGATTTGCGAGTTGTCTCGCCTTTTTGCCCGTATGCATGATGGATTTTTCGCGACCATGGCATAAACGCGGCATGGAACAGGAAAAAGAACTTGGGCGAGCGTGGAAAAGCGCTTGCAGCGCCGTGCTGTCCAATTCCGGACTGTGGTTGGCCGGCGCACTCGAGATGCTGGTTTACTTGGTGACGTATTCGATCAAGGCATTCCTGCCGCTCTACGCGTTGTTCGTGGCGGATTTCAATCTACTCGCAGTGGGATTGTTCTTTACGGTACAAGAGGCAGCGCATCTCGCGATGCGACCCCTAGGCGGCCGATTGGGTGATCGAGTGGGCTATCTGACGGCAATCAATGCCGGGTATTTTGCCCTCGTGATTGGACTGTTGCTGTTGCCATACGCAACTGCACAGGTGGAGTTGTTGGCCATTGCCGTCGTCCTAGGCGCCGGTCAGGGGCTGATCTTTCCCTCCACGGTCGCATTTGTTAGCCGGTGTGTGGACGCCCGTCATCTGGGTATCGGTATGGGGTTCTTGGGTGCGGTACGCAATTTTGGCAAGGTGGCGGGACCAGTTGGTGCGGGTGCACTCCTGACCCGTATGGATTACAGTCAAGTTTTTCATCTGGGCGGCGTAGCGGCGCTGCTGGTGGTGATGGCTCTTTTGCTATTGCAGAGAAATTATTTAGAAGCCATCTTCCTCCGCGCCAAACTCACGACCCCGTCTGAAGACGAGGCAATGTTGCGATGACTGATTCACCGACCAAGCTTACGACCCCATTCGATTTTGACGCACCGGGTAAGCACTGCGATTTCATTCGACTGCCGCACTCAGTGCATCGCTCGGCGTATGGTTGGTTGCCTCTGCCAATTGTCTGCATCACGAACGGCGACGGCCCGACCGTCCTGGTGATGGCCGGTACCCACGGCGATGAGTACGAAGGGCAGGTCACCGTCGCCCGGCTGGCGCAATCCCTTGAGGCCGAAGACATCACGGGCCGGGTGATCCTCTTGCCCATGGCCAATTACCCGGCCGCCAAGGCCGGTCTTCGCACCTCGCCGATTGATGAGCTTAATCTGAACCGGGTCTATCCGGGTGACCCGAATGGCTCACCGACGATGATGATCGCGCATTACATCGAAACAGTGTTGATGGACCTCGCCGATTATGCACTTGACCTGCATAGCGGCGGCTCGTCTTTGCATTACCTGCCAAGCGCCGTGGCCGGTTTCGATGAGGACGAAGAACGAACCCGACGGATCCAGGAGTTGATGCAGGTGTTCGGGGCGCCCTACGGTTTCTTCTTTCCCGGGGGGCACGCTGGTGGCGGTAGCGGCAATGACGGCGCAGTTCGCCGAAATGCGCTTTTCCTTGGCACGGAGATGGGTGGTAGCGGCACCGTAACGCCGAACTGTCTTGAGATCTGCTTCAACGGTGTGGCCCGGGTTTTGCATAACATCGGAGTGCTCAAAAACGTCCTCGTCCCGCCGGCGGAGCAGACGACCCGAATGCTGCATGCTCCGAATTTCGACTACTTTGCCTATGCCCGCGATGTGGGTCTGTTCGAACCCGTAGTGGAACTTGGCGACGAAGTACAAAAGGGCGATCTGGCCGGCCGCATCCATATGCCTGAGACCCCGTGGCAAGCGCCGGTTGAGGTGTTATTTGACGCCGATGGCCTGGTCATCTGCAAGCGGATTCCTGGGCGCGTAGAGCGCGGCGACTGTTTGTTTCACCTCGGGACGGACTTTACTGCCTGAACCGCTGGTTTTTCTCCGGCAATATCTTCCGGAATCCGGCGGCTGTCAGTCGGCCAGATCAAACACTTCGGCGTAACGGGCCTCACTTGGCGGCAGATGCAAACCCGCGTTGCCCCAGAAAATGACCTGAAACGCGGGGTTGTCCTCGTCTTTGTTGTACCAAAAGCCCGCCTGGTATGCATTTTGGAAACCGAAACGCTGATAGTAGGCGGGGCTGCCAAGAACAAAACAGGCGAGGCATCTCGATGATTTGCACTTCGCAAGCCCCTCTCGAATCAGCGCACTGGCAATGCCTTGCCGCTGGTGCTCGGGGTGGACGCAGACGGGTCCGAGCCCAAACAAGAGGTCAGACGCTTGCGTCTGCGAAAGGGAGATTTTCGAGAAAAGCACGTGCCCTACGATCATTTGATCTCGCACTGCAACAAGCGAGATCGGATGGAGGGCGCTCTCCTTTCTGACTCTTCGCACGATCTCGGCTTCGGCTGTGTGGCCGAATGCTTGCTCCGTTAGATGTTCAACAGCCGAATAATCTTGCGGAATTTCAGCGCGAATTTGAATCGATTGTGAAATGTCTCGTGGGCGGAGATGGCTATTTTGAGGCATGATAGCAACGGAGAATAGAGCTTCTTTTGATTATAGTGGCGGGAAAAGCAGGGCCGGAGAGGCATTCGTATGAAAACTCTGATCAGTGAGAAACTGTGTCTTCGTCCTGTGACCACGAGGGATTTTCCGGCGATGGCAGCAATGGACTCGGATCCCAATGTCATGCGCTATTTGTGCCTGAAAAGTCCCGTGCCCACTTACGAACAAGCCCTTGAAGAGCAGCACTACATCCTCGAACTGTCTGCCCCTCAGGGTGCGGGTACGTGGGCGATCACCTGCAGAACCACGCAAGCATTTTACGGTTGGATCTGGTTGGTCTACCTTGGTGATGGGAAAGATATCGACTTTGGATACCGGTTAGCTCAGAAGTTCTGGGGCTATGGATATGCGACCGAGGCTGGTCGACAGGTTGCCCATTATGGGTTTTCGGATCTTGCAATATTGTATCTTGCTGCGCTGATTCATCCCCTGAATCTCGCTTCGGCTCGGGTAGCGCAGAAACTTGGGCTGTCATTGACTGGGACAGTGGATTCATTTGGAACGGCGCTTGATCGCTATGCCATCTCACGGGAACGCTATGTTGCTTTGTTGAGCAGCGAGGAAGAGTGCACCGCGTAGGGTCTTCGTGGCGTGCCGTATAAAGACCGTCGTTGATGTTTAGCGGCCGCAGAAAGTAGCATCGCACGTTGAAATGAAAGAAACCGATCTTCGGGACAACTTTCTTGGCTGGCAGTGCCGCGTTCGTCAGATCGCGATGCGCGAAGGCGGCGGTCGACCCACACCCGGCATGCGACCCCATCTTTGTCTCACGAGTGATGGGAATTTCTCTGACGAAATCACGGTGCTTCTGGTTCGACGCGACCCGGGTCACGATGCCAGTCAGTTCCGACATATGGTTCTAAAAACGCAGGACCCCGCGGCCCGCTATGAGAGTGCTGTACAGTTTTTGTCGGCAACCTACTACCAGCGGCCCCGCGAGTTTTCTGATGAACTGACAGGGCTATTCCAACCCTCGATGTTGCTGGTCCGGGCGCTGCTCGCACGAGGAGATTGCGTACTCGATTTTCGCCAGTTCAGCGCTTCATACCGGCTGCCTTGTGCGGTCAGGCGACTGGGAGAAGACGAAACTGCGTACCAGGCGACCTATTGGCACAATCGCTTATTTAATCCCAATATTCCCGGCAATATCATCGTGCTTGGGTTTTTGCCGGACTGGAGCAAAGCCGAAGCGGAACCAGCCTAAAGCCGGATGACTACTGAAACATGGAGTGAGTCTTAGGCGGTAGGGTAGGGCTACGGCCGGTCTGTGGTAGTTCGCCTAGCGGTTATTGTTAGCGCCCACCAAATCGGTACGGGCCCGTTCTAGGTGGCGAGTGATGGTGTTGACAGCGCGCTTAAGGTTTCGACTGGCAATCGATGTAAAAAGTTCACGGTGGTGGACATTGTATTCAGCAATCCGCTCGGGAGTCAGGATCTTGTCTCTCATTGCGGTCCATTGCTCGTGGCCGCGAGTTTCATTGACCAGCTGGTAGAGCCAGACCATCAAGCGGTTTCTCGTGCATTCGGCGAGGGCCAGATGAAACTCACTGTCGGCCAGTGTGAACGCCGCTGGGTCATTCGTGCTTTCGACCTGCTCCAGTGTGCGCCGCAACCTCTCTATATCGACTAGGGTTGCGTTGGCTACTGCAAGTCGTGTCATCTGGGGCTCGATGCCAAAGCGGACGTCGATGAGCTCCAATGGACTGGTGACGTTCGCGATTTCCACCTGCCCGGACATCTCACGGTAGGTCACAAAGGTCCCACTGCCGACTTGCCGACTCACCATGTTCATCTCCTGGAGGCGGCGAAGCGCTTCACGAATGGTGCCGCGTGAGGCGGAAAAATGTTCAGCGAGGTAGCGCTCGGACGGCAACCGTTCATTGAATCCGTAGGTACCGCCCAGGATTGCCCGTCGAAGTTGCGCGGCAATTCCAGCGGAACCGCCGACCGCGATCGAGTCAGGCAGGTGCTCCGGGGTCGGCGTAAGAGTTAATTCCGGGGGATTCACGCTGGGCACAGGTGTTCCTTAAAAGGTATATCTTTGGTACGGAGTGGTCTTACTATAAATGCGGAATGGTACTGATGCAAATCGGCATATTCCTTGACATCACTCAATACCCCGAGCTAACGTTCGATCCAATGACTAGACCGATCTAATCAATAGGACTGAAAATGGATCATGATAGGTTAATGAATCGTTCGATCGCTGCTGGCGATCGGGTCTTGGAGATCGAAATGACGGTCGATCAAGGTCGTGGGTGGGGTGAGATCCCGCGGGGCAGGAGCTGATGGCATTTCCATCCACTACCCGCTACCTCATCATTGGCGCGGGCGTTCATGGTTTGAGTACAGCGTACCATCTGGCTTTGCAGCTCAAGGCGCGCAATCAGGGCAGGGGTGAGGACATCCTGGTTCTCGAAAAAACAGCGCAGGGTGCGGGCGCGTCGGGGATTGCCTGCGGTGTGGTTCGTAACAACTACTTTCAGCCTGCCATGCGTGAATTGATGGCACACAACGTCGATGTCTGGGAAAGCGATCCTGAAGCCTATAGCTATCATCCGGTGGGCTACATGCAGATCAGCCCCGAGTCGATGCATGCGGATGTTGCCACCATCGCCGAGCAGCAAAAAGAAATCGGCTACGAGTCGGTCTTCGTTGAGGGCAGGAAGGAATCGAGCAACTACATGAAAACAATTGTGCATGACTGGCAGGCGCAGGGTATCACTTCAGTGTTGCATGAGAAGCGCGGCGGTTATGCCAATAACACCGGGACAGTGCACGGCCTTGCCGGAAAGGCCGAAGCAGAGGGCGTTCGCATTATGACCGGCGTCATGGTCCAGGGCTTTGAGAGCGGCAACGGCAGCAGCGCCATTACGGCCGTCCAGACCGATCGCGGCACGATCCAGTGTGATTACGTCATCGTTGCAGTGGGGCCCTGGGTAAAGAGCGTATGGGAAATGCTCGAGTTACCGCGCGCCGTCACGATTAAGGGCGCAGATGGCGTGTTTCACGAGAATGTTCCGATGTGGGTGTTCTGGTCGCTGCAGGAAGGAACCCTTGGGGTGGACCCTAATCTGCAGCGGACCAACGACGGCGAGATGCCGCCCGTGATCCATGTGGATACTGATATACCGCTCTATTCTTGTGTTGACGGTTCGTTGGTTACGGATCAGATGTGGGGTATCTACTACAAACCCGACTTCCACTTCGGTGGCATTCAAGGCGGCGCGGCTCCGTTTAAGGTCGAAGCCGATCCAGACGACGTAGCAGTCGATCCTTATGGGCCAGAATCGCCCGACTTCGTCGTTGGGGAAGACTTCGCTCACATGTGGGTTTCGGCACTTGCTCATTGCCAGAAGCGGTTCGAAGGACAGATGCCGAAATACAAGAATGAACCTTCCGGTGGAATCGGCGCGTTTACCCCGGACAGCTTCCCGGTCTTCGACGTATTCCGGGAGAACTGCTACGTGATTGCAGACTCCAACCACGGGTTCAAGATGATTGGCGTCGGAAAGCTTGTGGCAGAAGAAATCTGTGGAACCCGCAGCAGACTGATGGAGCCGTTTAGGTTCTCACGTTATATTGAGGGCAAGCTGCATCCGGTCTCGAACAGTCCGTTTCCCTGGAGCTAAATAGGCGTTACGGCGACCGAGTGTGAAAGTTGAATTCATAAAACAAATCAAACCAAAAGTGTTACAACCAGAAGCAAAGGGGGTGCGAAGATGACCGATCTTGAAGCCCATGTTGCACAGCCAGGTCGAGAGGATTTGGTTAGGCAGGTTCGGGAGAAAATTAACGAGCTGGGGGTCAGTTACATTTATTACCAGTTCATCTCGGTTACAGGGCGAATCGTTGGCAAGGGGATTCCAGCGGACCACTGGGAGCGGACTGCAGAGCGGGGATTCCAACTTGTTTACGGTTCGACTGCGAACCTTTTCGTTGACCGTCACGGCAACTACATCGGTTATGGCCCAGAGTCAAAGGAACTCGTTGGTCTTCCGGATCCGGAAACCTTCTGTCAGTTGCCGTGGGACAAGCGCGTGGCCCGCGTGTTTTGCGTGTGTTTCCGTAACCGCGAAGAGCGAGAGAATCCGGGGATGGCACTGACTTCGGACTGCCGCGGCAATCTCAAACAGTTTCATAAGGAGTTTAGGGACAAGTACGACATGGATTTTCGTGTCGGTACGGAGCCGGAGATGATGTGGTTGAAGCGAGGTGCCGACGGCAAGCCAGATGGCGGTTTCTCGAACCCATACTGCTACCACATTGACCAGTTCGAATCGCTGCGGCCGGTTTTCATGAAGGTCATCGACTATTGCTATGCCATGGGGTTGGACATGATTCAGGGCGACCATGAAGACGCCCCGGGACAACTCGAACTGAACTGGATGTTCGACGATGTCACCCGCAATTCGGATCGGCTCGCAACCTATCGACAGATTTGCGCCCAGGTCGCACGAGAGAACAACCTGATCGCGTGTTTTATGACCAAGCCCTTTATGGGCGTGTCGGCCTCTGGTTGCCACACCAACATCTCGCTTTGGACCGGTGGCGAAGAATCTGTCAATCGACTGCATAACGACTCGTTGCCTGGTATGGAGGATGTGTTTACTTACCGCAGCGGCGGTGAGAACACGTTCATGCCTGACACGGATGACGTACAGCTTCCGGGTAAGGTTGGCCTGCAATGCGTCGGCGGAATCGTCAAGCACCTTGGCGCGCTCACTGCAATTGGCTGCTCGACCGTGAACTCTTACCGGCGGTTGTGGGACACCGGCTTCTGGGCGCCGGTCTTCGCTGACTGGGGCTACCAGAATCGCACCACCGGATTGCGGGTTTCCGCGCCGGGCCGTTTCGAGTACCGGGCTGTTGATTCAATGGTGAACCCCTATCTGATGGGCGCGGCTCTGTTGAAGACTTTCGAGGACGGCATTGACAACGACATTGATCCCGGGGAGCCGGAAAACCGCAATATCTACCAGGCGATGGAAGCGGGCAAGCAGGTCAAGAAGTTGCCAATGTCCCTGGGGGCCGCGCTTGACCGCCTCGCCGAAGACGAAGTAATCAAATCGGCCATGCCAGACGAGATGTACAAGGTCTTCCACTGGTACAAGAACGACGAGTGGGAACGGTTTATGGCCACCACGACCGAGTGGGACATGGAAACCTATCTCGATTGTCTGCCGTAGCACACCGAGTCGTTTCGACGTGGCCGGGAACCCGGTAAGCGCGCCTGGCCCCGCCGGGATGGCAATTCAATGAATTTAATTTCAAAGGAG
>Ga0208113_1001026_pt1 | contig 13584 bp, 18 predicted proteins | sample Knorr_S7_td_NADW_FD_185598 | JGI IMG/M metagenome (GOLD analysis project Ga0208113, IMG submission 185598) | Marine microbial communities from Southern Atlantic Ocean transect - Knorr_S7_td_NADW_ad_2505m_LV_A (SPAdes) (version 2) | ecosystem: Environmental > Aquatic > Marine > Oceanic | place...
AGAAATCTCTGAGCAGAGAGATTATAGCGACAGAGTTGCCAAAACCATCGACGAAGAGGTTCGCCGTCTCATTCAAACCGCCTACGACACCGCCAAGCGCATTCTCACAGAAGAGAGAGTCAGGCTGGACCACATCTCTGACTACCTTCTGGAACACGAGACGATTGACGAAGAGCAGGTGCCAGATTTATTCGACGCACCGTTCGATGCTCCTCCCGCTGCTGGCATGCCAGCAGTCCCAACGCCAGTGCCCGGTGATTAGGCGCCGGCAATCAAGGTTCGAGTGAATATTCATAGGAGCTGGCGCAATCGCCAGCTCCTATTTATTGTCGGAGAGAGATGCGCCGCTTAGTCGACGGATTTCCAGTCCTCGACAAACTCTAACGGACTGGTGTCGCGCTGAGCGGTTTTTCGAAGTGGCCTTTAATGTTACCAATCGCATGCGATCCGTCCCCATCCATGCGTCGACTGAAGTAGCGCCTCTTCCGAGAAATTCTGCGGCTGTGCGCCCGAGCGTGAACACGTTGGTTACCTGGTCAATTATTGCGCCTTTGTTCCACCCTTCCGGGGCCATGAACCGCCTTGAACCGGGAAGCCGGTTAGCGTCCAGAATGAGTGGCCCGGTTCGATATTCGTCCAAGTCGAACACGGACGTGCGCGAAACGTCCTAGTCATAAATGAAGCAGCCGTCGTAAAGGTCAACAACGACGTCATCTCGATCCGCCAATGTGAGTTGCACATCGAATATCGTGTTCAATGATTGGACGATATCGTCAACTGGTGCCAACCAAAAACGGACGCTTGGGATCGTCAGATCGACTCGAAGCAGGGCTGCGGAGTACCGACCGCTCGCGTATAGGTTCTCGCTTGGAACCCAATCATAGACCAGCGCGACGCCATTCGCGGTCTCGAATCTGTTGCTCAGGCGGGGCAAAGCGGCGTGGCGCACATTCATGTTTAGATTGTACACTCGCTCTAGAGAGGCAAGACCTCGCGGGTGATTAGAATGCTTAACAAACCAGCGCCTGTCAGACGACAAAACGCCGTAGGAAATGCAGGTGGAATCCTGATCTCGAAACGCTCGAAAAACTTCGCCCACGCTTCGTAGGCAGTCTTCGATATCCATCTGGATTTTGGTGACCGTTGCCAGTGAATCGGGCATCGAGGAGTTATCCTAATTCTCTATTCGACGCCGTAGGGGTCTCATCCGATCGTGGTTCGAGAGATTATCATTTCGTGTTTCATGAACTCTTCGATGCCCAATCAGGTGAATCCGCGCGATTCTACGCTTGAGTACTACCGGTCTGCGCCCGTAGTGTACTATATATTCGGCCTGCGTCAGATGTCTTTTCGACGCCGGTATTTTCTATGTGAGTGAGGACTATGGCGAGGCACAACCTGATACTGGCTGGAGGCACGGTTCTGGACCCCAAGAACGGTCTCGAAGCGCGGGCAGATGTTGGAATCACCGACGGCAAAATCGTGAGGGTCGAGCCTGAATTGGACCCGACAACTGCCGATGACGTTATCGACGTCAGCGGCATGTGGGTCATGCCCGGACAGATCGACACCCATGCCCACGTCGCCGGACTGTCTCGAAACTGGGACCCCGCTTTAGGCTACGGTATGCTGGCGCGAGCAGGAACGACGACGGTTCTGGATATGGGAGGCACCGGGCCTACATTGATCGACGGCATCAAGCGCAAAGGCGCAGGGCTGAACGTAGCCGGTCAGTTCGCTCTAATCCCCGGATTGACTATTCCCACCGGCAAGCTGCCCTATCGCACGATGGGAAGCATCGTTGATAATGCGCTTCGACAGGGGTGTCTGGGCGTAAAGATTCTCGGCGGATACCATCCGTTTACGCCGGAAGATAGCGCAGACATCATCGCCGCTTGCAACGAGCGTCGAGCCTACGTCGCCTTTCATCTGGGCACAACCGACACCGGCAGTCAGATTGACGGCGTTCGGGAAATTCCGAAGTTGGTCGGCACAGGAAGGCTCCACGTTTGCCATGTGAACTCCTACTGTCGAGGCGTCATTGACGACGCTGATGATGAGTGCGACGAGGCGTTGGAGATTCTGGAATCTATGCGAGGACAACTGAACTCTGAGGCGTACCATGCCATCCAAAATGGAACCAGCGGACGCTGTGACGAGGATGGGCAGGTCATGGCCGATGTGCCGCGCAACTGTCTAGCACTCCGTGGGTACGAATTGTCCATCGAGGGGATGAGACAGGCGATCACTGACGGATACGGCTCGGTTGTGGCACAGAAGGGCGGCCAAGTTTACTATGCCAGGGGCGCAGAGGCTTTGAAGATGTTCGACGAGGCCAAATCCAACGTCGGAATGAGTTTTCCAGTTAATTTGCCAGCTTCGGCATTTCGATTGACCACAGCCAAAAACGAGTCAAAGAATTTTATTGTCGACGCGATCAGCACTGACGGCGGCTCCCACCCTCGGAACGTCGCCATCCAGTCTGCGATGGCGCTGGTGGGATTCAACGCCCTGACCCCCCTTGAGATGGCCGAGAAGCTGTCGTGGAACGCCGCAAAGATGCTGGGCCTGCATAACAAGGGCCATTTCTCGGAAGGCGCGGACGCAGACGTGACAGTCTTGGACCCGGAGCGCAATCAGCCTGAGATGAGCCTTGTGACGGGAAAACTCATCATGTATAAGGGGCAGCCGGTTGGCTCAGGCGGCACTTTGTTGGTCACCGAAGAAGGCCAGCGCACCGCCGCCGCGAGCGGACTACCTTATCAGGTTGTCGACATGTCCCAGAGCAAGCTTTACGAGGGTTTCACCGACTAGGTAATCCCGAAGTCAATCAGACGGTCGTTCCAGGGGCGGGTATGACAACCCCTCTCTGCTTCGTTCAACGGGTGCCGTCCCAGACAACAACATTAAATGCCGATTCCCACGATTTTCGTCATTGACGCAATTTATGAGGTGCATTAAATACTTAATATTAAATGCGAGGCGGTTAGCGCAGATGTCGGTTGTCAGGCTCTGGGTGTCGTTGGGCGTGGTGGTCTTAGGATTCGTGTTATCGGCTTGTGGGGACTCCGGAAATGAGAAGGTGTTTCGCATCGCAGGCATTCCGGATCAAAACGCGTCGACTCTGGCCCAGAAATATGACATTCTGACCGACTATCTCAGTCAAGAATTAGGGTTGAGGGTAGAGTATGTTCCTTCAGTTAATTATGCTGCGACTGTGACTTCCTTCAATCGGGGTGACATACAGATGGCGTGGTTCGGCGGGCTGACGGAGTTCAGGCACGACTCGCTTCGCCAGGCTCGTTGACTCTGGCGCAACGCCCGCGCGACACCGAATTCCACTCCAAGTTCATTGCGCAGTTAGGACTTGACGTTACAACACTCGAAGACCTGAACGGACTGACTTCACATTCGGCAGCGAAAGTTCCACTTCGGGGCATCTCATGCCTCGTTATTTCTTGCTTGAGGCAGGAGTTGACCCAGAGACCGACTTTGATGGAAACGCCAACTTCTCAGGCTCCCACGACAAAACCTGGGCGCTAGTTGAGAGCGGGGCATTCCAAGCTGGTGTGCTGAATGAGGTCTCCTGGGACGAGGCAGTTGAGGAAGGCAGGATGGATGTTTCCAGGGCGCGGGAGTTTTTCGTGACCCCATCATATTTCGACTACAACTGGACGGCCCGAGGCGACCTGGACGCTGAGTTCGGCGACGGATTCACCCTTAGGGTACAGAATGCGTTGGTATCCCTGGATGGCCGCGACCAGGACGTCCATGACCTTTTCTCAACCGATTCGTTCATCGAGTCTCAAAACGAAAATTATCAGGCCATCCAAGATATGGCGAAATTCCTCGGAATCATACAAAATTAATGGCGGCATATAACGAACAACGGCCGGCCATTAGGCTTGACCAAGTGTCCAAGTCCTACCCAGGCGGAATGGCCCTTCATGCGACATAGTTTGAGATCAACGCTGGCGAGGCTGTCGCAATCGCCGGCCGCAGCGGCAGTGGCAAGACGACTCTGCTTCACTTGATGGGCGGCGTGATTCAACCCGATTCCGGCGACATCTCTTTCAATGGTCATCGCCTCTCGGAGATGAAGCCGGGCAGAGAATTATCGAGCCTTGTCGGAGTCATTCACCAGCAATATGATCTCGTTCCCCATCTCAGCGTTTTGCACAACGTTCTTGCCGGTCGTCTGGGGCAGCGGGGCATTCTCCAGTCTCTGATGTCCCTGGTGTATCCCAAAAACCAGACGTTGGCCGTTGGGGCTTTGGAGCAGGTAGGCTTAGTAGACCGAATCCGCGAACGGACGTCGCGGCTGTCTGACGGCGAGCAGCAGAGGGTAGCCATCGCAAGGCTTCTCGTGCAGGACCCAGAGGTGATTATTGCTGACGAGCCAGCGGCCTCTGAATCCTGCTCGCGCCGCCGACCTTATCGACTTGCTGGCTAAAATCGCGCGAGAGTCGAACAAAACGTTTGTCGCCAGCATCCATTCCACCGATCTTGCCCATCAGCAATTCAACGGTGTGATTGAGCTGAGGAACGGCGAAAAGCAGTTCGACCTGCCAGTGGCCTTCGTGTCGCCTGAGCTTCTGGATGGCCTGTTCGAACTGGAAGGGTTGGAGCGTGAGAGCGTCGTCCAGGAGTAGATCTCTGGAAGGCCGTGGTCTTCTGACGCTTCTATTGGCAGCGGCGCTGGGATTGAGCCTTTTGTCAGTGGACTGGACCGGAGGACTTTTACACTCTAGGGGCGTGTCGTCTGCGGCCAGAATATTCGGAAGCATATTCACCCCGGGGCTCTCCCCGAAATTCTTGGGGTTAGCCCTGGAGGCCACCTGGAAGACGCTGACGTTCGCAGTCACGGGAGTGACGCTGGCCGTCGGAATAGGTCTGCCATTGGGTAATGCGGCCTCTGGTGTTGTTCAGAGAGGGATGACTGCGAACCTCCACAGCGGCGGCAGCCAGGTTTGTGCTGGCGTTCTTGCGCTCGACGAATTGGTTTTGGCATAGTTGTTTGTTGTGGCATTTGGGTTGTCGCCGATGGCCGCGATTCTCGCATTGGCTCTGACGTACAGTGGAATTTTGGGTCGCCTGTACGGCGACTTTTTGAACGACGTCCCTCAAAACCCTCTGAGAGCGCTTCGGGCTTTAGGAGCGTCGGAGTTCAAGACTCTGGCCTACGGGCGGATTCCGATGGCTATGCCTGATATGTTGAGTTACACGTTCTACCGTTTGGAGTTCGGAGTCAGGTCTGCGGCGATACTGAGTTTCGTGGGAATACAGGGCCTGGGTTATCAGATTCAACTGGCTATGGATGACCTGTTTTACTACCAGGTCTGGACTCTGATGTATTTCATGGTAGCGGTGATCGTCGCCATCGACGTTTGGAGCAGCGTCGTTCTAAGGAACCTGACTCGATGACCGTCCATGATCCGACACTCGATTTTCAGAAAGTTGCAAAGCCTGGGATCAGCGTGCCAATGGCGTCGTTCCTGGGATTTATCGGTTTGATCGTCGTGTCATGGCTTCAATCCTCTGGGGAGCTAAAAGTGGTTTCTCCGAACTGTTCATGACTGAAACCTGGGCTGGAGTCGCGGAATTTATCGGGCAGTTGTTAGGCAGAGGGACAGAACGGACGCCGGCGTTCCTTGATTTCGTTTCATGGCGCGGTGCGTTGTGGTTGTCCCTTGATACCATAGGAATGAGCGTCCTTGCCATCGGATTTGTGGCCCTGGCTGTTTTGTTCACGTTCTTGCCTGTTGCCCGGAACGTGGCTTTCGGAGAGCTTTCAGGAAGCCGATCGGCGCTAGGTGGCGTGGGTTTCTGTTTTATGCGGGGAGTGTTTGTGTTCACACGCGGTGTTCCCGAACTGTTATGGGCCATGCTGATCGTGTTCGTTTTTTCGCCAGGCATTTTGCCCGGCGCGATCGCTTTGGGACTGCATAACTATGGCATACTGGGCAAGCTGTCTGCCGAGGTCGTCGAAGACCTCGACCCGAGACCAGCGCGGGCGCTCAGGACCGCTGGGATTAGCAACTTGCAGATGCCACTGTACGGCGTTCTTCCCCAGGTATTGCCACAATCTTTGTACTATAAGCTGTACCGATGGGAGGTGGTCATACGCATGACCATCGTAGTAGGTTTCGTGGCCGCCCGAGGGTTGGGACGTGAGTTTCGGCTCGGCATGAGTTTCTTCCAGTACGATAAGGTTAAGCTGTTGCTGATGTGCTACCTTTTACTGGTGCTGGGAGTGGACCTCATCGCCGCTTGGTTGATGCGTCTGGTGAGATAGTCGTTTGGAGGCTCGATTGATAAGCCACGTTTACCTGGGTTTGGGTTCTAACCTGGGCGACAAAGTGGATAACCTGACAAGAGGCGTTACTTTAATATCTGAACGGCTGGGTGCTGTTGAAGTGTCGTCGATTTACGAGACAACGCCGGTGGGCTTTTCAATACAGCCCAGATTCTTCAACGCGGCATGTCGTCTACGAACTCGCGCTAATCCGTTCGAGGTGATGGACGCTATCCGCAAGATCGAGGCTGCGGTTGGGCGCCATAGGACGTTCGTGAACGCGCCCAGAACGCTGGACGTAGACATTCTGGTGTTTGGCAGTTTGGTGATTGACACGCCACCGGTTGCCGTCCCGCATCCGAGGCTCGCCGAGCGGTCATTTGCTTTGGCTCCGTTGGCCGAGTTTGGGCCAAGCCTCGTTCATCCGGGGCTGGGATTATCGATCGCGGAGCTTCTTTCTCGCTTACCTGACGAACCGCGGCGGATTGTTATGACACTGCGGGCTTGGAATCAGTCCCTCATTGAGGGAGGCAGCATGTTGGGGATGGTGTCTTCAATCGCGTAGGCCTCGCCACATGACGCGCAACGCAAGCTACCTTCGACAATCTCATCGCCTTCTTCTTTAGTCGCCTCAAGCTCCAACGTTCCACGGCAAACTGGGCACCTGAGTATATCCAATAAATCACGCTTCATGAGTTTATTCGCCTCGCGTTTAATATGAGAGATTCTATCGCAACAAGCCGGTTGGTGAACAGCCTGTAACAATCAGGCTTTCAATTGACGCCTTCGTCGGTCGGAATTATATTTGGAGCCATTCTGGCCTCGACGGTAATGCAGCGCTCAACGTTCAATGAGGTTGATCGTTAGAAAACCGAATCTTTGGCCGGATATGTCGTTAACATGCGGTTGTTTGTTGTTTGGTTGGGACTGGAGGAGTCCCATCTTGACACAACTCTATGATGAAATCGGAATCGGATACAGGGATTACCGTCGCCCGGATTCACGTATTTACACACCCATATTGCGGTTTTTAGGTGAGGCACGGACTATCGTGGATGTTGGGGCGGGCACTGGTTCTTCCGGCCTATCGGCTTCTCTGTGGTCGCCGTGGAACCCTCATTGGCTATGATCCGTGACCGTCAGACTGAAAGCACTCCAGTCGTGCAGGGGACCGCCACAGACCTTCCATTCCGAGACGGAGTTTTTGATGCGGGGGTAGCTATTCTGACCGTTCATCACTGGCCTGATCAGGCACGAGGGCTAACTGAATTGGCGCGTCTCGCCGTGAATAGAATCGTAATTCTCACTAGCGATCTGGCGGTGTCCCCACGCCCACTTGGACGCTGATGCCTGAGGCGCGATCTCGACCTTTTCCACGATTCCCGACGCAGATTTGGAGTCTGGAGTTGCGCGCCTTCGCAGCGACCTTGAGAATGGAACATGGGAGCAAAGGACCGGATATTTGTTGCGTATGTCTGTCCTTGATCTTGGCTATCGCTTGGTGATTGCGGAGGTGGTCGATAACTGACCGATGAAACTCGATCGGTTGGCGGTTTGCCGCTGATTCATGCGGCGGATCAAACACCTGCTCAGAGTTATTGACGGTTCAGTGCGGACTCAAAAATGACGTCGAGCGCATCAGCTAGAAGGAACACAACTAACCCCAGAATCACGAGGGTGTTGTAGCCGGACAATGCCCTCAAAACCTTCCGCAACGGCCCGGCGGGAGGCGTTGGGCGCTCTCGATGCATCTCCAAGAGGGCGGTCCTTCGGCGTCGGTCTCTGGCGAGTATGAACATCCAGACGGACAAGGCGATTTTGACGGCGAGAACAAGCGCGTACTGAACGCCGATCACTCCAGGGGTGAGCCGATTGAAGGTCAAAATTATTCCGGAGGCTAACAGCACGAAGATCGCAGTGTCGACCATCGCTCGGAATTCATCCGCTGCCGCGATGTTTATCTCACGCCCGCCCTCAGCCGATTTACGAAGCGCGGGGCGAAGGACTAACAAGTAAAAGATACTGCCGCCCACCCACGCGGTCGCTGACACCAGATGCGCCCACAGCACGATAAGCAGGAACAGGTCGTTGACGCTCATTTCTTTCGGCAGCACCCAACTCGAATTTTGCTACGAATTATTGTACACACCCAAGCAAGACGAAAGTCGGTCGGGTAATTGACATGGCCTCGAACAAAATTGAGGATAGGTCGAAACCGGTCCTCAAAAGAAAGCGTCGCATAAGGAAACGTGATCAATTCATGATGGCTAGTGTAAGTTCTTCGAGCTTCTCCAGATTCAGCGCTCCTGTCCACTTTCTGACGATGTTCTGGTCGCGGTCGATGAATAATGTCGTTGGGAACCCGGTGATCTTGTAGTCCATCACGATCTGGCCGGAATCGTCGGCGGTTTGGTCAGGGCCGAGCATGTAGTTGACGTTCAGCCTTTTAACGAAGGTCTGGCCATCCTCGACAGAATCCAACCCCAGAAGTTCGACGCCGATGACCTTGAGCCCGTCGCCCTTAAATTTCTGGTGCAGCAATTCAAAGTCGGGCATCTCAGCCACGCAAGGTGGGCATGACGGGAACCAGAAGTTCAACACAACAGGGTCGCCTGCGAACCCGGATAGAGAAATCTGTACGCCTGCCTGGTGCTCTTCGTTGGCGAACAGGACCAGGTCAAAGTCCATTGCTGGGTCAAGGTCTTTTGCGGCATTAGCGCTGGCCTGACTGCCGACAGGCTGAGCGCTGGATTGGCTAGCGGAATCTCCGGCTTCTTGACTGCTGCAAGCTACTAGCAGGAACATGGTTGCCGTGACGATCAGCGCCGCTGACTGCCTGTTAACCCAGAAATTGCGACGTTTGAATCGCCTGAAAAATCGCGTCGGTTGTGTCCACATCTTCGTCATCCTCGCGCCAATCATATTACGTTGTGTTTCTTGGCCTTACTGATTGGATGCGCCGTTTTTTGTGAGATTCATGGAGTTTCAAAATTGGACGATTGTCGGTCCTCGTCGGAGGTTGCAAACCTCTGGATTTGCTGATCGAACCTTGATATTGAAGTAGCGGCGCTACTCGCCCTCTTGTTCTGCGATTAGTTCGTCGGCGCGTTGTTGGAGCGCGTCGGCCCGATCCGGCGGCGTCTGCCGGCTGTCCAAATATCGCCTGAGCGCCTGTTGAGGTGACAGGCCTCGCCCATAGGCTCCTGCCAACCGAGTCCGGGGCCTCTCGGTGATCTGGTGAGATATTGACGCCACGAAATGTGCCGGACTCAGCGCCTCCTGAATGTCGCCATCCGATACGTGCGCTTCCTGAGTGACCGGCATTGAGATTCTCAATCTGACGATGGCGTCATCTACATAGTGTCGCTGGATAGCCGAAACCACTGCGTCTGTGGGATTATCGTCGCTCGCGTCCACTTTCACGTCGATCGTCAGGAACCTTCGCGGCTCGACCTGCTTAAACTCAAAACTGGTCATCCGATCGCCTTGAAGTCGGCTTGGGTCCAACTCCACGACGCAGTAACCTTTGTCGTCGTTCTCCTCGCCGAAGTCGATCCTCTGAAGGCTCCCTGCATATACTACGTGGGGCAGCATTCCGAGGATTTGGTGCTTGTGGATGTGACCGAGCGCAACATAGTCTAGTTGAGGCAAAGTGACGGCGCTCTTGAGCAGCACATGATCGCGTCCTAGCATCATCGACTGTTCGGAACTTGTGGTTGCCTGACTCACAGTAACGTGCCCCGCCAGAATAGCCGGAATCTCAGGGTCTAGAGACTGGGCGTTGTTTTGAATGATGCGAGTCAGGCTCTCCTGGATGTTTTCGTTGATCTGTTCAGGCGTCAACTTGCGAGACTCATCTCTCGCCAGAAACTGGCTTCTGCGAACCCAGGGCACAGCGATGATCTGGATGGGACCTTTGGGGGTGTCGATGGTGTAGGTTTTCGGCGCGTCGCCTATCGTGACTCTTGGCACGTCCAGCGTATGGTAGATGTCCAGCGACGTGGCCCGACTGGCAATGTTGGGCGTGTCGTGATTCCCAACAAGCAGGAATGTGGGAATCCCAGCGCTTGAAAGCCGGACGATTCGCTTGGCAAACTCGCGCTGGTGTGTCTGTGACGGGTCTCGACTTTTGTAAGCGTCGCCGCAGAACAGCGCAAGGTCGATCTTAGACTCGATTGCATAGTCCACCAACTGGTCGAACGTCTCCAGGAAATCGCCGAGGCGGGTGGACAGTCCGGTTTCAGGGTCGAGTTTGGAATAATTCTCGACCCCTATGTGAACGTCTGCGAAGTGGAGAATACGCACGGGCACATCCTAATTATTGTCTTCAGCGGTCACGGTTTGTATGCAGACAGCTTCGCCGTCAGTTCTTCAACCAGATTTTCGATTGGAACTCGAATCTGTTCCATCGTGTCGCGGTCTCGGATTGTGACGGAGTTGTCGTCAAGCGAATCGAAATCGACGGTGACGCAAAGCGGGGTGCCGATCTCGTCCTGTCGGCGATATCGCCGCCCTATGCTCTGAGTGTCGTCGAACTGGACATACCCGCTAATGCGCCCGGATTTCTGCACTGTCGAGAACACCTCTCGCGACAGCGGACTGAGCCTCTCGTTGCGCGACAAGGGCAGCACCGCGACCTTGACAGGGGATAGGTCGGGATGGAGCTTCATCACAACCCTGGTCTCCGTCTTGCCCGCAGCCGAGACGGTCTCCTCCTCTGTATAGGCGTCCACCAGGAATGTCATGATGGCCCGTCCGACGCCGAAAGCTGGCTCGATGACGTATGGCACGATGTGTTCGTTGGTCTCCTGGTCGAAGTAGTCTAGGGTCTGGCCGCTGGCCTTCGAGTGGGCTTTCAGGTCGAAGTCGGTCCGGTTGGCGATACCCATGATCTCGCCCCAGCCGTTGGGATACAGATATTCGATGTCGTAGGTGGCTTTAGCATAATGGGAAAGCTCGTCGGCATCGTGGGGCCTCAGCCGGAGCCTTCCAGGATCAATCCCCAGGCCTGTGTACCATGCCATACAGTCTTCTATCCATTGCTGGTGAGCCTTGTCATCCTCCCCCGGCCTCACGAAGTATTCAATCTCCATTATCTCGAACTCGCGGTTTCGAAAAATGAAGTTGCCCGTCGTGATCTCGTTGCGAAACGCCTTGCCAATTTGGGCGATGCCAAACGGAAGGCGTTTTCGTGTCGCCGTAATGACGTTGTTGAAGTTGACGAAGATTCCCTGGGCGGTTTCGGGGCGCAGCCAGACCTCGTTGGCCTGGTCTTCAACAGGGCCGACATGGGTCTTGAACATGAGGTTGAACTGTCGGGGTGGGGACAATTCGCCACCGCAGTTTGGGCAATTCGGCCCTTCGAGGTGGTCTTCTCGGAATCGGCGATTGCAGTCCTTGCACTCGACCAGTGGGTCGGTGAAGCTGTCCAAATGGCCGCTGGCGCGCCAGGTCTCAGGGTGCATAAGAATAGCGGCGTCGAGGCCCACCATGTCATCGCGGCTCCAGACAAATGTCTTCCACCAGGAATCTTTGACGTTGCGCTCCATCTCCACGCCCAAAGGGCCGTAGTCCCAAGAGCTTGCCAGTCCGCCGTAAATTTCACTGCTCTGAAATACGAATCCCCTGCGTTTGCAGAGGGATACAATCGTCTCTATGTCCACCTGAGTTTCGCTCTCAACCACGTTAACCTCGACTGTGCATGTGTTTCGGTGTATCTTCCCGGGGCAGTCAATAATTCAGAGAATCCACGCAAGTGCGATAGCATTGTTTAACGGATTTCCAGTGTATTGACCGTGGGGCTACAATTATAGCAAAGTGACCACCGGTTTCCTGCTACCCGTTCTAAGACGGATTACGAAAAATAGGATGACAAGCACAGGACGTTTGTGATCAGGCGAATTTTTCACAGCAAGCCAGGGAGCGCGGACGAGTTGATAAAGATTTGCGCTGACACAAGTTTCATGGTTAGGGGACTGGGTATCGCGGGGAAGCTGAAGGTTCTGTCAGACCTCAACGGTGGACGGACAGATCGAGTCGTCGTCGAATGGGAACTTGAGGACCTGAGCGAGGCGATGGCCGTTGGCAGCGAGTGGGACGAGGACGTGGACTCTCAAGAAGAATATGCAGACTGGTTTGAGCGATTATCGGAAATTATCGACCACGCCGAAGTCGAGATTTGGCAAACTCATTGAATACGGTTTCCAGAAGATCAATAGATTGCCAGAACCCAGGGCTGCGCAAATGCGCCCAGCCCTGTTTTACGATCTGCGAGCCTCATGCGTCGGGGTCGTGTTGACCCAAGAAGGGACGTCGTGCCCCGTCGTTTCCTGGAGTATCATCTTATCGATCGGCTCGACGCGCCTGGCATGTAGGGCAACCACAGGACCGAGGCGCCCGAAACAGCCCTTTGAATATGAGTCGGGCCATCTCACTTCTGGTCAATTGGAATGATTTTCTGATTGATCGAAATTCTTTCAACCGGTTCGTTTTGTCGACGGTCTCAAGGCGGCTTAACGGTTGACTATTCACTAACGTAATCCGCGCATATTTCCTGAGAATCTCAAGGTGTTTGGTTACTTGGTCTCTGCTCTCGAATGTTGTTTGACTCATCGTTGACCTCCTGTCAAACTCGGGCGCACTGATGTGTTGGTTTCCATGCACCCAGGCTTATCGACCAAGACAGGGGCAACCTGATTGCTACGTCAATCAACCCTAACAATTGGCCGACAGAGTTGATGGGTTGAGGGATGCTTGAAGAAAATAGCTGAAACCGGAGGACTGCGAGCCGATCAAAGTAAAAGTAGGAGGCCCTGTCGGTCAGCGAAATTGAACGATCGCATGAAGTTGACAGATTATTGGGTTTGAGCCAGAATCGAGTATCAATTAGTTGTGAAAACTCGATTGGCCCGATAGGTCAGGCAGACCAGTTCTCAGCGTTGCTGGGTTCACAAAACCAAACGTGCTCAACTGCCTGCCCAAGAGCCTCCAATCCAAAGCTGCCCTGCAACAGATATAGATGGCGCCGACCAGGGAACAAGCTTATCGAGCTTTCGATCGCTTTGTGGCGACGCACAAGGCCAAATACCCCAAGGCAACCGAGCGCCTAAAGAAGGACCGAGAAACGCTGTTGACCTTCTATGACTTCCCTGCAGAGCATTGGGTTCACATCGGGACCACCAATCCGGTCGAGTCTGCCTTTGCCACCGTGCGATTTAGGACGGCCAAGACCCGGGGATGTGTCTCCAGAAACACCATGCTGGCTTTGGTGTTCCGGTTAGGGTTGAGCG
>Ga0208113_1001027_pt1 | contig 13583 bp, 16 predicted proteins | sample Knorr_S7_td_NADW_FD_185598 | JGI IMG/M metagenome (GOLD analysis project Ga0208113, IMG submission 185598) | Marine microbial communities from Southern Atlantic Ocean transect - Knorr_S7_td_NADW_ad_2505m_LV_A (SPAdes) (version 2) | ecosystem: Environmental > Aquatic > Marine > Oceanic | place...
CTTAACATAAGGATCAAATGGAGGAATTTTTTTAACCATAGAAAACACCCTTATATCTTCAGGATAAATTTCAACACCAGTTGGTGCTTTCTCAGATGCATTGATTTTTCCTTTTAATCCTATACACGAATGTTCTTTTAATTTAGAAATGGTTTCAAATACGTTATCTGGACATGAGTCCTTTTTTGCAACAATTTGTATTTCACCCATTATATCAATTATGGTTAAAAATGAAATATTTCCATGACCTCTAACGCTTGAAACCCATCCCATAATGATGACATCTGTTCCTGCCAATGAAGGGTCTAAATTATTTGAATAGTGAGTTCGCCGCCATTCCCCTAATTCAGTTTCTATCATAACTTTATTTTTGATTATGAGTATTTATTATAATTTTTTGGTATATGCTACACTATTGTGAAATTAATGTTTGGCGTAACATAAATTTTCATAGATTTACCATCAAAAAAAGTTGAAATCTCTCGTATCTTACTTTGATATACAAAAAATTTCCCAACCTTGTTAATTCCGCCTGAAACTTTCACCATTTTGTTTTCTTGAAGAAGTTGTAGTCTTCGATAAACCGTACTAATTGGAATGTTTGTTTCTTTTCCTATCTGAACAGCAGTTTTAGCCTCAGGGATAATAGCAGATATAATTCTCACAGAAAACTGATCTGATATAATTTGGAGAAAAACTTGTTGTCGTTCGTGGTCATCTATCAAGGTAGTAGTTGTAGAAATCTGCAATATATGAGAAAAACAAGTCGGGTATAAATGAGATTCTTTCGTTTATATGCATAAATTATTTTCGATTAAAATATAATATGTCAGATTTTTAGTCATAAAACGAATATTATTTCATGCCAAGCACGTATTTTGATAAATAGTTTCATATTGAGTGTGTTTTAAAATTATGGTATAATTTGACATCAATAGCAACTTTAGGTTCACACTGTGCACTTCAAGTTCTAAAAGGTGCAAAAGATGAAGGATTTAAAACAGTTTTAATATGTGAAAAAAAGCGAGAACGACTTTATCGTCGTTTTAAATTTATTGATGAAATGGTTATTGTAGATTCATTTGTAGAAATAACTGAGAAAAAATGCGAGTCTGCATTACAAGAAAATGATTCTATACTAATTCCTCATGGAACATTAATTTCTCAAATGAATTCAGAGCAAATTGAATCAATAAAAACACCAGTCTTTGGTAATAAGTACATCTTACGTTGGGAATCTGATCGTATGTTAAAAGAACAGCTAATGAAAGAAGCAAAACTCAATGTTCCAAAATCTATCTCAAACCCAAAAGAAATTTCTAATCTTGTCATTGCAAAAAGACATGGTGCAGCAGGTGGAAAAGGATACTTCCTGGCCTCTACTGAACAAGAATATAATAAAAAACGAGACCAATTAATTAAACAAGGATTAATCACTGGAGATAATGATTTGTATATACAGGAATATCATTCTGGAGTTTTGGCGTATCTTCAATTTTTTTACTCACCCATAAAAAAAGAACTTGAATTTTTTGGAGTTGATAAAAGACATGAATCAGATATTGACGGACTATCTAGAATTCCTGCTGAAAATCAACTTAATACTGATAACATTTCTTCCTTCAATGTTATTGCTAATAGCCCACTTGTATTACGTGAATCATTACTTGATGATGTATACACTATGGGTGAAAATTTTGTTAAAGCATCAACTAAGCTGGTCTCACCTGGCATGAATGGTCCATTTTGTATTGAAGGCGTTTATGATGAAAACGCTAACTTTCACACTTTTGAATTTTCAGCAAGAATTGTTGCAGGTACTAACCTTTACGTTAGCGGTTCCCCATATACAGCACTAAATTACGACGAACCTATGAGTATGGGTCGTCGCATAGCTAGAGAAATTAAACTTGCTGAAACAAAAAATGAATTAAAAAATATCACGACATAATCTTACATATAAAATATTGTGACTTCTTACTTATGTACAGTAGATTCTATATTCTTAGAATAGAGAATATGCATATATATATAACACATGAATAAAAAATTAATGCAGCACAAGATTACACATCAAAATTTAAAAAAATATGACATTAGTCAAAAAGTGATCGAGTCTTTAGCAGATACTGAATCAAGATCCATTATTTTTTCAATTGTAAAAAAAGGCAAAACAGCAAATACAATTTCTATGTCATTAAAAATTCCATTAAGCTCTGTTTATAAAAAATTATCAGATCTAGAAAATTTAACGTTAATTGAAGTTGAAAAACATCACATATCAGATAAGGGTAGACGTTTCAAAGTTTATCGTAGCCGTATTAACAAAGCAGAAATAATGATTAAAAAGGCTGAGCCTATACTCCGGTTATCCGCAAATTGATTATAATAAAGGAAATATTACCAAAACCTACTTTACTCGAGCTTGATGAATATGATATAAACCAACGTGTAATAGAAGCGCTAACACATGTATGCTCACATGCTGTATTATTTTCAATTGTAAATGAAGCAAAAGATGCAATAAAAATTTCTGGGGAAACACAACTATCATTATCTAATGTTTACAAAACACTGGCTAATCTTGAAAAACTAACTCTCATAACAATTGAAAAATTTGATACTAAAATTGAGGGAAAAAAAATAAAACTGTATAGAAGTAGGATTAAAAAAGCTGATATTACTATTGGTACAATTAATTCAAAAGTAAAACTTTACAGAAATATAATTAGAAATAATATCTAAACTAATGACATGGAAATCCAGCTGCATGTCTAATATCATGAGTCAATTCATGAATGAATTGATCTACATAAGCCTGTTCACCCTGAACAACACTAAAAATATGTCCTTGATCATAGCCTACAATAAACAAGCCAAAAACACATACAATTGAAAGAATTATTATTGAAAATAATGGTACATTAGCAATAGATTTAGTAACTTGTTTTGACTCTGGCAATAATTCACTAAATCAAAAAGGCGTATTTAAGTTATGATAAGTTTTTTGGGTAAAAAATTGATCGTGTGTATAAAAACATACATCATAAAATTAACAGGAAGTGAATGAAATTTACTGTTTACAACCAATATTTTTTAAAACATTTACCTTAATATTCATAAATTCAAAATAAATACATGGTCGAAATAAAAATTCAAAAGCAGGATTCGGTTAAGCTATATAAAATTAGAAAAACACTCAAGGAATTAACAAGCATATCGGGGCATGGTACCGAGCTAATTTCAGTATATATTCCAAAAGGAAAACAACTGCATGAAGTAATTACTATTTTAAAGGAAGAACAAGGTACTGCAGATAATATAAAATCTGATCTCACTAGAACGCATGTGGTTGACTCATTATCAAAAGTTGTACAGCGATTAAAACTCTATAAAAAAACTCCTGAAAGAGGTCTAGTCGTATTTTGTGGTGCGCTTCCAAGAGAAGGTGGTGGACCTCCAGGCAGTGAAATTATTAAGGCCTTTGAAATTGACCCGCCAAAAGACCTTAAAACATTCCTATACAGATGTGATGACCATTTTCATGTTGATATTCTAAGCGAGATGTTGAAAGATGATAATTTAATTGGTTTTTTAGCATTGGATGCTAAAGATGCAGGTTGGGGATTATTGCATGCAGATAAAATTGAGGTTTTAAAAGAAACAGGCTCAGGAGTCGCTGGAAAGCACAGACAGGGTGGACAGTCTGCAAAAAGATTTCAAAAATTAAGGGAGATGGAGCTTACCTATTACTTCAATAGAGTAGCACACATCACACGGGAATATTTTATTGATATTTATCCTATTAAGGGTCTCATTATTTCTGGACCTGGACCAACAAAAGAAGAATTTGTTAACAATGATTACCTAGAATACAGATTACAAAACATGATTATTTCAACTATAGATGCGTCATATGCAGGTTCAGAGGGTATAAGAGAAGCTTTTGATAAATCTTCTGAAATTCTTTCGAACTTTAGAATGGTTGAAGAAAAACAAATTATTGAAAAGTTATTTAAGAAAATAAATAGTAACTCAGGATTAGGAATTTACGGTCTTGATGATATTATAAATCACTTAAAAAATAACATTGTTGAAACAATAATAATTACAGATAACACAGAACTTTACAAAGTTGAATCAAAATGTACTAGATGCAATAATATTCAAGAAAAAATTGTTGAGCAACAAAAAGTAATACCTACAAAAACAGAATTTCAGAATTCACCATGTCCATCTTGTAATGCAGCAAATATCGAAACAAATGGACAAGATATTGTAGATTATCTCGCATTGCTTGCAGCAAAAACTGGAACCAAAATAGAAGTGATATCAGGCAACACTGAACATGGTTTAATGCTGGGAAGTATTGGCAAGATTGGTGCCATTCTACGATATAATCCAAATTATTCTAGTTAGATAATTATTCTATACAGTTTCGTATTTTTTGTGCTAACTCATCAAGTTCATTATCCTTTAGAATTTTTCTTTTTAACCACAATGTTCCTGTGTCATTATATCGTGGAATTATATGAACATGAACATGTGGTATTATTTGTTTAGCAGCTCTTCCATTATTTTGCGCTATGCTGAATGCATCAGCATTTGTTGCTTTAATAATCGCATTAGCAATTTTTGGTATTTTGGAAAATAACTCGGCAACCTCCTGATTACTCATATCTGTTAACTTTTCATATGGTTTTTTTGTAATTACAAGCGAATGGCCTTTATCTATTGGATATTTATCCAAAATAGCTATAATATCACTATCATGATAAATCTCATAATATGGACACTTTCCATCTATCATATCACAAAAAATACACGATGACAATATTATTTATTAAAATAAAAATCAATTAATATATTAGCATTAACTCATGAAAAAAACATGAAAATTCATTTTGAAATTCTTATCGGGGATAGATATGAGGCAATTGATTATTTGAGCGATGATAAAGTACATCAATCCCTACTAAAAATACAAAAACAGGACATTCTGAAAGCGGAAGCGGGAGATGAATATTTGGAGGATATACCGGATGAACTTTTTGAATTACTAAAAACAAGTGTTAAAGCAAAAAACTATGATTATACTATGGCTCGTGGTCATTTATGGCTAAATATAGAAATACAGATTGATAATGAGTCAAATTCTTGAAAATATTTTAAAATATTAAGTTTGAAAAAATAAAAGATCCACTTGCTCATTTTAATCTATAACATGTTGATCAAATAATTTCATATGTTATATAGGGTAAAAATATGAATTTCAAATCATATGGGTAGAAAACATAGAGAAGAGCGCCGAGAAAAACGAGAAGATTTTGTTGCTAAGCGTTCACATCAAAAACGGAAAAGCACACTATTAGCTGTAGGTATTTTGGGATTAATTGGATTAATTGTTGGATATGCATCTTTTACATTCGTCACTACTCCGGTTGGCGCACCGGGTTCACCCCCAGGAGCTGGAATATTGGGTGACGAGCATGAGCATGCATCAGTGTTAGTACGAATTTTTGGTGACAAGTTTGATTTCGCTGCTACTACATATCAAATCAAAAGCAGTTGGATTCATTTTGAAGAAAGTGATGGTAATACAGTTCATAGACATTCGTCAGGGGTGACACTCAACTATTTGTTTGAATCATTAGGTATCGGAATAGATGAAGATTGTTACATCTTTGGCGATGGCAGACAATTCTGTACTAACGAAGATTATTCACTCAAGTATTTCATTAATGGTGACAGTGTAAATAGTATAAACGATTATGTAGTTCAAAATGATGACAGAATTTTAATCTCATATGGCGGTGAAACAGAAGAGCAGGTTATTGCTCAGTTGAATGAACTTGATTCACAAATAATACGTGACTAAACTAATTTACTATAAAAACACTGCAAGCAAAAAAATACTAATAATTGTTTATAGATAATTACCTGCTAACTGATCTTTTTTCGTATAGCAGGTAAGTGTGATTTTATAATCTCTAGAATATCTATCCGCACAATTTCATCTATATCGACATTAAATCTACTACGAAAAAATTCACAATACCTTTGATCCAACATTCCAACTACAGTGCCTTCAAAAAAACTTAATTCGTCATTAGGATTAATGACAATTTTTCTTATATTATGATTTTCTAAAAATCTATAATAACCAAATAAACCCTCTAAATTATTTGAAATATCATCTCTAACATCCTGAATGAATGTTTCAATTTCTTTAGAATTCATATTTTTTATAATTTTTACTTGTTTATGAAATTTACATTTTAGAATTTAAATTATAGTAGTACGTGCTGAAAACAATCAAAATGAAAATATCTAGTAGAAATGTGGTCGAGGGAACAGCAAGAGCGCCACATAGAGCAATGTACAAAGCCATGGGATTGACTGATGATGATTTAAGCAAATCATTCATTGGTGTTTGCCATACTGGGAATGAGGCAACGCCATGTAATATTCATCTGCCTGAATTAGCCATAGGGGCTAAAGAAGGTGTGAAAGATGGTGGAGCGACTGCTAGAGAATTTTCTACTATCGCTGTAAGTGATGGTATTGCAATGGGGCATGAAGGCATGAAATCTTCACTTGTGTCTAGAGAAGTTATTGCTGATTCGATTGAATTGATGATGAGGGCCCATCAATATGATGGACTTGTAGGTATAGCTGGATGTGACAAAAGTCTTCCCGGAACTATGATGGCTATGGCACGTTTGAATCTACCATCTGTTTTTGTTTATGGTGGAACTATTATGCCTGGAATGCTAGATGGAAAAGAGCTTACGGTTGTTGATGTTTATGAAGCAGTTGGCGCATATGATGCAGGAAAAATTTCGTTAGAAGAACTAAAAAATATAGAAAACACTGCATGCCCAAATGCTGGTTCATGTGGTGGAATGTTTACCGCAAATACTATGGCCTCAGTATCTGAAGCAATTGGTCTTGCGTTACCAGGTAGTGCCAGTCCACCAGCTGAAGATGATAGAAGAAAAAAAATAGTATATGAAACTGGTAAAACTTGTGCTAAACTTCTAGAGCTGGATATCAAACCCAGTGATATTCTAACCTTTGAAGCATTTGAAAATGCTATTACAATGTTAAATGCTGTTGGTGGTTCAACAAATGGTATTTTACATTTATTAGCACTGGCTAATGAAGCAAAAATAAAACTAACCTATGATGATTTTGAACGAATCAGGAAAAAAACTCCGCACATAGCGGATATGAAACCTGGTGGTGGCTACGTCATGAATAGTCTTGACAAGATAGGTGGAATACCACTTGTAATGAAAAAACTGATGGATGGTAACCTAATTCATGCTGATGCATTAACTGTTACGGGAAAAACAATTAAAGATAATATAGAACAAATCAAAATGCCAAATTTCACTGAACAAAAAATTGTAAGAGGAATTGAAAATCCGTTACATAGTGCTGGAACTGCTGTAATACTACATGGAAATTTGGCTCCAGATGGTGCAGTAATTAAGACGGCTGGCGTGGAAATGACAAAATTTACTGGAAGAGCCAAAGTATTTGATAGTGAGGAATCTGCATTTGATTCAGTATCCAAAGGTGAAATTGAAGAAGGAGATGTTCTAGTTATTAGATATGAGGGCCCCAAAGGTGGTCCTGGAATGAGAGAGATGCTTGCAACAACTGCAGCAATTGTGGGACAAGGATTAGGCAAAAAAGTTGCAATGATAACAGACGGTAGATTCTCTGGCGGCACACGTGGTTTTATGGTGGGACATGTTGCACCTGAAGCATTTGTTGGAGGACCAATTGCTTTTGTTAAAAATGGGGATGAGATAAATATCAATGTTGAGGATAACAGCATCAATCTCCATATTTCAAAGGAAGAACTCGAAAAAAGATCTAAAGAATGGAGTATGCCTAAACCTAATTATGAATCAGGTGTTTTAGCCAAATATGCATTCCTAGTTGGCTCTGCTTCTAGTGGTGCAATAACAAATCCCAGTAATTCCTTAAAATGACAGATTATCTTCAAAATAACGAGTTATCACATGGTTAAACTACAGAACAGCCTTTATGGTTCTCAAGTTTCCATATGCCAGTTAATCGATGGTGTCCCTGACTCCAATCTAAGCCACTAGAACCACATTTACTACAAACTTTCTTCATATCACATAATACCCCCGATCGGTTTTAAGTGTACCGTACTATACGGTAACATTCACTATACACAGGCTGAAAGACGTATCACTGATGAACTGATTACTTATGAACCATGTTTGAAATTTTCAATACTGCCTTTAGGCCAATTAGCTGTGAATGTATCGCAATTTTTTGCATTTCTACACCAATTGTACTCATAATTACTTATGCACAGAATTTTGTGTATATCACAATTATGAAAATTTTTTGATTAATTACTAAATTTCAGTTTTTAATTTTATAGTAATTTTTAGATCCAAAAACGCTAATTTTAATCACAAAAACCAAGATTTTAGGTCTAAAAAGTTGTATTTTATCACTAATTTTGAGTATAATTTGTCTAGTAACAAATAGAGTTCATTTTTATACAGTTCAATTTTGTTCATGTACATGGGTGGACATATTTGGACACACAAGCACTCCTAAGATAATTTCCCTAGATTATACTGGCACTCAATTTGAAATCTATAATAAAATTTCACGAAACTATTCAAACACATTTCTATTCGAATCATTAACTGGCCCAGAAGAGCTAGCTGAAACTTCAATCATGGGCTTTGATCCTGAGTTCGTTGTGAAGGGATATTATAACAAAGTTACAATCCAAGACAGAAATAATTCTATTAAGACAATCTCCACAACAGAACCACTCAACACGATTAAGGATCTTGTACAAAAAACCAATGATCAATCATATCGTTACCTGGGAGGGGCTGTTGGAATAATCAATTATGACGCAATTAGATTATGGGAAAAGATACCAAAAGATCATAGTAAAAACATGAATGATAAAACAATCATAACGGAGCCAATAATGGAATTTGGGATTTACAATGATGGGATACTGTTCGATAATAAACAAAAAAAATCTCTTTACTTCTATTATGACAAAAATAGAGTAGATGAAATAAAAATATCGGAGTCCAAGTTTGATAAATTTACCATATCTGACATTAAGCCAAATCTGAATGAGGACAGATTTACTAAGATAGTAGACAAAGCAAAAAAATACATCTATGATGGGGACATATTCCAAGTAGTGCTGTCAAGAAAATTTTCATTTCGTGCTGATGGTGATTATCTAAAAGTGTATCAAAAACTTCGCTCATTAAACCCTTCACCATATCTATATCATATGAAAATGAATGAAAAAATAGTAATAGGTTCATCCCCTGAAATGCTTTTACGTGTTACAAATGATCAGGTAGAAACATTTCCAATTGCTGGTACAAGAAAGGTTACAGATGATGAAGTATCCAATCAACGAATGAAAGAGGAACTAATCAGTGACGAAAAAGAATTAGCTGAACATACAATGCTAGTTGATTTAGGTAGAAACGATGTTGGTAAAGTTTGTGATTATGGCACGGTTCATGTCAAAGAACTAATGGAAGTAAAAAAATTCAGCCATGTACAACATATGGTAACACACGTTGTTGGAAAACTTAGCAAGAAATATGATATGTATGACGCGTTCAAAGCTATTTTCCCAGCAGGCACCGTTTCAGGAGCACCAAAAGTTCGAGCTATGGAAATTATTAGTGAACTTGAACCGGAATCTAGGGGTCCATATGCGGGGGCTGTTGGATACTTCTCGTTTAATGGCTGCTGTGATTTTGCAATTGCAATAAGAAGCATTTTTGCAGATGGAAAATCGGGCTTCGTACAGGCCGGTGCAGGAATTGTATTTGATTCAATTCCAAAAAATGAATTGAAGGAAACTGAGCACAAAGCTAATGCAATGCTGACTGCACTGAGAGAGGCATCAAAATGAAGTTTCTAATTATTGACAATTATGATTCGTTTGTCTACAACCTTGCCCAAAGACTAGGTGAGCTAGGTGTTAGTTCAGATGTCATAAGAAATGACAAAATCACAATTAGTGAGATTAAGGACAGAAACTATGATGCGATAGTTATTTCACCGGGGCCTGGAACGCCTGAAGACAAAAGATACTTTGGGATTTGTAAGAATGTTATTCTGGAACTCGGACCAAAAACACCAATTTTGGGTGTATGCTTAGGTCACCAGGGAATTATTGATTGCTTTGGTGGAAAGATTACCAATGCTACCAACATTAGACATGGAAAAACAAGCCAGATCAAACATTATGATGATTCATTATTCAAAGGGGTTGAGAATCCATTTAGAGCAACACGATATCATTCGTTAGTTGGTGAAAAAACAATAATTCCAGATTCACTAAAAATTACCGCAGTTGCAGAGGATGATGGTGAGATTATGGGAGTTAGCCACAAGGAATTTTTTATTGAAGGTGTACAATTCCATCCAGAATCCATTATGACAGATGAAGGTAAAAAAATCCTAAAGAACTTCATTGAGAGGGTTAAAAATGATTAAAGATTTAACGCAACAGCTTTCCCGTGGGGATAGTTTAACAATCGATCAAATGACCAGCGTGATGAATGAAATACTTGGTGGCACACAAAACGATCAAGATGTTGCTGACTTTCTAAAAAATTTGACACAAAAAGGTGAATCGGATGATGAACTTTTAGCTATGTTAAACAAAATGGAAGAATATTCTCTGCATATATCACCGAATTGCAAGGGAAAAATCATTGATGTGTGTGGTACTGGTGGTGATAAGCTCAAAACATTCAACATCTCAACAGCTGCGTCATTTGTAATTGCTGGCGCTGGAGGAAATGTTGCTAAGCATGGAAACCGTTCAATATCTGGTGTATCCGGTAGCGCAGATATTTTTGAATACTTTGGAATCGACTTGAATTCTGAGCCTAACAAAGTAAATGAAACAATAGAAAAGTTTGGTATAGGATTTATGTTTGCACAAAGATTTCATCCAGCGATGAAAAATGTTGCAAACGCTAGAAAAATTGTTGGTGGCAGAACTGCATTCAATCTATTAGGACCATTAACTAATCCAGCAATGGTAAAAAACCAACTTATCGGTGTTTTCTCAGAAGACTATCAAGAAAGAATTGTAAAAATTTTGAAAAGAAAAAATGCAGAGACAGTCATGGTCGTTAGATCAGATGATGGAATGGATGAATTATCAACCACATCTAAAAACCAAATTTGTATGTTAAAGAATAGTATGATCACAGAAATGACTTTAGACCCTCAGGAAATTGGATTGCAAAAAGGTAACATCTCTGACATACAAATAAGTTCAAAAGAAGACGCGATAAAATCGTTCGTGACTGTCCTGAATGACTCAGCAAACAAAACAAAAATTGAAATCACCGCACTAAATGCCGCCGGTGGACTAATAGTGTCAGATATGGCAGACAGTTTTACTGATGCAGTTGAATTGGCATTAGATACTATTCATAGTGGTAAGGCATTTGATAAACTAGAAAACTTTGTAAAAAACTGCGGCGATATAGAAAAATTAGAAGGTGCTAAAAAATTATGAAGAATGTTCTAGATAAACTAGTAAAAAATTCACGAAGGGCTATTGATGATGGTATTTATGATATTGCGGAAACATTGCCAAAATCAGGAATTAATTTAGAGAAATCAATAAGAAATAACAAACACGCATCTCTTATTACTGAAATAAAATTTTCATCACCTGCAGAAGGCGACATAAGACCGATTTCTGACCCACTGCAAATAGCCGAATCAATGATATCTGGGGGTGCACAAGCGCTTTCAGTACTAACTCAACCACACCTTTTCAACGGTTCACCAGAATATTTTATCAAAATTAGAAAAAATGTGAAAATTCCATTATTAATGAAAGACATTATGATTGATAAAACACAAATTGATGCAGCGAAAAAAATGGGTGCAGATTATTTTTTGCTTATTCAAGCATTGTTTGACAAAGGTTTTGTTGATAATATAGATGAACTAATTGATTACGGTCACAAAAACGGTCTGAAGATTTTACTAGAAGCACACACTAAAACGGAGTTTGATAATGCAATAAGGACCGATGCAGATATTGTTGGAATTAATAATAGAAATTTAGATACGCTGAAAATTAATCTTGAAACTACAAAGCAGCTTTTAGAGAATTTCCACAAATCCAAAATAATATTATCCGAAAGTGGGATTGAATCATCAGATGACATTAGATTTTTACATAATTCTGGAGCAGATGCATTTCTTATAGGTACAAGTATAATGAAAAGCTCAGATATAGAAAACAGTGTATCAGAATTGGTGAATGCTATATGAAAATAGGAATGCCTAAAGATGGAAGATTTGGAGATTTCGGTGGAAAGTACATTCCCGAAACACTTGTTCCAGCTATTGAAGAGCTGGAGGAAAACTATCAAAAAATAAAGAATGATAAGAGCTTTCAAAAGGAACTTGATTATTATTTAAAAAATTATGCGGGAAGACCAACTCCGCTTTATTTTGCGGAAAATCTAACGAAATTTGTTGGTGGTGCAAAAATCTATCTCAAGAGGGAGGATTTGTTACATGGTGGAGCGCATAAAATCAACAATACACTTGGTCAGGCACTGCTTGCAAAAAGAATGAAGAAAAAGCGAATAATTGCTGAGACTGGTGCTGGACAGCACGGTGTTGCAACTGCTATGGCGTGTTCTTGTCTGGGTTTACCATCAGAAGTTTACATGGGATACAAAGATACAGTAAGACAGCAACAAAATGTTTTCAGAATGGATTTGCTTGGATGTAAAGTCTACCCGGTAAAATCAGGCTCACAAACACTGAAGGATGCAATTAATGAGGCTATTCGTGACTGGATCACAAATGTTGAGACAACATATTACCTGTTAGGTTCCGCTGTTGGCCCACACCCATACCCAGTAATGGTACGAGACTTTCAATCCGTAATAGGAAAGGAAATAAAACAACAGATGAAAAACGTTCCCGATACGGTCATTGCATGCGTTGGTGGCGGATCAAATGCAATTGGCACGTTTTATCCAATGATTGATAATAATGTAGAAATGATTGGTGTCGAGGCAGCTGGACAGGGATTGAAGACCGGTAAACATTCTGCTACACTCAATGCAGGAAAAAAAGGCGTATTGCATGGCATGATGACATATCTGCTTCAAGACAGTGACGGACAAATTAAGGAAACACATAGTATTTCAGCGGGATTAGATTATCCAGGAGTTGGTCCAGAGCATGCATTTTTGAAAGATGCTGGTAATGTAAGATACAAAAGTGCAACAGACCGCGAAGTAATTAATGCATTTTTAACACTAACAAAAACTGAGGGAATAATACCAGCACTAGAATCTGCACATGCAGTTTCACATGCAATTAAAATTGCTAAAACTAGATCAAAATCTGATTCAATAGTAGTTACATTGTCTGGACGTGGTGACAAGGACATTGACATCGTAAAACAATATCTAAGGAAAAATGTCAAAAATTCAAGATAAGTTCAAGGAATTAAAATCCAAGAACGAAAAAGCATTAAT
>Ga0208113_1001029_pt1 | contig 13569 bp, 17 predicted proteins | sample Knorr_S7_td_NADW_FD_185598 | JGI IMG/M metagenome (GOLD analysis project Ga0208113, IMG submission 185598) | Marine microbial communities from Southern Atlantic Ocean transect - Knorr_S7_td_NADW_ad_2505m_LV_A (SPAdes) (version 2) | ecosystem: Environmental > Aquatic > Marine > Oceanic | place...
ATCGACTACCAGACATTCCTGCTGGAGAACGGCGTGTTTGGCCCAGATTCTGCGATGGCGCCCGGAGCCAATGCCAATGGCTGGGTGGCCCGGCCTTTCCACATAGAAGACAGGTTCCACTTCACAAACTGGTGCGCCGACAGGTCGCTAAGATTCCTGGAGCGGCGAGACCTGACATCGCCGTTCTTCCTAAAAGTAAGCTTTCACCAACCTCACCAGCCATGCACACCGCCTGAATACTACTTCAAAAAGTACATGAACATGGACCTGCCGGAGCCGAAGGTCGCCGACTGGGCGCGCGTTTTCGACGAGCCACAGCGCGGGCTTGAAGTCGCCTCGTGGCGAACGTCCCTGGACCCCATCGTCATGAAACAATACATGGCCGGATACTACGGCTGCATCGAGCATGTTGACCACCAGATAGGTCGGATTCTCGACCATATACCTGAAAACACGGTCATCATGTTCACCTCGGACCACGGCGAGATGCTGGGGCAACATCAGTGGATCAGGAAACGGTCAGCCTATGAGGGGTCAGCCCGCATTCCGTTCCTTATGAAATTCCCAAACAACTTCGGACTGGAGCAGGGACGACAGCTTGATGAGGTCGTCGAGCTAATGGATGTCATGCCCACACTTCTGGATGCTGCGGGCGTCGAGGCGCCGGGCACTGTCGACGGCTCCAGCGTCATGCCTCTACTCAGGGAGAAGGATTCTGGCTGGCGGGAGTACATCCACGGCGAGTGCTCGCCTCTGGCGACGCTCAATTCTGGTATGCAGTTCATCACCAACGGGTCACACAAGTACATCTATTACCCCGGCACAGGCGAAGAGCAGTTCTTCGACCTCCAGACCGACCCCGATGAGATGAGCAACCTCATAAACGACCCTTCATATGAAGACGCGTTGAACGCATATCGAACCCATCTCGTCAACGAGCTGGAAGGACGAGCGGAGGGATTCGTAGCGGATGGCGTTCTTGCGCCCGTCGGCGGGCCGACTCCTTCATACCTGCCTGACTATAAACGGCAAGAGTGATCCGTCACGCCCACAAGAGAGGTTTTGCCCACGACCGGCCAACCCTTTGGTTTCATTACGGCACAGAGTCGGAACTATCCGATCACCGGAAGAAGGGTTTGTGGACGGTCCCTACATCTTTCATACCCGTTTGGGAAAACTAAATCGACTACGGCGGCGTCCTGCGATCACCAGACGAAGACTTCACTGACAATGCCGTGACCTTCAAGTCGCGGGACGAGGGTTTCGGGGATGGGGGTGGGATCTTCCATAGTGGGTAGAAACTTGCAGATGAACAGGGAGCGAGGGCCGCTGATCACGCAGCCAGCAACACAGTTTGTCAGTGTTCACGGTGTAGTTCGACCCTAGTCCAACTACCACCTTCAATAATATTAGAACGCGGATTGTACCCTGTTGTGTCTCGGGACCGGTCTGCCCTGACCGTTGCGGCCGTGTCGTTGAAAACATAAAACGGTATCGACGAGGTTGAGGCGTGGTTGGGGCCACACACTGTACCAGTTGTACTAATCGGTCATCATGGCCACCACGCCGTCTGCTGTAACTAACCCTTTGGCGCCTGTCTCGTGTTCTCTGATAATATTCGGCAAATGCTGCCTGATCCATTGGGAGAGATGGGCAAGGTGTCATAAGGTAGTCGGACATACGGGAGCTGTAAGTGATTCTTTTTCCCAGACCCCAAAAATGTGGGCTGAACACAGCGGTATCTCCTGGTTAGTTCGGAAGGATTACTGAAGTATAACCAGAATGATTCCCACTAAAGTCGACATTTGCTAGTCGATAATAAAGCGCAGAAGAAACCGAGCCTCCTGAAAGTTTATCAATATGACTCATTTCACCATTTGGCGTTAAATAATTGGCTATTGTCTCCCAATCAGTAACGCCATCCTTTGAACGTTCAATTATGGTGTGGTTAACGTCCAGTGAGTCGTTGTTGATCCACCAATTTAAGAACACGTTTTGCAAAGTTCGGGTACCCGAAAAACCGTTTGGTTTGCTAGGCGCTATGTGATCTGCGGCAGACGAAACGATGGTTTGGGGAATAGTTAACTTACTTGGTTTTTCAGGGAACCAGTCAGAATTGTCTCCATATCTGTTCTTCGAGCGTACTTGAAAGCCATATTCCACGCCTCCTTCAATCTCCCACCTGCCTATTGGGAATTTAACTGATGATGGCGAAATCCCAGTAATGACTATGTATTCGGGAACAAGTTGATCCATCCGAAAGATTCGTACATCAAACGAAACGATGGGCTGCCCATCTTGAGAATAAACATTGTCCAGAACAATTTCAAAATGAGGGATTATCCCCCCTGATACCATCTCCCCCGTATTTAAAATTAGAAGAAACCCTGGAGTGGGAGTAGAAGTAGGTGTAGGGGTTGGCGGGCCAGGTGTTGGAGTAGCGGTTGGTGTCAGAGTAGGGGTGGATGTTGGTGGAATAGGCGTAGATGTAGGGGTTGATGGTACGGGACTGTTTGTGGGGACCGCTTGGGCGGTAGCCTCTATTGCTCGCTCTTCTGTGAGCCTAGCCTGAACGGTAGCTTCTACGTCTAGCGTGGCGGAAGGCGTGGGTTGCTGTGCCCCACCGCACGCGACAGTCCAGAGCATGAGCATCAAGCAAGGAAATGCCAGTGCAATGATCAGTTTCATTTCATCGCTGCCTTGGTGGACCTATTAGTGTTGGTGTACAAAACCAAGTCAGAGGTCCATAGATTCAACCGCTGTCCGCCTACTCCACTCCCTCACATACACCCGCACCGAGTTGCTTTTGAGTCCCAGTTTGGTTTTTGCCAGGTAACGGACCGCCATCCGCGGCAGACCCTGGTCAAGCCAGAAGAACCCTGCCCTCTTCATTGAGCCGGCATCGGTATTGTGCCTGAGAGTGGTGTTTATGCGTTGCGAGGTTTCCGGTAAACGCACCGATGAATCGCCGATGTTATGCATGATTTATCCGTGTGTATGTGTTGGCGGGCTCAAGGCATGTTAAATAAGGCTGATGATAACAGATACCGGCTAGCGAACCGTCCTCGGTACGACGGCGGGTACGTCGATCGAAACGCTGACCGGTAAGATGGCCATTAACGTTAGGCACCCTTAAAATGGGTGGTTGATTGTCGCTATTAGTAGATATATTAGAACGTGATAACACGTAGTAATAGGCAGGTTTAATGGTAGAAGATTTCAATGGAACTTATGTCTCAGCTGCTGAGGCCACCCAAACGCTCGGCATTACTCCGGCAGGCTTAGGCCGGGTGATTCAGAGCGGAAGAGTTCCCGCGGTGAAAGTAGCCAATCGATGGCTCTTGGCAAGAGATGATGTTGAAGCCTTCGCAGCTACTTACGCCGGGAAACCCGGCAGACCCAGAACAAAGCGCAAATACACGAAGAGGAGTCCGAAATGGTTCAGCTAATGAGAGCGGCACTGTACGCAAGGGTTAGCAAGGAAGACCAGGTGGAAGGCTACAGTCTGGATGCTCAAAAGCGCAGTTTCAGGACAATGGTAAAAGGGAAAGGTTGGGCCCATAGACAGCATATCCGAAGACTTTGGCGGTTGAGAATGCCATAAAGGCAATAGGTATCTCTCGACGACACGAAACACTCCGATCAGGTGATTTGATCATGGCCTTGGTCGATCAAAGAGTGTAAGCGATATGGTTTCGTTCCAACGGCAACATATCAAGCTCGTGCGGTTCGAATTTCAAAGAGGCGCTTACTTTGCGGAGAGTTTGATTGGTGAGTCCAGCATATCCGCCTCCCGGTTGACGCTCATAGTCGCCGTTGCTACACTCGCGCCACTCTGAGCAAGTATTGGGAGAGCGATAGATGTCCTCTGAAAACCACCACGCCACCGCACTGGGACACCTGCGAGTGTTGGACCTGGCTACTGCTCAGATCGGCTACTTCGGGAAGATTTTTGCAGACCTAGGCGCGGACGTTATCAAGGTCGAGTCTCCTCAGGGCGACCCGTCCCGCCAGATGGCTCCATTCGCAGGTGATCTCAGTGACCCGGAGCGCAGTCTCTACTTCCTGAACTTCAACGCCAACAAGCGCAGCGTCGCGCTGGACTTGGAGACCGATGCTGGACGCGCATCGTTGAGTCAGTTAGCCTCTGGCGCGGATGTGCTGGTGGAAAGTTACACACCGGGATATTTGGACAGTTTAGGCGTCGGATACGATGCTCTTAAACAGGGGAACCCTGCGCTGGTCTTCGCGTCGATAACGCCCTTCGGACAGACCGGTCCGTATGCCGAGTTTCAGGGTTCGGAGCTTGTGACTCAGGCAATGGGCGGCCTGCTGTATGTTCAGGGCGACGACAACAAACCGCCGTGCTACGCTCCCTGCGACCAGTCGTCCCAACTGGCGAGTCTGCACGCTGCGTACGGCGCCTTGACAGCCCTGAAAGTGAGGAGCCTGACCGGTCGAGGCCAACATGTCGACGTGTCGATGCAAGACATCATGGGCCACCTGCTGTTTTCCATAGCCCAATACGGTTTTTCGCGCGAGATCATCCGGCGCACGGGAGCCACCGCGACCATTGCTCCCAACGGGTACTATAAGTGCATCGACGGATACGTCAGTCTGGCCATATTCTTCAACCACCACTGGCAGATCATGCAGGAGTGGATGAACATCGAGGCTCTACTAGACCCGATATGGCAAGACCTGGATTTCCGGCGCTCCAACCCAGATATTGTGAATCAGTTCGTATCAGAATTTGTAGCCGACTTCACCATCGATGAGTTCGTGCGCGAAGGACAAAAGCGTCACCTGACAGTCAGCGCTATGAGCTCCATAGACGGATTTTTCGAAGATGAGCATATCAACGCTCGCAAGTTTTTCAGGGACGATACCCATCCCGACATCGGAGAATATTTAACCACAGGCGCGCCCTATATATTCAGTGACACTCCGTGGGCCAGCCAGCGGCCCGCGCCGACATTGGGACAGCACACCAAAGAGGTATTGGCTGAGGCGCCGAAACCTGCCAAATCTCGCGCCGCCGTCGATACCCCAGCCATCAATGGCGGCCCTCTCTCCGGCGTTCGAATTGTGGACTTCGCCCGGGTGTGGGCAGGCCCTTACGCAACCCGTTATCTGGGCGACCTGGGAGCCGAGGTCATCAAGATCGAAAATGAGAATTTCCTGGACGGCGGTCGAATCAGCGCTAACTCGAACCATATGTTCCCAGAGATCAACCGCAGCAAGCTAGGGGTGACAGTGAACTTCCGGGAGGCTGACGGCGCCAACCTGATTCGAGAGCTTGTCTCGGTGAGCGACGTAGTGCTGGACAACTTCGCCTCCGGAGTGCTGGCTCGCAGAGGTTTGGGCTACGAGGACCTGAGCAAGATTCGGCCCGACATCATCATGATAAGCATGCCTGGCTACGGGAACGACGGGCCGTACTCAGAATACGTCGCATACGGCCAGAGCCTCATGGCCTATGCGGGACTGGCTTTGCTGTGGGGGTTCCCGGACTCACCCGTGGACACTCGGCCTAACGTGCATTATTCGGACTTCATCTCGGCGGCCCACGGCTCATTCGCTTTGATGGCCGCGCTGGAGCATCGCGCTCAGACCGGGCAAGGGCAGTACATCGAAATTCCCCAGGCAGAAACCCTCGCCGCAACCATGGGCGTCGCGCTGCTGGATCACTCGGTTAACGGACGCTCCTGGGAGCCGATCGGAAATCGGCACCCCAGCTTCGCTCCCCACGGGTGCTATCCGTGCCGAGGTGAGGACCAGTGGTCCGCCATATCGTGCCTGACCGCTGAACACTGGCAATCCCTGTGCAAGGCTATTAACGCTCCTGAACTGGCCTTAGATCCCAGGTTCGACTCTCTGAACGCCCGGCTTCAGAATCAGGACGCCCTGGACGAAATCATCGGAGTGTGGACTAAGCAATTCACGCCATACCAAGTAATGTGGATGCTTCAGGGCGTTGGCGTTCCGGCGGGAGTCGCGCAGTCTGGTGAACAGCTATACCACGACATGAACCTGCGTTCCCGCAACTTCATCCTGCGCATCGAACACTCAGGATGGCGGACTCTGGAGCATTCGGGGATCACTGTCAAACTGTCCGAAACTCCGGGGGCTATCGTCCGTGGCTTGCCGGGTCTGGGACAGCACAACACCCTGATATTCGGAGACCTGCTGGGCATCGAGGAGTCGGAACTGGAACGGATGGCTTCTGAGGGGACGCTGGCGTAAAGTCCGCCCACCGATGCTCCTCCACCTGCACTCCATTCTGATTCGTATCCGACCGTATCTGAACCTTCGACGTTATTGACCCAAGAACATAACTCACAGCGCGAACCATCGCCGTCACATGATGCCTCAAGATCAATCAGCGTATTCCTCGCAAGTCACAGGAGGCGATTATCGGCCTACGCGCCCGACAGCGTTATGTCTTTCTTTGTTGCTCTCATAATTCCTGTGTTGTCAGCAATCGTTAACCCCAACCAAGAATCTATGGGCAATGGCGCTGCAACATTGTGGGTGATTTCTCTCTTGGTTTAGGCTGGTTTTTGGCTATATGGCGCCAGTCGTGGTTGGAGCCAGGGCAAGCTCTTTGTCGGAATCAGAATCGTCAATCACTCCCAAGAAAAACCCGAACGTTCGAAGTCGTTGATACGAGAGTTGACCGGGAAACCTCTTGGCTCAATTCCCATGTATCTTGGGTTCGCGTGGATTCTCCAGGATAGTGAACGACGGGGCTGGCATGACCATATTGCCAAAACACATATAATCAAAGTCTAACGTCTTGATCCCGACTTTACCTCACCCGCTGCCACACCAGTGACGAGACCTGCTGTTGGCCGTCCACCTCACGAGGCGGCGGGGTGAGGGTCAGGCGGTCTCCGTCGAGCTTGAAGTTGCGATGCTGGTCGCCTCCGACCCAGTTGGGCAGCAGGCTGCCTTCGACGTGGTGAGTCACAACACCCTCATCGTCGTTGACGCTGAACGTGCCGTAGTAGGCGGTGAAGCTGAGAAACGCGGCCCGTATCTCGCTGTCTGAGGCGGCAGCCCGGTCGTCAGATGCAAAATCCTGGCGATCGGCGCGAAATAGCTGTGCCGACATATTCCCGTGGGTGTCGTACATGATGACGCCTTTGGGATCGTCTCCGAGAGGTTTTACGACGTCGCCGTTCGCTCTCACCGCTTCGGCAGATACCAGCTTCCATGTTCCGATGAATTGATCTTTTCCCATTGTTTATCTAATTCCTTTGGTTGTAGCTTCGATGCATGTTGGAAGTCGGTCGGTCATTGTTCGATCATGAATCGTAGTTCGGCGCGGACCAGATCGGTCGGGACAGGTCATTGCCGATCTTCGTTTCGTTAACGTCGAAAGCGGACGTGATTTTCATGTCCGAGACAGCGTAACCAGTGCAAATTGGATTGGTGAATCCGATGAGTTTGTCGTTCGCGTCCCCGTAATACACCAGACCCTGGACCAATGAAGAGCCGCAATTTCCCACTCCGATGATGCCCATGTTGATAGCGCTCACTTCTTCTCCTCTCTGTCGCCACCAGCGGTAGCCTTCACGACTCTGGGTACTTGCTCTGCCCCCAGAAGCCGTCGGGGATTTCCAGCATGTGCCGAAGTCCGGTGCGCTCCAATGCCTTGTCCGTGGCTCTCTGAGCCAGGTCCAGGATTTCTGACTCGTCGATGCCTGGGACCTGTCTGTTACGCATCAGGATTTTCCCATTGACGACTACCGTGTCCACGTCGTTGCCGTTGGCGAAGTTGGTGATGCGATGCACGGGCATATTCATCGGGTAGAGATGGGGCTTTTGCATGTCCACCAGGATTACGTCAGCCTTTTTGCCGGCCTCCAGCGATCCGATTTCGTCCTCCATGCTCAGGGCCCTGGCCGAGTCGATGGTCACCATCTCCAGAGCCTTGCCGGGCGGGATGTAGTTGGCGTCGTGGTAGTGAGTCCGCTGGTAGTGCATGCAGTGGAACATATGCCGGAACATATCGTAGCTCCGATCAGGAGCCGTCCCGTCGGAGCCGATGCACACGGTCACTCCTGCGTCCAGAAGTTCGGGAACAGGGCATCTTGCGGTCACAGAGAAATTGGAGCTTGGGTTGTGGGAGATTCGAGTGTCTGTCTCGGCGCAAATAGCTATCTCTTCGTCGGTCAGGCCCGTCGAGTGGGATAGCAGGGCGTCAGGCCCCAGGATGTCCAACTCCTCGTGGGCGAACTTTACCGAGCCTCGACTGTGTCCGTCCTGGGTGAACAGGAGGCTGTGCCGTTTCGACATATCTCTGACGGCGCGGGCCTGATCCTTCATCTCTGCCGATTCCGCCGCCGAGAGCGCGTTCTGTTTCGGGGTGTGCACCGGATACGCCAGGCTCATATTGATGCGACCGTCCGCCTTGCCGTGCCACTGGTCTATAAGCGTTTGGCAGGTGTCCATCTGCTGAACGAAGGAGACCTCGATGTCTTTCTTTGTGTTGCCATCCCATTGAGCGAACTTGCTGGGGAACGGCCCCTTTCGCGGCCCCACAGCGAGGAACTCGCGTATGCCGATCTTCTCGATAGCCTGGCATCTCTGAGCGCCGTAGACAGGATCATCGACGCGCATAACCGAGTCTCCCCCTCCAAAAAAGGTCACACCTGTTGTGGTCCCGAACTTCAGGCGTTCCAGCAGGATCAGCATCGCCTCGGAGTACCAGAATTGTTCATCCGAGCCTTCCGCGTAAATCGCCTCGCAAGCAGGTTACCAACCTCCAGACGCCCCGGTTCCGAGAGTCTTGATCAGGCCGTGCCCGGCGTGGCCGTGGCCGTCGATCAGGCCCGGCATGACGACCATTCCTGTTGCGTCGATGGTCTCGGCCGCGGGAGAATCTGCCTGATAATCGCTTTTGGGAGCGACACCGACTATTCGGTCGTTCTCAATCGCGACCACGCCATCGTCGATGACTCGACGATTTGGGTCCATCGTGATGATCGTGCCGCCGGTTATTAGAAGGTCTGTCAATCGAAGCCTCCTAAGGTAGCTGGTCAGGTATCAGGGCAAGCTATTAGCGTAATTAATGATGAGTTTGCTTAAACGATGTAGATGTAAAGGTAGTATTTGATGCGCGTCGCTTGCCTCATCTGTTCCATGAAATGGACGCGTTGGCCCAAAGATCTGCGACGGCCAAGGTCCGAACGCCCGATTGTGTCATGCCGATCTGGAGCATCAGGAGGCCGGTTGACACACGCTCGATGAATCCCCACTGCCAGATGGCTCGCTCATCAATGCCGGTGAGCGACGCGAGAGTTCTGCAACGCGCCTGTCCCAGCGTAATTGCGTCACCCACAAGCAGTTCGTCGTTCCAACCACGCATTGAAATACCTAAATCGTATGCCGGTTCCGCGAACAGTCCGTCTGGATCTACAAATTTGTATCCGCCTTTTTTGTCAAATGATCGCAGTGTGTTGTGCGAATGAGCGTCTCCATGCACCAGGACGCTGTTGTTCGGATCGAACGCAGCTTCCCTTTCGATCGCAAAAGACAGGGCCAACTCTTGGGTGCCTTCGGCGCAGGGTTTGCCCAAATCTCGCCAAACCGACTCGATAAATTCCAACAGCCACCGTGCCTTTTCGCCTCCAGTCATGAAGCCTTGTGATGACTGCAACGGAATCCAAGCTTCTTGAAGCGTTTGGCACAGAACTTCAATCTGCTGGCTCACGGGTAAATCTGAGTCTGAGAGTCTCGCGCCTAGTCTTTCAACCAGCAAGGCGTTGTATTCCTCATCGTGTTCTAGCAATCGAGGATATGCTGTTCCGTTGGCGATCCGAAGAACATGAGACTCTGTTTTGCAATCACAAACGCCGGGCAAGCCGACCTTTAGGACAGCCGGGGAATCGTCCTTGAGGGCCACTGCCAAAATCAGACTTTCTGACCCACCGCTCAGAATTTCTCTTGGGACAAATTGCCATTTCAGCGCGAGGCTGCTAACGGTTTCCTCCAGGGTGGCGACCCACCGCTCGCCGGTTGGGCCGACAGACCGAGCCCTCAATCGGATGGCTTTAGGCAGGTCTGTGAAATTAATCTCCATTAGATTCAAACCGAATAAGCATCCAAGAGGCGGACCGGGCCCATTGCTTGTGGAGAAACCCGTATGATCTCAACAATTTCTGCCGGCTATGTCCAGATAATATTATTAGTGGTTGACCGCTTTGCACAGCGCCAGCCTCCGTGCCATGCTCCGTGGACAAGCACAAAGTTCGCCATTCAGATGAACTCCGAAAGAGCGCGGTCGTTAACGAAATCAGAGATCACGGATGCCACAGCGTCTGGACGCTCCATGTACATGTTGTGATCGGTGTTTTTGACCGTTGTCAGGTGAAAATTGGGAGTCTCGGAGGCTAACGGTGGCAGGTCGCGAAAGTTGGACACTCGCAACTCGCTGACAACGAATAAAATAGGCATGTTCAGCGCGCGGAAGACAGGTTTCAGATCGGCGTGTTCCCGATGGGATTCGTCGTGGTTCATCGAATCGGGCGACCACTTGATATCTATTCTGCCGTCGGGCAGTTCCATGGTCTCATGATTCACCACATCTAGGATAACGTCGTCTCGCCAGCGACCGGCAGTGCGGTGTTGCTTGAGAAACCCATGCAAATCTTCTCGGCTGCTCCATGTTCTGCGACGATGGGGTCGTTGCGGCTCCGTTCGATCTTCAGGTCGGTCGATGAGCACCCTCGGCTCAAGCAGCACGAGACAATCAAACAGAGCAGGACATTGCTCGGCAAGCAACGTCAATACTTCACCGCCGAGTGAGTGACCCACCGCGATCATTGACTTGAGATTCAGCTCGTCGCAGAATCCTTTGAGGTCTTCGATCAGGTTCGAATACCCGTAGCCTCTCTGTGTCCAGTCGCTGTCGCCGTGTCCCCTCGCGTCCAGGGCTATGACGTGGAATCGGTCGTGAAGTAGCCGCGCCATCGCGTCCCAACTGCGAGACGTTCGCATGCTGCCGTGCAGCAACAGCAACGTGGGGCCGTTATCGCCCCAATCCACGTATCGGAGGTTTATGTCGCGGACCCGGACAAATCGTTCCTTCGGTTTCGATTTAACCATCCGAATCTTCGATCGACGCTTCGGATGGGCCGCGTTCCTGCTGGATTCTTGTCGCCGCGTTCTCCACAGCCCTCATCAGTCGTAGAATATTCCCACCCAGTATTTTGAGAATATCCTCCTCGGAATACTCTCGGCGTAACAATTCTGCCGTCAGGACAGGATACTTGGATACATCCTCAAGGCCTTCGGGAACGCTGGTGATTCCGTCGTAATCGGAGCCTATACCGATGTGGTTGATGCCGGCCTTCTCTCGAATGCGGTCGATGTGGTCGGCGATGTCCGAGACCGTCGCGCTAGGTTCGGGATTGTCGGCGTCCCAGGCTTTAAGGCCGGCCTCCACGCTCTCGTCGAAACTGTCGGATTGCGCTTCCAGACGCGCTTTCTCGGCGTCTCGGGCCAGGCCGTGCTCGTAGGTTTGCTGGGACACGAATCCGGGAACGAAAGACACCATGACGACGCCATCGTTTTCCTTGACGCGCTCCAGCACGTCGTCAGGGACGTTGCGCGGATGGCCCGTGATGGCGCGGGCCGAGGAGTGACTGAACACGACTGGAGCGTCGGACGTGTCCAGCGCGGCTCGCATGGTGTCGGCATGGACGTGGGACAGGTCCACCAGCATACCAAGGCGATTCATCTCTCGCACCACCTCGCGGCCAAACTGCGAAAGGCCGTCGACTTTCGGCTTGTCAGTGCAAGAGTCGGCCCAGTCCACGTTCTTGAAATGGGTCAGCGTCATGTACCGCGCGCCCAGCCGATGAAACATTCGCAGAGCGCCCAGGGAGTTGTCGATGGAGTGTCCGCCCTCAATGCCAATGAGCGAGCCGATCTTGCCCGAATCGAAAGCCGCCTCGACGTCGTCCGCCGTCAACGATAGCTGAAAGGTGTCGGGCCACTGACGGAGCATGTTGTACACGACGTCGATCTGTTCCATCGTGGCGCGAACGTGCTCGCCTTTGGGCAGGGCTTGAGGGATATACACCGACCAGAATTGCCCTCCTACGCCGCCCTCTCGAAGCCTGGGGATGTCGGTGTGCAAGCTGGGTTGATGCTGGGCGATGTCGATCTTGGACAGGGCGTTGCCTGCGACTTTGCGATACTGCCACGGTAGGTCGTTGTGGCCGTCGATCAGAGGGATTTTGTCGTGGAGCGCGCGGGCGCGTTGAATCTCTGAATTGGGGTCGGTGGTCATGGCAATCTCCCGAGGCGTGAGTCTGAATGTGATGAACTCCTGAGTCCATTGCGCTAATTTATCACATCACGGGAGATTCGGTTAAAACCTGATATCAACGGAACCTACTGAGCCGCAAGCGCCTTGAACACCTGATGCCACGTCTCATCGTCGCCTTTTCCGTAGCTGTCGCGATAGGTGATGATCCCGTCGGAGCCAATGGCGATCTTCGTGGACTGTCGAGTCACCTTGAAGTCGGCCAGCATACCCGGACCGGCCTGAGCCACGGGCCACGGGTAGCCCTGCTGGTCTTTGTAGGCCTCGATTTCTTCAAAAACGGCCGTAGGATCGACGTTTATGGCGTAGAACGGGACTTCGTTCGCGTACTCCGGCCATATCTCCTTCATGCGCCGCAACTCGGCGCGGCAGGTCGTTCACCAAACGGCGAAGAAGTACAGGTAGGCGGGGTCTGATTGCGCTGACAGACTGGCAGAACTAACCTTAGTGCCATCAGCGAGGCTAAACTCGAAATCTGGGGCGTGGTCGCCCACGGAGTTTCCGATGTTCACTTCCTGTGCCACCGGTTGCGAGGGCACGATTGCAGCAGGAGGCGCAGGATTCGATACCGGGGGTTGTGTGGGCACGACGGCGGCTATCGGAGCCAAAGTTAGCGCGGCGGCAGGCGCTGGAGAAACTGGAGCCGCCGTGGGTGGCGTTGTAGCCTTAACCACTGCTGGTTCGGACGACGAACCGCAGGCCGCAACAATGATGGTTACGGCCAACGCCGTCACTGTTAAGCAAAAGTTTCTGAGCATATGAGAAAGGAGGTGTTCCCTTCTTTGAATTTTGGGGCAACCGTTGTAATCTACGAGCAACTTCGCGATTGAGATTTTATCAGAGTCGGGATCGTGGAAACACGAACGAGCCAAGTTAGATTAATGGCGCCTTGTGAGGAGCAATGATGCGTACTCTCGAAGTCCGTCGGCACACAATGAGACGCAAACCCGGCCAGCACCTGTCGCAAGACGGCATAGAGCTGGCGCGGCTGGTTGGAGATGAGTCAGGACACTTCGATCTGGTCGTTTCAAGCGATGTCCCACGGGCCATCGAGACCACGATAGCGATGGGCTATGAAGTCAACGAGATTGACCCCATGTTGGGACAGCTCCCTGATGACGTGTTTGATGCCGGAGTGTGGCCTGCCAGTTTCGACAAAGTGGCGCAGGCCGTCGCCTCAGAAGGGCCAATATCGAAGTTCGCCGATGAGCAGTCTCGCATCTGGACAG
>Ga0208113_1001030_pt1 | contig 13568 bp, 11 predicted proteins | sample Knorr_S7_td_NADW_FD_185598 | JGI IMG/M metagenome (GOLD analysis project Ga0208113, IMG submission 185598) | Marine microbial communities from Southern Atlantic Ocean transect - Knorr_S7_td_NADW_ad_2505m_LV_A (SPAdes) (version 2) | ecosystem: Environmental > Aquatic > Marine > Oceanic | place...
GCCCGCCACATCCGCCTCGACGATTTGCCGGAATTCAAGGCCGAGGTCGACCTCATCCGCCGCGAGGCCAAGCCGGTGATCGACAAGGTGCTGGAAATGGGCGACGGCGACGCCGCCCAGGGCACCGTCAAGGCGCTGGAGGCCGGCGTCCTCGACATCCCCTGGTCGCCCAACCGGTTCGTCAAATCCCGCGTCATGCCGGCCCGCGACGCCGACGGGTACCTGCGCATCTACGATCCGGCGGACATGCCGATCCCCAAGGACGTAATGGCGGTCCATGAGGAACGGCTGAAAAAACGCGCCGAGGCCGAAGGCGTTCCCTATGATACGGACTTGGCGATCAAGAGCGTCTACGAGATATCCGAGCCTCTGGACCGGCTGCTGCCGTTCCCGTGGGCGGCGGAATAGGGGAATTCGCGGGTTATTGCCAATCCCCCGCCACCCCCTATAATTCCTCGAAATACCAGGGAATGAAACGCCATGAGCCAGCCCGCAGCCGCCGAAACCGCTTCTGACCAGGGCGGCGAAACCGCGATTATCGATGACCTTGTCGGACGCGCCCGCGCCGCCATGGCGTCGCTGGCCGGCGCCGATCAGGCCCGCATCGACGAGGCGGTGACGGCGCTGGCGTGGTCCCTCTACAAGCCCGAACGGGCCAAGGAGCTTGCCGAGCTGGCCGTCGCCGACACCGGCCTCGGCAGCGTCGAAAGCAAGATCATCAAGAACCAGCGCAAGACCTTCGGCTGCCTGCGCGACCTGATGCGGGCCAGGACCGTCGGCGTCATCGAGGAAGACAAGGCGCTCGGCATCGTCAAGTACGCCAAGCCCGTCGGCGTCGTCGCCGCCGTGGCGCCGTCCACCAACCCGTCGGCGACGCCGGTCAACAAGGCGATGATGGCTGTCAAGGGCGCCAACGCGGTGATAATCGCCCCCAGCCCGGCCGGCTTGGGCACGACGACGAAGACCGTCGATTTCATGCGCCGGGAGCTCGAAAAAATAGGCCTGCCCGCCGATTTGGTGCAGGTGCTTCCCTCCCCGGTCAACAAGGCGCTGACCCAGGCATTGATGGAAGCCGCCGACCTGGTCGTCGTCACCGGCTCGCAGAACAACGTGCGCCGCGCCTATTCGTCGGGTACGCCGGCCATCGGCGTCGGTGCCGGCAACGTCTCGGTGATCGTCGATTCCAGCGCCGAGCTAAAGGACGCGGCGGAAAAGATCACGATGTCGAAGATCTTCGACAACTCGACGTCGTGCTCGTCGGAAAACGCGGTGATCATCCTCGACGACGTCTATGACGACGCCCTCGCCGCCTTGAAGGAAGCCGGCGGGTACCTTACGAGCGCCGATGAAAAACAGAAAATCCAGGACACCCTTTGGGTCGACGGGCACCTCAACCGCAAGGTCATCGCCAAGGACGCCGACGTCTTCGCCGCCGAGGCGGGCCTGGAAGGGGAGGCGAAGAGGGCCAGGTTCTTCATGGTCGAGGATTCTGGCCCCGGCCCCGGCCATCCCTTCGCCGACGAGAAACTGTCCCTTGTCCTGACCGTCTACCGGGCCAAGGACTTCGACGACGCCATGGCCCAAGTGCGCGCCATCATGGACGTCTGCGGCCTCGGCCATTCCGTCGGCATCCACACCCAGGACCTCGATCACGCCCGCAAACTGGCCGAGGACTTGGATGTGGTGCGGGTGCTGGTCAATCAGGCGCACACGTTCGGCAACGGCGGTAGCTTCACCAACGGGCTCGAATTTACGCTCTCCATGGGCTGCGGCACCTGGGCCGGAAACTCGATCTCCGAGAACCTCAATTACCGCCACTTCATCAACATCACCCACCTGGTGACCGAAATTCCCGAGGATAAGCCGTCCGAAGAGGAACTCTTCGGGGGCCACTGGGACCGATACGGAAAATGAATTTCGAGGAACACGCCGCCAAGCCTCTGTTGAAGGCGGCGGGCATTACCGTGCCCGAAAGCCGCCTCGCCCGGACCGCCGACGAAACGGCGGAGGCCGCCCGGGACCTCGGTGCCGTTGTCGTCAAGGCGCAAGCGCCGGCCGGTAAGCGCGGCAAGGCCGGCGGCATCAAGACCGCCGATAGCCCGGAAGAAGCCAAGGCGGCGGCGGAAAAAATCTTACGCCTAGAAATTGCCGGCCATGCGGTCGAAAAGGTTTTGGTCGAGGAACGATCCGACATCAAGCGCGAGTTCTATGCCGCCGTCCTCAACGACCCGGCGACCAAGGGGCCGCTGGTGATGTTCTCCACCGAAGGCGGCATGGACATCGAGGACGTGGCCGAAAAAACCCCCGGTGCCATCCAGCAGGCCAAGGTGGATATCCGCCAAGGCTTCGGTCCCCAGGACGCCCAGGAGATGCTGGAAGGGCTGGACCTGGGGGGCGCACGGGACGGGATCGCCGACGTGCTGGTAAAACTTTACGACGCCTATAGGGCCAACGACGCCGAGCTACTGGAGATCAACCCGCTGGTGGTTACCGCCTCGGGCGCCGTCGTGGCGCTCGACTGCAAGTTCGTCATCGACGATTCGGCGATCAAGCGCCACCGGGAACTGGCCGCCACTGGCACGCCCGACAAGTTGACGGAACTGGAAGCCCGGGGCGAAGAAGCGGGGATCAAGTACATCGAGCTCGACGGCGATGTCGGCGTCCTGGCCAACGGCGCCGGGCTGACGATGACGACCATGGATGTGATCCGCCATCACGGCGGCAGGCCGGCCAATTTCTGCGAGATCGGCGGCGAGGCCTACACCAAGGCCAAGCCGGCGCTGGAGATGGTGCTCGACAAACCGGGGATCAAGTCGCTGGTGGTCAACTTCTGCGGCGCCTTCGCGCGCTGCGAGGTGATGATGGACGGGCTGCTGAACGCCTGGGACGAAATTTCCCCGGACCTTCCGGTGTTCTTTTCCGTTGCCGGCACCGGCGACGAGGAAGCGATCAAGATGCTCAAAGACCGCTTAGGCGCGGACCCGCTTTCCGACATGGACGCGGCGTGCAAGGCGGCGGTGGACGCGGCCCAGGAAGAAGCCAAGGGTGGAAACGGCGGATGATCATCGTGCGCCGGCAACACCGGGTCCTGATCCAGGGCATCACCGGCAAACAGGGCACGTTCTGGACCGAACGCATGCAGGAATACGGCACCAACGTCGTCGGCGGCGTCAACCCGAAGAAAGCCGGCACCACCCATTGCGGGGTGCCGGTTTATGCTTCCGCCGTCGAGGCCATGAAGGAAACGTCCTTCGATGTATCGGTGCTGTTCATTCCGCCCTTGGGCGTCAAGGACGCGGCGCTCGACGCCATCGAGGCCGGGGCCCGGAACATCTGCATCCTCACCGAATACATCCCGGTCCAGGATGTTATGTATATTATGGCGGCGCAGGGCGCGGAAACGGATATCACCGGCCCCAACACGGCGGGCTCGGTCACCGTCGGCGAAGGTTTCATGGGCTTCATGCCGGCGTTCAACGAGCGCATCTTCAACCACGGCACCGTCGGCGTTATTTCGCGGTCGGGCTCTCTCGGCACCCTGATGTGCCAGAACATCGTCAGCGCCGGGTTCGGCCAATCGGCCTTCCTCGGCATCGGCGGCGACCCGATCATTGGCACCACCACCCGCGAAGCGCTGGAGGCCCTGGACAATGACGAAGGCACCGAGGCGGTGGTCATCGTCGGCGAAATCGGCGGCGCCATGGAAGAAGAGGCGGCCGAGTACGCGGCCGGCATGGATAAACCCGTCATCGCCTTCATCGCTGGTGGCGCCGCGCCGGTCGGCAAGAAGATGGGCCACGCCGGGGCCATCGTCGTCGGCAATCGCGGGACTTACGAATCGAAGCAGAAGGCGCTGCAAGCGGCCGGCGTCACGGTATTGGCGACGCCGTCGGACGTCGGCGGCGCATTGAAGGAAAGGCTCGGGTCATGAAAGCGATACGGATTGCCGAATACGGCGGATCGGAGACCCTGGTGCTGGGCGATGTCGATGCCCCGGAACCGGGCGAGGGCGAGGCGCTGATCAAAATCGCCTACGCCGGTGTCAACTTCATTGATGTCTACATGCGAAGCGGCTTGTTCAAGAAACTCGACACCTATCCCAACAAGCCGCCGTTCACCCCGGGCATGGAAGGCGCCGGCACGGTCGAGGCCGTCGGCCCCGGTGTCTATACCGTCGCCGTCGGCGACACGGTCGCCTATTGCCTGGAGGTCGGCAGCTACGCCGAATTGGCTGTGGTCCCGGCGTGGAAGCTGGTGCGGGTGCCGGACGGGGTGCCGCTGGACATTGCCACGGCGTTGCAGCTTCAAGGCATGACCGCCCACTACCTGACCCATTCGCTTTTTCCGCTGGCCGAAGGGCACACGTGCCTGATCCACGCCGGGGCCGGCGGCATGGGGCAGTTGGCCATCCAGCTTGCCAAGATGCGCGGCGCCGAGGTCATCGTCACCGTCGGCAGCGAGGAAAAGGCCGAAATCGCTAGGCAACGCGGCGCCGATCACGCGATCCTCTACCGCGACGTGGATTTCGCCGACGCGGTACTGGAAATCACCGGCGGGCTCGGCGCCGACGTGGTCTACGATTCGGTCGGCAAGGATACGATTGCGGGCAGCCTCAAGTGCCTCAAAGCCCGGGGCATGCTGTCCAACAACGGCAACGCCTCGGGACCCATCGGTGCCTTGGACCCGTTGGACCTGGCCGAGGCCGGCTCGGTGTTCTTCACCCGCCCGCATTTGGCCAGCTATATCGCGACACCGGAAGAACGCAACCAGCGCACCGACGACCTGCACCGGCTCTACCGGGAAGGCAAGCTGACGGTGACCATCGACCGGGAATTGCCGCTCAGCATGGCAAAGGCGGCGCACGACGTCATCGAAGAGCGGCAGTCGAAGGGTAAGGTTCTGTTGAAGACGTGAAACGGCCCGTCAAAGCCCGTGGGCCAATATCCAGGCGATAGCCGACGTCGGTTGGTAATTCAGCGGTGTGCAAGGGTGGGCATCGGTCGGCTTGTGGGACATCAACCTTGAGATCGAAAAAGGCCAGATCTTCGTCATCATGGGCCTTTCGGGATCGGGAAAATCCACCCTGGTCCGCCACCTCAACCGCCTCATCGACCCGACGGAAGGCGCCATCTACGTCGGCGGCATCGACGTCATGAACCTGTCCCAGATGGAACTGGAAGAATTCCGCCGCCACAGGATGTCGATGGTCTCCCAGCGCTTTGGCCTCCTGCCCCACCGCACAGTGCTGGAGAACGTTGCTTTCGGCCTGTCGATTCAGAAGATCGCCAAGGCGGAACGAGAGGAGAAGGCCCGGGAATGGCTGCGCTCGGTCGGCCTGGATGGCTACGAAGATCAGTACCCGTCGCAGCTCTCGGGCGGCCAGCAGCAGCGCGTCGGCCTCGCTCGCGCTCTGTGCACGGACCCGGAAATTCTGCTCATGGACGAGCCTTTCTCTTCTCTCGACCGACTGATCCGTTCCGGCATGCAGTACCTTCTGGTCGAACTGCAAGACAAACTACACAAGACGATTGTCTTCATCACCCACGACCTGGACGAGGCCCTGCGCCTCGGCCACCAGATCGCCATTCTCAAGGATGGCGTGCTCTCACAGGCGGGCCGTCCGGAAGAGATCTTGCGCAATCCGGCCGACGACTATGTGGAAGCCTTCGTGCGCGACGTCAACCGGGCGCGGGGGCTGTCGACGATAACAAACCCGTAGGCTGAGGTAGGTCAGCAGACGGCTTCCGCCGCCGGCATCGCGAACTTCTGCTTGTGGCTATTAGCGGACCTTCTGCCAGACCTTGATTTACGTCCGCTTTACCCCCGAAAGCAGACATTCGGAGGGTAGTCGCAAAACGTCTGCTTTTGACCCAAAGCGGACATTTTGCGTTATGACGCTGGCCTATGTTTGAAAACGGAAGTTGAAACGCGAGGATCCACATAAAACCGGATATTTCAGCACCTGCCTCATGGAGTGCAAATGACCACCCCCGAATGGGGAGTTGATTTTTATGCTGTTGTGGGAGCATGCGGTCGATAATGGTTTTCAAAGGAACGAGACATCCGTAACTTTTTACGCAACAATGAACGGTAGACTTAATTGGAAGGGGGGTCACGTGTCGGATATTATCTTTATCCTTGCCATGAATGGCCTCGTCTGGGGGCTGATCATCGCTCTGATCGCCCTCGGCCTGTCGATCATTTTCGGGCTGCTTGACATCATCAATGTCGCGCACGGCGACTTCTTCATGGTCGGAACGGTCTTTGCCTGGACCGTCATTCTGTTGACCGGCAATTTTTGGCTGGCTTTCCTGATCGTTCCTTTAATCGGCATGTTGCTGGGATCGTTTGTCGAGCGCGTCGTCATCCGGCCGGTGGAAAACTCGGCCGCGCTTTCTATCGTCGCCACCTTCGGCCTTTCCCTGATTTTGCAGGAAGGCGTTCGCGCCACCTTTGGCGCGACGCCTAAGAGGATCCTGGACCCGATCGGTATGACGATCCCGGTCATGGGCTTTGACTATCAGGTATACAGGTTGTTTGCCGCCGCCATTTCCATCGCCGCGATCATCGCCTTTTTCTTGTTCTTGCACAGGACCAAGTTCGGCACCTGGATGCGGGCCGTGCGCCAGGACCGGGATACCGCCATCGCCATGGGGGTGCCCGCCAATCGTATCTTTGTCGTTACTTTCGGCTTAGGCACGGCGCTGGCTATGTTCGGTGGCGTCGTGGCGGCACCGATTACCAGTGTCGAATTTCGCCTTGGGCTCGACGTTTTGCCTCTTTGCTTCATGGCCGTGATCATCGGCGGACTTGGCAATCTTCCCGGCACGGTGGCGGCGGCGGTCCTGTTGGCATTCGTCGAAGGCATCCTCACCAGCTTCACCGAACCAACGACGGCGAGAATTATCTCGCTTTTGTTCATGAGCGGGGTGTTGTTGTTGCGTCCACAGGGGATCTTCGCACGGAGCACTGGATGAGCACGCTGACTTTATTTCCCGAGGGCTCGCCCCGGGGCCTCTTCCGCTCTCCCGGCGCCGGGGTTGCCTGTCTGGCCGCCTTTTTTGCGTTGCTTCCGTGGTTGGTGCCCGATTACCAGCAGGTCTTCATCGCCGAGATCCTCATTTGGGGCCTGTTTGCCATGTCGTTCGCTTTGGTGTTCGGTTTCGGCGGCATGTTGTCCTTTGCCCAGGCGGTATTCTTCGGCGCCGGGTGCTACGGGTTCAATCTCGGGACTTACTATTTCGGCTTCAATACCTGGGGGGCGGTTTTTTCCGCCGTTGTGGCGGCGGTTCTTTTCGCCATTCCGGTTGGTTTCATTGCCACCCGGGTTCGCCACCACCATTTCCTGATTGTCACAGTGATTATTTCGGTGTTGGTGGTGACGGTGCTGGCGTCGGGACACTGGAAGTGGATCGCAGGACCCTACGTGACGCGGTCCCTGACTTTCGTTCCAGAGGTGCCGTTGGGGTTTGTAACGTTTAGTTTCTTCAAAGAGGAAGTCGCCTATTACTTCACCGTGGTGATGGTGGGAGCGGCGTTTTTCGTTTGCCGGCGGATCATCAACTCGGCCTTCGGCCGCGCCATGCTGGCCGTCAAGGACAACGAAGCGAGGGCCCAGATGATTGGGCTTAACGTCAAGAGGCTTCGTTGGATGCTGTTCATCATCGCCGCAGGCGTCGCCGGATACGCCGGGGCCCTTTACGCGCTGCTGGCGCGCTATACGAACCTGGAGTTTTTTCACTGGGTTTATTCGGGCAAGGCCATCGTCATGGCGATGATCGGCGGCGTTGGGTCCCTGGCGGGGCCATTCGTCGGCACCGCTTTTTATATGATCTCCACCGAATACCTTTCGCGCTTCTTCGAGCAATTCATCATCGTGTTCGGTGTCATTCTGCTGATTGTCATCCGATATGCGCCGGAGGGCCTGTGGGGATTGATCCTGCGCGGCATTCGGGAATTGGGCCAACATGAAAACGTTACAAAACCTTGAACCGCTGCAAATCCTTGGCCTGATCGGCGCTTTGTTCTTCCTGACGGCGCCCATCACGATTCCCCTGGTGGCAAACGATTTCTGGGTCAGCATTGTCGCCGAGATCATGATCTGGGGGCTTTTCGCGGCCAGCGCCAACCTGCTGTTTGGTTATACGGGTTTGTTGTCGTTCGGCCAGGCGGTTTATTTCGGCATGGGCGCCTACGGCGTCGCGCTTTCCATCGACATCTTCGGCTTTTCGTTTTGGCCGGCGGCCTTGGTGGGTATTGCCGTCGCCACCGTGACCGCCTTCATCACCGGAATCTTCGCGGCGCGCCTGACGTGGCACTATTTTGCGATCATTACCGTCGTTTTCTCGCTGATCTTTTTCTTCATCACCGTGGGCTGGTACGACGTCACCGGCGGCGATGACGGCTTGCCGTTCACCTTGCCGCCGGTTTTCAAGGCCGGCGGTTTCGAGGTCAGCCTGCTGGATTTGACCTTCCAGTACTATTTTATCCTGGCCGTCGTCGCCGGATGTTTCGCGCTCATGCACATGCTCTTGAAAAGCCCCCTCGGTTTCGCCTTCATCGCCGTCAGGGAAAACGCCTCCAGGGCTGGCCTGGTCGGCTACAACCCCTACATGATCCGCCTTGTCTCGTTCGTCTTCGCCGGATTTTTCGCCGGCGTCTCGGGCGTTCTGTTTGCGCTCTTTTCGCGTTCCGCTTCGGCCCACTTTCTGTTTTGGACGGTATCCGGAGAAGGCGTCGTCTGGATGATCGTCGGCGGGGCGGGAACGTTGTTCGGTCCTGTCCTGGGCGCCGCCTTTCTGATTATCGTCCGCGAGGAATTGTCCCTTTACTGGGAGCACTACCTCCTAGTGGTCGGCGTCATTGTCATTCTGTTCGTCACCTATGCGCCGCAAGGCATCATGGGCCTCTTGAAATCGGCTTTGGACCGCATCTTTAAAAGAGAGCGCGAAGCCGCGAATTCTGTCCCCACTGTCGGTGAGGCCGTTGCCAAGGAAAGGCCTGAATCATGAACACACCCGTGCTTCAGGTGGAGGGTCTGACCAAGACGTTCGGCGGATTGACCGCTGTCGATAACGTCCATTTCACCCTTCCGGGAGGCGGCCTCCACGCCGTCATCGGGCCCAATGGTGCTGGCAAGACGACCTTTTTTAATTTGATCTCGGGGTTCTTGCGGGCGAACTCGGGAAGCGTGATTTTCAACGGCGAGAACATCATCGGCCGCAAACCCCACGAGATCAGCCGCCTTGGAATCGCTCGCACGCTCCAGATCAAAAGTGTCTTCACCGGCCTTAGCGTTTACGACAATGTCTGGATTGCCGTCATGGGCCAGTCCCGGTTCCTGAATCCCTTCAAATCCGCAGGCAGCTACACCGATGTCGCCGCCAACGTCGAGGCCATCCTCAAGGATATGGGGCTCTCTGATTTTGCCAAAGAACTCGCCGGCAACCTTTCTTATGGCGACGTTGCGCTCCTTGAGATCTCTATTGCCTTGGCCACCCAACCCAAACTTTTGCTGTTGGACGAGCCCATTTCCGGCATGAGTCCCAACGAAACCAAGCATACCGTGGAAATCATCCGCGGCCTCTCGACGCGCCTCGACGTGATTCTCATCGAACATGACATGGAAGTGGTTTTCGGCGCCGCCGATGTCATTACGGTCATGAACCAAGGCGCGATTATTTGCCAGGGGTCTCCAGAGGCTGTTTCCAATGACCCCAGTGTCCAGGAAGCGTACCTGGGCACACCCGGGGAGGAGGACGAGGAAGAACTCAGTGCTTAAACTCGAGGGGTTGAACACGCACTACGGCAAAAGCCACGTCCTGCAAGGGGTGGACCTCAAGGTCGGGGACGGCGAGTCCGTGGCCCTTTTGGGCCGTAACGGCGTTGGTAAGACGACGACGCTCAGGAGCATCATGGGGCTGACCCCGCCCAGTAGTGGTGCGGTCACTTTTGGAGATACCCGGACCGATCAGATTGAGCCGCATTTGATTCCCCGGCTGGGCCTCGGTTATGTGCCGCAGGGGCGGCGGATATTTCCCAACCTGACGGTATTTGAAAATCTCTGCATCGGGCTTAACCGTCCGCCGACGGAGGACGAACTTGACGAAATCTACCAACAATTTCCTATCCTCAAGGAACGCACGACCCAGGCCGGGGGAACCCTGTCCGGTGGAGAACAGCAAATGCTAGCCATTGCCCGCTGTCTGGTCATGAAGTCGAAGATGCTACTCATGGACGAACCTACCGAAGGGATCATGCCCAAGTTGGTAGCCACACTGCGTAATAAAATCCGCGCCGTAAACGCGAGCGGGATTTCGGTTCTTCTTGTCGAACAGAATTTTGTTATGGCTCTAGCGGTGTGCACCCGTATCTATATTATGGAAAAGGGTGTAATATGTTACGAAGGAAGTTCACACGACCTTCGGGAAAATCCCGACATTGCCCATCGTTACTTGGGAGTTGCTATCGAGAGCAGTTAACCGAATTATTTCAATAAACTTATGAGAATAGATTAAGGGAGGAGTCGACGATGACGACATCACGACGAAGCTTTATGAAAATGGTTTTGGCCGGAACGGCCCTCGGGCAAGGCTTGAACCTGACGTTGACGAAGAACCTGTTCGCCAAGACCACAGGCGAGCCCATCATCATCGGCCACCAGTGCGACCTCACGGGCGGGATTTCGTCATGGGGCTATTGGCACGACAAGGCGGCAAAGGCGGCGGTTGATTATCTTAACGACAACAACGGCATCGCCGGGCGGCCGGTCAAGTACGTGGTCGAGGACACGGAAACCAACGCGCCCACGGGGGCGCGCAAGTTCCGCTCCTTGGTGCAACGTTCCAAGGCCGACTTCGTCATCGGTTCGGTGCACTCCGGCATCAACCTGGCGACGGTGCCAATCGCCAAAGAACTGAAGACGATTTACATCCCGCAAGGCATGGCGGCGGTAATGACCGGCGCCAAGGGCAACCGTTACGTGTTCCGGGTCAACAGCGATACCTACTCGCAAGCTGCGGCCGGAGCGGCCTGGGCGATGAATAACCTGGGCAAGAACTGGGGATTCATCTTTGCCGATTACGGTTGGGGCTGGAGCCACTTCAATGAGCACAAGGCAGTCCTGGATAAGCTTGGCGCGAGCGTTGGCAAGCCCATTGCGGTGCCGCTCGACGCCAAGGACTTCCTGCCCTATCTAACCAAGGTCGCCAAGGGGACAGACGAACTCTACTCGATTTTCTTCGGTTCGCAGTCGGTGGCCTACTACACGCAGAGCAAGTCCTTAGGGCTGGATAAGCGCATGAAACGGTATTCCGTGATTTGCACCCACGAAGCGATTTCGCCGAAGGACATGGGCGGCGCGTCCGAGGGCATTTACATGCTTGAGTACCATCCGCGCATGCTCAAGTACAAAGACACGCCCCATAATCGCAAAGTCCGTGACCTGATGCGGGTCGATCCGGTAGACGGCAAAGAAGACGGCTCCAAAAAAATCATCGCTGGCAGCCATTACTGGGCCGTGTGGGAAGGCATCTTCTTCATCCAGAAGGCGATCGAAAAGAGCGGCTGGAAGTCGAAGAAAGACACGCCGGACTTCATCCAGGCCCTCGAAGGTTTGGCGGTCAAGGAATCCTTCGAACACCCGCAGGGCGACAAGGTCATGCGGGCGAAGGACCACAAGGCGGTGATCAACTTCTACATGAGCCAGGTGAAGAACGGCGAGATTCACGTTCAGCACAACATACCGGCCGCTGACGTGGAAAGCCGGTTCCCGCCCCGCTACGACTTCACGAAAGAGTCGTTCTAGATTGGCGGCGCTCCGGGGCGGCGGGTTCCGCCGCCCCGGTGGCGCTTTTGGTTTCAGAACATGGCGGCGGAAGGGAAAGACATGGGCACCTATCCCGCCTACACAGTAGCGGCAGCACACGTCGCGCCGGTTTTTCTCGATCTGGAAGCCACCGTCGAAAAGGCTTGCTCGGTGATCGAGGAGGCGGCCCGAAACGGGGCCCGGCTTGTGGCGTTTCCCGAGGCCTATATCCCGGCCTTCCCTGTTTGGTCGGCGCTTCGCGCGCCGATCCACAACCACGACCTGTTTAAGCGGCTGGCGGCCAATGCCGTCCGCGTTCCAGGGCCTGAGGTGGCGAGGATTTCCGCCAGCGCCCGCAATTCCGGCATATTCGTCTCCATCGGCATCAACGAGGGCACGGAAGCCAGCGTCGGATGCATATGGAACGCCAACCTGCTTATTGGCGAAGACGGCTCCATTCTCAACCATCACCGCAAGCTGGTGCCGACGTTTTTCGAAAAACTGATTTGGGCGAACGGAGATGGCGCCGGGCTTCGGGTTTCGGATACACCCTTGGGCCGGATCGGCGCCCTCATTTGCGGCGAGAATACCAATCCCCTGGCGCGGTTTACGCTGATGGCGCAGGGTGAACAGGTCCATATTTCCACCTATCCACCGTCCTGGCCCACCAAGGACCCCAAAGAAGGGGGTAATTACGACCTCGCCGCCGCCATTCGCGTTCGAGCCGGCGCCCACTCTTTCGAGGCCAAGTGCTTCAATATCGTCGCTTCCGGGTTTATGGACAAACCCATGCTGGACGCGCTGGCGGACCTCGACAAGGACGCAGGGCGTATTCTCGACAACAGCCCCCGCGGCGTTTCCATGGTCATCGGCCCCGACGCCGAAACCGTCGGCGACGTGATCAGCGACTCCGAAGGCATCCTCTATGCCGACATCGACCTGGATGCCTGCGTGGAACCTAAGCAGTTCCACGACGTGGTCGGTTCTTACAATCGCTTCGATATTTTCAAGCTGACCGTGGACCGCTCTGAAAACAGGCCCGTCATGTTTGCGGCAGAAGACATCTCCCGGGAAACCGGCGCCTCGCGGGAAAGTTACCCCGAAGACCCCAAACCATCGAGTATCCTGGAGATTACGGGCTGATGTCTGTTGCTTTTGGAAAATCGGGGGATGACGTGGTCCAGGCCCGGCCCATACCGACCAGAGTCTTATGGATACTTTCAATGGTGGCCGCAGTACTGGTCTTGCCGCTGATCATGTTTGCCCTCCTGGCCTACCGGCAGTTTGGGCTCTTTAATCCGAGTTATTATATTCCCTATGAGGAAATGCTCGACGCGTTTGGTTCCGGCGATCTACACGCCGTTTTCGACGCGCCGATTATTTCCGTAAACGTGACAAGTGGGCTACTGCTGTCGAACATGTTCTCTCTCAGTGTAGGACAGCTTCTGCTTTCCGTCGCACTCGGAGTCATCATGGGGCTGACCCTGGACGCCCAGTTTTCACTCAGGAAGGTTTGTAAACTTAAATCAGTCGGCGGTTCGGCGGCAGCGGCCGGGTCCGGGCTTGTCGCCACCCTAGCCGCCAGCGGCACCGGCATCCTTGGGTGCTGCGGCTCGGGGCTGACCGGCGGAATTCTTGCGCTCGCCGGGATAAGCAGCGTCACGGCCACCCAAATTGCCGAAGTTTCCCCATTCATACAGGTCGCCTTGATTGCATTCTTTGTGCTGGCGTATTTAAGGTTTTCAAGGCGTCTGAAAATCGT
>Ga0208113_1001032_pt1 | contig 13544 bp, 9 predicted proteins | sample Knorr_S7_td_NADW_FD_185598 | JGI IMG/M metagenome (GOLD analysis project Ga0208113, IMG submission 185598) | Marine microbial communities from Southern Atlantic Ocean transect - Knorr_S7_td_NADW_ad_2505m_LV_A (SPAdes) (version 2) | ecosystem: Environmental > Aquatic > Marine > Oceanic | place...
CGCCGGGAGAGAGCTTGGAGAGGTCGAAGTTCAGGTGTCCTGATAGGATAGCCATACCGCCTTCGAGAGGGGGACCAGGCTGTTGTGTTCTTCCTGTTTCTCCAGGGCCTCAGCCTCGCTGGAGCCGATTATCGGCTGGGCTCCAAACAAGATAGCGCAGTGGTCCGGGTTACGCCCCAGGTCTGAGACTCGGCTTTTTACCTGGGCATAATAGCTGGCCGCGCCCTTGGCAACCGGGTGGTGGCATATACGGCATCGGCGTATTTCGCGGCCAGATCGACCCCTCTGAGCGAGGTGCCGGCCTGGATCAGGGCCGGGCCGTTCTGAGGGGAGCGGACAACGTTCAATGGACCCCGCGAGCTATAGAAACGGCCTTGGTACTCGATCCGGTGGACCTTTGAGGCATCGGCGAAGACTCCGTTCTCCCGGTCCATCACCACCGCGTCTTCGTCCCAGCTATTCCATAATTGTTGGCATACCTCTATGAACTCGTGGGCCTTCTCATAGCGTAGTCCAGAGGGGTCGAGAGCGGCCTGGCCATAGTTGGCGGCCTGGCTCTGATTGAGCGACGTGACCACGTTCCAGGCTGCCCTTCCACCCGTCAGGTGGTCTAGAGTGGCCCAGAGACGGGCCGCATAGAACGGGTGTTGGTAGCTGGTGGAGAAGGTGGCACCGAGGCCGATGCGGCTGGTCACCGCGGCCATCATGGTCAGCAGCGGAATGGGATCGTGCTCAGGGGCTTGGGTGGCGTACCGAAGCGCGGGCTCCAAGGACCCCTTGTAGGAGTCGGAGACGTAGTTAAGGTCGGCGAAGAATACCGTGTCGAACGGGCCCCGGTCACAGACCTGGGCGATGTGCTGGTAGAGCTCGGGCCGGCGCCAACTGTCATCAGGCCATTCGGTGCGGGGATGACGCCACATGGCCAGGCTGTGGTAGGTCGGTCCGTGCACCAGAAACTGGGCCAGGTGAAACTTCTTCTTTCTATTTTTCACACGGACACTCTTTGCGCTAATAACCGAGCTTTACCGGTGATCCACGGGTTGATCGCCTGGCTAAGGCGGGTTATTTAACCGTTTCCGGGGCCGCTCCGATCGGTATTGGGTTCTGAGAGCCCACTTTCTCGGTAAGGTTAATACCTGATGCGCGGGTCTAAGTAAGCGTATAACACGTCAACTATAAGATTCGCAGTGATATAAATGCCAGCGAATACCACAACTACAGCTTGCATAACGGGGAAATCTCTGGCTAGTACCGCTTCGTAAGCGAGAAGACCGACGCCGGGCCAAGCGTAAACGGTTTCGATTGAAACGGACCCCACTAGTAAATTGCCAAATATGATTCCGAAAAATGTCAACGGTGCGATAGATGCGTTTCTGAGACCGTGCTTCCATATAACCTTGGTCTCGCTCAATCCCTTAACTCGTGCCATCTTGATGTATTCACTATCCATCACCTCTAGCATGGACGATCGGATTAATCGCATGAGTGCAGCGGTTAGGAACCAACCGATTGAAATCGCAGGCAAGAAATAAGAGGTCCAGCCGACCCTTCCGGACGTAGGTACCAGATCCAACTGCACAGCAAAAACCCACATCATAACCAAGCCGAGCCAAAACGCCGGCAAGGATTGACCAAAGAGGGCGACTATTTTCCCAGCATAATCGAAAACGCTATCTCTCTTCACAGCGGATATGATTCCTACAGGCAATGAGATTCCCACTGCCACAATCATGGCAACGCCGGCCAGCTTCAAAGTGGCCGGCAATCTCTTCATGACGATGCCCATAGACGAGTATCCGTGCCATTTTATGGACGAACCAAAATCGCCGTGAATAGCGTTGTTTACGAACCGCCCATACTGAACGTGGATCGGTTTGTCCAGTCCGAGGTCGGCTCGCAGTTCCAATCGTTCTTTCTCGGTCGCATCTATAGGAAGGAGGATGGCTGTAGGATCGCCCGTTATCCGCCCTAGTCCAAACACAATGATGCTTACGACCCATATGGACACGAAAGCCTGAAGTACCCGAATCATGATAAATCGTTGCATGTGTCAAACTGCCTTAATGATGCAAGCTATTGGATATAGTCGAATTTTTTGCTCGAACAGATCTCATGCACTTATTTGCAGATAGGCTGCGGATTGTGGATTTTATTAGAGCTGGCGTTGATGTGGATCTAGCTTGTCCCTCAACCAGTCGCCCAATAAATTCATTGACATGACCACTAACAATATGGCGAATCCCGGGAAGAATGCGACCCACCAATGAGAGACTATCAACTCCCTCCCGTCCGCGACCATGAGTCCCCAGGCTGGAGTAGGCTTTGGAATTCCTGCACCCAAGAAACTTAGAGTGGACTCGACAACGATGACGAAGCCGACTTGTAAGGTGGCCAGAACTACCAGGCTGTTAAATATATTCGGAAATATGTGAACGCGCATTATACGAAAGTGACTTGCCCCGACAACAACGGCCTTTGCTATGTAGTCCTGTTCGCGTACCGATAGGGTGAGCCCTCTAGCCATCCTGGCATAGTACGCCCACAATAGGAGGACAAGGACGGTTATGATTGTTCCGAAGCTAGCACCTAAAGCTACGACCAGAACGAGTGCAAGTAGAATTATCGGGATTGACATCGAGATATCGACAGTGCGCATCAAGAGGGAGTCGATCCATCCTCCGAAATAGCCGGCGATGATTCCTAATGAAGTACCAATTGTGCCAGCAATCAAAATGGAGATCGATGCTACCACTATTGATATACGCGATCCATACATGATTCTCGTTAGGATGTCCCTGCCGACTTTGTCAGTACCAAGCGGATAGCTTAACGTCCCCCCTCTCTCAAATATCTTTTCTAGGTCCGAACCTATCGAAAGTTCGCCTCCTCCAACTACCCGCATCTTGGCTCGTTTAACTCGTTCTTGAGCTCTTTCTAACGTGACCTGCTCTTGTTCATTAGAGGGATCGGCCCCTTCTACCACTTTAATCAGGTGGACTAGTTCACCACCAGGTTTGATATCTTCACCGCCAATAATTCTTGCGTGTCCCTTGCTGACTAACTTCTGTGCGTCTGTGTCTAATATTTGAACACGATAATCGGAAATATCTATTTCTGAAACTATGTAGATAATTTCTAATTTGTCGCCGATCCAAAATGGAGGTATCAGACGTTCTTTCAAATCGCCTTTTAAGGGGTGATAAGGAGATAATATGTTGGCAAAAGCTGCAGGAATAACCAAAACGACGATTAGAATGACAATCGGTATTAAAGGATATCTGCGAACCGCTGAAATACCTGCGAGCAGATTCAAGTTACCGCTAATAGCACTAAGTTTCATAGTTGCTACTCATTTCCAACACTAAAAAGTTCTAAGCTTTGAGATGGGTGATAGGATTTGTCGTTCAAGGGGTCTAGTTCGAAGATTATTAGGCCAGTCGACATATTTTCGAATGCTGATAGGCGAGCACGTTCTTTCAGTCGTAGTCGACTGCTTTCGTGATTCCCCTTCGGTTAAAGAAATAGGTATGACGGTCATTGACTTCCAGGACCGTGCCTTTGCTAGTCATGTTGTCCTTCGCCATATATTTAGCCAGTTGTGGGTCTTTCTGCAAGCACGAACCCCTCTAAGGACTCGACGCTAAACATTCTAGATACATATATAGCACACTAAGAATCGCAATTGGTGATAATTGAATAAATGGCACATCTGCAAACGTGGCCAGAATCACTCATTGTTAGACTAAATAGCATGCGGTTTCAATTATCCAGTCACTAATCTTAGTTTTCGGCCCTGTTCCACAGATATTGAGGTGGGGATCTGTCAATGGATGCCCCGAAAACGAATGAAAGCTTTCTTCAAAAACAACGCGCCGATGTTCAAGATTCCCCCAATTATTGACCCGATCAGACCTCCAGCAGCAACGCTGATAACGGCAAAACTCAATACTTCGAATAATCCCATGTAGTAACTACCGTGTCCTCCGCTTAGGACCATAACTAGGAAAATCCCTGGAATGATTCCGAGGAATGCTCCAACGACAGCTCCCGGGATAGCACCAGATCGAAAATTGCCGTTTATGTTTACGATCCTTGGGATGAACATATTTGTCACTTAAGTATAGAAATTATTTCTCAGATTGCTTGTAAGACGACTATGTTATCTGGTGTAGCCGCCCGTCCTCGGTGCGTGCATACAAAACCCCTGAAGCGAACGTTACCGGGGCTGAAAGCGGGCTACCTAATTCCAAGGACCATTCTTCTTGACCATTGATCCGGTCGACAGAATATAAGGTCCCGTCCGACGTTCCGAAATATAATCTTTCGCCAACTACCGTCGGCTGTACAACGGGTATTGATGAAGCATCGAATTTCCATAGCATTTTTCCGTCTTTGGCCGAAAGAGAATACACAGAATTATTGTTGCTGCCTATATATATAGCGTCAGAGGTTGCGGCCGGAGTTGTGACAAATTCTGCGCCTGGTATTGGAGAAGGTACCGGGTGGGACCCTAGATACAACGCTTCGGAATTTTTCGCCATATGTATGGAAGATTCTGGGCCATCTTCCATAGGAGTAGCACGCCACCGAAAGCCGGCTGGGCCTGGCGGGGTAGGCACCGGAAGCTCCCACAGCCATAATTGTGTCCATATCAGACGCAGCGGGTACGCCCACGGTAATGCCCTGCTATCGACGTCAAATGAAAGAACGTTCCCGTTCGATACAACATAAACTGACTTTCCACCTACGACGGGAGGATGGGTAATCAAGCCTCCTATCCTGACTCTTGATCGATTGTCGCCGGTTCGGGCATCTCTAATGAAAAGACCACCAGTTGAGACCCCAACGGCTATTTTGTTGTCAGTTATAGCAACCGCCGAAGTGATCGCATCACCAGCATCCATGGTCCAGATCTGATTTCCTGTGGCGGCATCGAGCGCGTAAAGTCGGCCTTTTTGAGTCGACGAATAGACTATGCCTTTATCTACAGATGGTGAGCCTACGAACGGACTTTCTGCCTTAAAAGACCACCTTTGGCTCCCTGACATCGCGTCTAAAGCCAGTATTTCCTTGTTGCGCAGTGGTACGAACAAGGTATCGTTCGCGACGGCCAAAGTCCCATGTACCGGACCTGTTGGTTGGCTTTCCCACGACGTTTCGCTTGTGTCTGCATTGATAGCGAATACCGTAGATTCGCCTCCCATATATACAGTTCCATTTGATATAACCGGAGCGGAACGAGTAGACGGTCCGACATAAATGGAATCTAACTCGACGCCTTCTGGGTATTCGCCTGTCCAGGGGACATACGCCGAACCACTGAGATTTCCACCGTTCATAGGCCACTTACCTGGATACCAGGAAGAAGATAGATCAGAAGTTGGGGTACTAAATATCAGGATAATTGGATTTGGTAAGAATGGGTAATTGAACCATGTAAATACAGCTAGAATAATTACGAGCGAAGACCATAAAACTATCCTCTTGCGCCGCAACGAGTTTCTCTGGGGACCGGATGTGGCCCATGCCGGCATGAAAATTAACTGATCCCCGCAGTTGATGCATTTATCTGCGCCCGGCTCATTTTCTGAACCACAACCTGGACAAATAGGCGAATTGTTCATATGGCCAAACCTATTCCTAAAGAACGCTATCGGGGTCCGACTTCAATCAAACCAGTCTTTTTTCGTTAGTGTTTTCAGCCCAGGGGTTCTATGACGGTAATAATTTGATTTGCCTCGATATTTCTTAAGGTCTGGATGGTTCCACTCGGCCAGTGAATCTCCAAGGAATCCACGATTTGAGTGCTTGCCAGGCCAAAATGCGCGACCAGCGTATTTTGGGACATACTACTCCCTCCTGCTGATATTGATCTCCACTGAGTCTCAGGTCCGTAAGTGATCTTTAAGCGTGCCCCTATACCGTTGGTGTTACTAATAGTTCCAATCGTTTTTACTTGTAGCCAGTTACTACCCCAATCGCAGGCATTTTCGAATAGCTTCGATTCCTGGCCTATGTCTGCTTGGCGACCTAGATTCACAAGGAACAGATCAAGGCATCCGTCATTGTTAAAATCCCCATATGCAAGGCCCCGGCCTATTCCGAAGTCCCCAGTACCACTCAGGTGGGTTACGTCAGTAAATGTCGCGTCTCCATTATTGTGGAATAGTACATTCGCCTGGTTTTTGCGGTTAATGTCATCTGTATCTAACCACCCGCTGGCTACATAGAGGTCTTCAAACCCGTCGTTGTCGTAGTCGAAAAACACGGTGCCCCAACTTACGCGAGGCTGCGTGTCAAAAATTCCAGCGCTTACGCCAGCTTGGGATGCGACATCGCTGAAAGTGTCGTTAACCGGGTCTTTGCTCAATAGGTAGTTCTCGTTGATGTTAGTCAAATAGAAGTCTATATTACCGTCCCGGTTGTAATCACCGACTGCGATGCCCATGCCAAACATTGCAATATCACTATGGGACGATCGTGAAATGTCTGTGAAACGCCATGTCCCTACATTAGACAGCCCGTCGTTTCGCCATAACACGTTAGGGGATATCTCCTCCCCAAAATCGTTAACGATATAAAGATCTATGTCCCCGTCGTTATCGAAGTCCACCCACTTGGGTTGGAACCCTGATCCCCATATATTCCCATGGTCGCCACGTTTTCTAGAAGGACTCGAATCACTGTTCAATAGATGTGTTTCATTGGAGAACGTGCCATCTCCCTGATTCCTAAATAATGACAACGGTCTTACATCGAAATGGTACAGGCGTTTGGAAAAAGCGTCTGGGTTCGATTCATCGATATACCGAACTACTACCAGGTCGAGATACCCGTCATTATCGTAGTCGCCCCAGGCGCAGCCAGACGATCTGAAGGTTGTGTCAGGTTCTTGAAGTCCAGATCTGCCGGTTACGTTTGTAAATCGGCCATCTTCACCTCCGGCAAAGAGTTTGCTAGCGCCCCAATTTGTGACGAATAGATCCTGATATCCATCACGGTTGTAATCACTGGAACATCCGCCATTTCCTTTGCCTAGAGGGTCGTCCACCCTGGCCCATCTTGCAACATCGCTAAAGGTCCCATCACCGTTATTCGCATATAAAGCGTTCGAACCGTCAGTGTCTGGAGCCAGATCCCCGATATCAGGTGTCGATACGATGTAAATATCCTGAAATCCATCGTTATTGTAGTCAAATACGATTACGCCACCGCCTATAGGGATAATATCGAGAGCGTCTCGGTAGTGTTTGAAGTTGAGATTCGCTTCATCACCCACCTCTTGGAAGAAAGGATCAACATAGGTAATGGCGCCTTCTAATTTTAATTGAGGGAAACTTGTATTCGTAACTTCGACATCTGCTGTTCCAACTGCATGGGGCGGCGTAAACGCCATGATGCAACCTGGGGATAGGACATCCCACGTTGAATCAATCCCGTTTATTAATATTTTGGTATCGTCGTCAAACCCTTGGCCTCGGATCATTAGGAGTGACCTACCGTCACTGTTCACTACGTTTGGTGTAATTGAAGCAATCTTGAACTGTTGGTTCTTTTGCTCTGCTGGACTTCGAGCGATGAACCCAGTCGATAGACATGAATCAGCGCTAAGGCCTTTTAAACCGGTGTCTGCTACTATTCCGGATAACATCACCACCAAGCCACCTCCTACACTGAGGAGCCATGTAGTGATGGCAAATCCTAGAACCGTTCGCTTCGGAATCACCTGAGACAATCCCCAGAAAGTGATTGGACCTGCTGCCCCGACAGAAAACAACAATGTCGTCGCGGGCCCTGGGCTCAGCCCAAGTAAGATCAGAGCTGCGATAAGTGGGATTTCGAACAGTAACGGAACATTAATTAAGATTCCAATGGTTGCCGCTATTAGGATTGCGGAATAACCATTTCCTAAATAATCGGCAACGAACCCAGGGTCGAGTAATTGAATAATCAATCCCACTGTGAATCCAGCGATGATCATCAATGGTCCGACTCTTAAGAGGTGCAGGCAACTAATCCTTAGCGTGGGGCCTATCCCGTCTTTTATGACGTGACTCCAACTGACTTCTTCTTCTATTAGCGGTATCGGAGCTATGGTTACAGTCCTGTCTAGTGCATTTCGTGAAGCGAATAGCTTGGTTATTAGACCTAGAATTATCACTGCTAGTACAGCAATTCCGAGTCTAGAAAGCGCTAGACCGGGTGTGAAAATAGTCAGGGTCATCAATATGGTCAGGATGTTGAGATTCGGAGAACTCTGTGTGATGCCGAGAACTACTTCGGGGCTTGCACCACGTCTGCTTAGTGCATTAGACACAGGTACTATGCAGGCTGAGCAAAGATTCATGAACGGTCCGATGAGAGCGCCTTTGATAGAGCCTCTGATGCCTCTATCGATGAGCGGATGGCGGGCCGTGTTTGGAAATAGGAACACTTCGGTAATCCCTGCTATGAGGAACGCGAATATCATTCCGATGGAAACCAATTTCAAGTAGGAGAGGGAAAAATTGAGCCACCGCGTGGTCCACGAAGTGTGAGGTGTAGGGTCAACGCAGAATCCTTGGAAACATTTCTCAACAGTAGCTACAGACGAGAGCATGTCTTCAGCTATCACATCAAGTTTTGGAATCCGGTTGAATGCCACGAATAGACCAATCAGGACCAAGATCCCGACGATGCCGATTATCCTTTTCTTATCCAACTCGGATTTGAACATTTTAGATATGATGTTGGGACATACGACGAATTAATATCTCGAGTAGATCTGAGATAGCCCCACTTTCGCAATGCGATAAAGCCGGCTGCGTTAGAATACTGGGCTATCAGTGCAAAATCTTCAAACAGACATTATCTGTTGACGGTTAATCTTATCTGCAAATATTTCGAAGATTCGTAGTGACTGACTTCAAACTGATCTTGGTTCGATGCGGTTACCGGTGATGGTCTCCAATACAAACTGGCCGGTAAATTGGATTTACCGGCCAGTTTGTAAGTTATTTAACGGTATATCTGGGGGCTGATGTCTCAGCAGCTGGGTCCCCCTTGACTTCGCTGTGATCAGGCCGAAATCTTGGGAACCCAACTGAGAGTGATTATGGCTTTAGCGACAGGGGTTTACTGTTTTGCAGGCTTCTATGAGCCACGTATGCCCGATGTCCCCGCCATCCCAACCAGGGAAGGTCCAGGTCTTTACTATGTTGGGGTCATAGATGACCTCGATGTACACTTCAAACAAGGGTACGTTTTCAAAGGACTCGTATTTGATGTTTCCAATCTTCCTGAGTATTTCGTCCCTCTTGCCAAGGTCTGCGGTGTTTCTGAGTTCATCCCAGGTTTCCCATAGCTCATCTGTTTCAAACTGGTGAGTAGAGTTGTACCCGGCGTTGAAACCTGCGATCTGGGTCTCTACCACCTTCTTGGAAGGGGGTATTGCCCACATCACACCGCCGTGCTCGCGGCTTCGGAGTTTGGGTATGACCGTTCCGGCCCAGTCCGTCTCCTGAAGGGTCAGTTTAACGTTGATGTCCTCAAGGTAAACCTGTACCGCTTCCATCACAGGAATCAGTTCTGGTGCACCGGGGAACGGGAACAGCCAAGCCTCGGCACTGAAACCGTCCGCGTACCCAGCCTTCTTTAAGAGTGCTTTGGCTGCTTCAACGTCGTAGCCATGGGACTCCTTGAAGCGATCCGCCCATGTCGAATCCCACCCGGGTAGGCCTTCATAGTAGCCGTGGACGTAGGCGTCAGTAACGCGCCCTTTATATAGTTCTTCTTTGATTGTTTCTCTGTCAATTGCCTTGTTAATTGCCTGGCGTACGTCTTTGTTCGTGAACGGGTGATCCGCCAGTTTCCCAGTGATATCTACGAACTTATCCCGACTTAGGTCTTCGGTACCGTAATGTTGTCCGGTGAAGTTAATCTGGACTTGCTGGGCTGGTCCAGTGCTCTTCACCATTTTGTAACCCTGGGCGACGAGCTTGTCAGTAAGGTCTTTGTTAACTTCGGTAAGGTGCGTTTCACCTGCACTAAATTGTGCAAGACGTGTGGCCTCTTCAATCACCCAAGACATTTTAATGCCGTTCCAGTCCACGTCGTGAATCCAGTGCTTGCCTGGGGCTTTTCTGTAGGATATTGACTCTCCTAGCTTATGCTCGGTCATTATGTACGGACCGGTACCCGCTATGTGGGTCTCATAAGCTTGTTCACCCTCCGTGTCCCACTGAACTTTGCTGTATTGGACATGGTCTGTCGGTTGACCAAAGTAGAACAGAAGGTCAGGACACGGCATCGAGCAGAGCATGTTCACTTCATGGTCATTGACCACTTCAACGGTCTCTACTGTGCACATGCCCACTTTGTATCCCGATGACGGTTTGTCTTCTCTTCCGGGATAATCAGGGTCACACCAGATGGCGTGACTGTGGACTACGTCCGCTGCGTTGAATTCTCCGTAATCTTTACCACTACTAGAATTCCACTTGGCACCTTTGGCCAGCTTAAGGTTCCAAGACATGCTATCAGGTGCTATCTCGTATTCGGTAGCAAGCCAAGGCCCGAACGTGTTGGTCACGGGACTGACTTCGAACAACCATTCCATCATGGGGTCATGCTTTATGACCTGGTCTGCGGTCCCTTTAACCCAAGACCTAAAATAGTCTCTGGTAGGGGAAATCAATCCCATAATCAGCTCATCGACTTTTGCTCCTTGGGTGGCTGCTGGTTTGTCTGCTGATTCGGGTTTTGCGGTAGGTGCTGCAGAACTTGACGCCGACGAACCAGTCGACGGACTAGATTCTGTATCCGTAGAGCCTGCGCCGTCACCGCCACATGCGACGGCAAATATAGCTAACATCGCAATAAATATGTGGATTTTTAGAGCGCTAATGACCTTAGTTAAATGACACATGATCCTCCTTGAGATGGGGAAATCAAGTTTACCTCCAGTGGTTACCCTGAAGGATGCGAACTACGCATGTGAAAATTAAACGGTTTCATGGGACGCAACGTAACCAAACTGAAAAACTTTGTCAAATATAGTGTATTTTTTTTAGCTATAATGACGCGGGTTAAATATCATAATATGTCTACCGGCATTATTGTAATTACGAATTACGTCTCGATCGTGGCTAAAACTTTCTATAACCGATGTCAATTTCTGCGATACCAATATCAAAGGTACGGATATCGGGTTGTGGGTTGATGAGCTAGAACCGGTTTTTGGTCAATTGGTTAGGTGAGAGTTTTGCTTCTAGATTTCGGTAGCTGTTGAGGACGAAAAGGGTCAGTTTGGCTCTTTTGTTCCGGATTAAGCCTACACCGAAAGGCAGGAAATATATGGTAAGGCAAAACAGTACACCAAGAAACATTCGGTTACGTAGGGAAAAGACTAACCATCCAATAATAACGATTGGCAACGTAACTAATGCGAGCCCAATTGCGGTTCCCCCCATAAAGAAACCTGCGAGAACGTAGACAACGGAAAGGAGTAGTGCCCCGGCGAAAAAAATACAAGCGCCGATTACGATAATGTTGAAAATGACGTTGCCGACATACTGTCGAACGGAAGCCAGGGGTTCTCATGAGAAGCCCCTAGAACAGTCAACGCCACTATCAAGGCCAGGAAAAGCAATAGACTACGGAAGCGCATAGCCATTTCCTAAAGTACTAGTGATATGGAAGATAGGTAGCGCATGGGTTAGCAATTCGACTTATCTAACTTGCAGGCTTTATTAAAATCTTTGTTGGCGAGGGAGAACTTATATAGTTTTTGGAGAGCAATCCCCCGGAGTAAGTAAAGCGAAGCTTCATCAGGGTCAAACTGGATGACCTTGGTGTAGTCGTTTATGGCATTTTGGTACTGGCCTATTTCGTCATAAGCATAAGCTCGCCAGAAGTAGAACCCGCCAGATTCAGGGAAGAACTCTATGGCCTTGTCGTAGTCCTTTATAGCCCTCCGGTATTGGCCCAGGTTGCCGTAAGCCATACCTCGATGGCCGTAAGAAGGGGCACAGGGAGAGCCTAACTCGATGGCTTTGTCGAATTCTTGGATGGCAGCCTCGAATTGTCCGTCATCAGCATAACGGGTTCCCTCCATCCCATGTTTCCTACACATGGCTTCACTTGCCGACTTAGTTTGCGCCACATGAGGTGCTGTTACGGCTGCATCACCATTGGAAGGTCGTTCCACTGCAGCCGACCCGCCGCTAGAACAACCCACGAGAATAATCCCAACGAATGCCGCCAATAACGCTGCTAACTTCATATTCGGCCTCAATCATCGAACCCCGATATGCCCGAGATTATATTCCAAAGTTCCAGGCTAAATTCGGTGTTCCCGAAGAAGAACCCGACGGCCCATGGGCAGGACCTCTCAAGCGACTCGGCAACCACGCCCTCTGACCTCGCCCCGTAACCTTCCCGCTCCGGCTGCCGATCCACCTACCCTTAAAGTACCCCACCCGGGTATGGTTCCTTGGTGGGGGTGTCGTTTTGAGTAGATGGTTTTTCTTGGTCTAGCTCCTGTGGACGCGTTAATATCTACCCGATGCAAGAACCCTTCATAGAACCAACGCCCACCAGGGAATCGTGCTGGCGCGCCATCGTGATGATGGGCCGAAACGTCGCCACCTACAAATTCGCCTTGGCAGCGTCGCTGATAGAACTATCCTCGAAAGGCGGCGACTTCATTCCACTAGAGGACCTTGCCGTTCCGTTCTCCAAAAACCTTTGCGAACACTTAAAGTATTCGGACAAACAGATAACCTCTCCCCGCAGCCAGTTCTTAGACAGTTGTAGAAAAGCCAACCAAGGAGAGGTCTCTAGCCAGGAATTGATTGAAACAACCGCACGGCTAGGGTTCGTCAACGTCATAGACGCTTTCCACGTTGTGAACGAAGGCGACACACCGGTACGGTTCTTCAACGACGATAGGAAAACCCGGGGTGGAATCACCCTTACGGATGACTTCTTCTACCTTGCTGAGGGAGGACAATTCAGCAATCTCCCCCAAGAGGTGGAGGCCAGATGGAACCTCGTGGAGACCGCTTGGGGCCTGGACATGGCTCGAAACCTCTTGGACATCGAGTACGACCTGGAGGGAGGGCAGTTATATGTACCCAGGAGAGATACTTCCAGAGTAGATGTAACCTCATGCAGAGACGCCCTCAACGGCTACCAGAAGGGCAAGTGTTTCTACTGTTTCATCGACATCAGCATCGAGTCAGGGAACGATGACTTGGCCCATGTAGACCATTTCCTGCCTCATGTGCTGAAAGAGGGACGGGAGATAAGGAATCTAGACGGTGTGTGGAACCTGGTGTTGGCCTGCCAGACCTGCAATAGGAGTAAGTTGGCCCGAGCACCCCAGGTGAGATACCTGACCAGGTTGAACACAAGGAACAACTACCTCATATCCAGCCATCATCCACTGAGGGGGACACTGATACGCCAGACGGGCAACACTGATGCGGATAGGCGCTCGTTCTTGAACCGGTCTTACCAAGTAGCCGTGGACACGCTGATCCATACCTGGGGGCCAACGGAAG